>Ga0247741_1000410_pt1 | contig 24919 bp, 24 predicted proteins | sample UWRJL213509R2_FD_180945 | JGI IMG/M metagenome (GOLD analysis project Ga0247741, IMG submission 180945) | Plant litter microbial communities from Arlington Agricultural Research Station in Wisconsin, United States - UWRJ-L213-509R-2 | ecosystem: Environmental > Terrestrial > Plant litter >... | reverse complement strand
GAGGAACATGGAGGTGCTGTCGGGGACAATGCAGGTGCGGGCAGCTTAGGCACAAGTTCAGGATCGGGTGCATCGGACAAGTCGGCAGAGGCACATCGCCCGTCATCCGAAATACAAGACCCTCTGGGTGTAGGCCAGCCGATTCAGAGTACGTCCCAGCAGTCATAATTAATCAAATACTGGTCATATACTTACCGATCCTACTGGTTATATTTCGAAAGGTGTAACGACAGAAAGTACTAGCGACGATGAAAGCAGTGACGATGATTTTCCCACATTTACTGGGTGAGTATAAATTTATTGCTCTCGTCGACTTGATATAGTCAACTCCAGATCCCCAGAGGAATGACTCGAGCACGGATAACACCGGGGGTCAAGGGCCAAAATGCGACAGGACCAGCCGTCGCCAGACCTAAATAGTGAAAGCAGTGCTTTTGTACACACATAGCTCAGGCACCTCAATGCCCCTCTTGTTTTTCTTCTTGACACAGAACTCAACCACGATTACTAGAACTGAATCGGTGAGATGCAAGCTCCCTCGACTTTTTTATGTAGGTGTGGCTAGCCACGATATCTTCGGTTCGAGGTTGGGCGTTCAGGAGACTTTCTGAAAATCTAAAGGTCTCTGCGTATATGAGAGCCGATGCAGAGGAGATATTGGGAGGTGTGATTCGAACGAAAGGCGGTCGCAGTTACGAGTACATATACCGCTTACAACATATAAATTCTCAATGACGTAAATGAAACGAAGGAATGAGGGCAGGAATGAACTAGATACATGGAGGGTCAGGAAGTGGCTGTATTGGAAGGATGTGGAGCAATTAGAGTTGTTTTCGGCCAGGGAGGAATGGGGTTACGGAGGTCCAGAAGAATCTTTATGTAATGATCATCGAGCTCAACGAACAGTAGTACACAGTGCACTTCATGAGTCAGTGTGCGTCGTCGTACTACTAGGACCCAAGGCATAATTATAAGCGACCCATTTAGATCGTTGAATCAGGTACGCGCACTCGATACGGACAAATGGCCGTTACTGCTCCAATGCTTTGTCGAGGCGGTACAGGGCAAGAGAACGACCGACGTGGACGGTGGTGGCACAATGGGCTATTGTTGCTGCCATTCATGAGGTTCGGGAGAAAATATGTATATTCTGATTTTCCAGTATCGTTATTGCATCTGACCACTGTACAGGTACTTGTGTATTATCACAGCGTACATGTTGAGCGCTTGATTGAAGTTGAAGTTGAGCTACGTGGTCCTCGAGAATTACCATTTGGCGTCGCCGACATTTGTACCCCAAAGTTGACTATGCGCACTGTGCTTAGCCAACATTTCACGCTACTCACGCCTCACTTACGTCCATCGTCCATCCATTCACTAAAGGCTTCAAAAACTTTGCTCAGAGGCTTACCACATTCATCTTCTCCATCAACCACATGTACTTACCCTTGCCTTCCCTCTTCACCACCTAGAGCCGCAAATTCTCTACGCTCACGCTCTCCCTTCTGGCCCAAGGACCTGATGCGAGAGATTTGACTGCCAGCCTCATCTGTCGCCTTCCACCGTCACCAGGCCTCGTGTTCTGGCGGGTATTGAGCAGCTGGGGAACCTTACTTTCAGGAGAAGCATCGTTCGCACACGGGCCCGACTTGTAAGGTCAAAGACGATGGGTTCGGGGGAGGATATTCTATGGTTGGGTATCATCATCCAGTTACAAGTGCATATAATCGTGGTAGGGCCGTCCAGCGGCAGTGCCCACTACCGGTCTCTTACGTCGTGCTCTTTCTTCGTTCCTCAACCAGATAAAATATTGTACAAATCAATACGAGGAAATGTCTCAGTTGGTCATGACATATTGGGGCATGAGCCAAACCCTAGCCTCAATTGTGGGTTTGACAAATCTTGTCCAAGGTCTGCACAGCTTGATGTCATTTTGCACAGCTTGGCCAGAAATTCAAAACGTCTGCCAAAAATCGAGAGTTGTGATGACAAGACCCCTACCTACGGTAGTGGGAATTTTGTCTTCCGTTGAAACTGAATTTTCTTCCGTAGGTCACGTGACATGATCCCGGGCCTAAATATGGGTAGGCCGAGCTCCTATCGTGGATCCTTCTCGTTTGTACACCCCAATGGCCGCTGGAAAGACCTTGTATCATAGTGATAATATGAAGGGTAGATTAATTACTGTTATATCAACGTGTTCTATCGCGCTATCCGCCTTCTACGCTACCTTGTTTCTGCAATCCTCTACGCCTGGCTCTTTGGGTTCATTATCTTGCATTTGTCACATACTCTCCGCCATGCCTTCGCTCCACTCTGCATCGTACCCGGAATATCTAGTTCCTCCATCTGCAGTTGGGAACCTCAAACAAAAGCCGGCCAACGAACAGTTCAATGGGCCGATTACCCTCATCTCGTCGAGACTCAGAGGAAATGTTAGAGCAGTTGATGGAGAAATCGGTTGGCTACTCCGCCTTTTCTCTGGAGATCAAGAAGACAGGATTTGCGACGGAGGACCTTGTAATCCTCGTGCAAATAGGCAACCTGAAGGCGAAGATTTTGTTGGTAACATCCCTCATCGAGTTCCTTGATGACGCAAAGAAAACGGACACCCGACTTCACAGGTTTTCCTCAAAGGTCGCAGTTGATAGGTACGTGGCCCTCAAAATTGACTTCAGTATGTCCCTAATAATTACCAGTATGATGGCTATTAACGACTACGCCTTATAATATATCGAGAGTGCGCGAAAGAAACCTTTCGCATGGTCCCTCTCTTCTCTCTCGGAATTTGGCGGCCTCCACCGAAAAATATTGACGACATTGTCAAAGAGACATTCAAAGAAGCGGTTTACACAGTGACATCCAACGTGGAACAGCTGATCCTCGAGGCCGAAGTGAACCTCCAGAACCTCAATCACCTAGAAGAGCGTTTGGAGAGCCTGTACGGGCTAGTAGCTCGCGAAGACCTTTCAATTGCAATGTCCTCTGCCAAATCCGACTTGCTTGCAGAGCTGTGGATCAAGCTTTGGGACAACAAGAAGAAGCTGCAGAACTTCGACAGCCATCTAGCGCTGCTGAAAAATCTGGGTTCGTATTATAGAAAGCAGGCATCAACCGATGTCGTTGGAGCTCTGCAAATATTACGAGCGATGAGCAAGGACATGAAGGATATTTGGGAACGAGTTGCAGCGCCTGAGCCGATGGGTTCGTCCGTGCCAGTGAAAGTCCATATGAAGAGCACTGAGATGGGTTTGGAGAGGTTACGAGAAGGTCGTTTGAGGGCGAATTGATTGGATGATGATGCTATGAGAAGGGTAATGTCTTTGAACTGACCCAGCAGTAACTGACTTTGATACCACGTTCACTTTAATATCAATAAATTAGATACCTTGGTATTGGATGTGTCAATAAACGACATATTTGGTATCATTGGCTATTTCCAGCGTGCTTCGGGCGTGGGGGTTACGTGTTTGAAAAAGACGAGCAGGAAAATATGAAAACGCGAAAGACAGTGAGGACGAATGACGGTTAACGCAGAAAGGACCCCCGAAAGTACTGCTTGATGCCTGATCCTCGTGCGGATAAAAATCGAAGATTTTTGGCTGAAAGCCTGGTGCCAATCCGGATAAAAGTAGCCATTTTGGGCACAAGGCCTGATGTATTTTCCGGATAAAAATTTCGACTTCAGTATGCCTAAGCCCAGTCCGGATAAAAAAAAGCGGGCCCATGAGCGGAATTTTGCAGAATTCTACCCTACATCAGAAGTACATTACAGCAAATTTATCGTAACATTCACAAATATAGACGGTTTGCCGCTCACAGTGCATCTCGGCCCCTTTCTCGACACAATATTCACAATGAGGTTGCGAACAGGGACATCTCTCATCCTAGAAATAGACAGGGACTAGCTAAATCTTATGCCCTCCAACAATATACGTATAAACCACGCTCAGGAATTTTTTTGGGAAATCGAAAGGAAAATCGAATTTTCATTTTGTGGGGTCATCCGCTAGGTGACTTTCATCATCATACGCTCTGAAGAGACTCGGTTCATACCATCTGCTCTTCACGCCGAGATACTAACTATGTACATTGACGGATGGGCACGACGCCCACCCTCGAGAGTGGATGTTTTTTTTTGGGTATTATGCGCGTAAAAGGGGATAATAAGGCTCAAAAAGGGTACAAGTGACCGTACTAGCGGTGCACAATTTCACACCGCCTCGTCAATCTTTCAGCACTGCCATTTCAAACACCTATAGAACCTCTCGCCGCATCATCTCTCATTCCTTGCCTCACCAAGGGAGCTTAATGAGCCGCTGATACTAGCCTGATAGACCTTCATCTGCACTCTAGAAAGACGCCAAAGGAATCTCATTTGTTGCCCAGCCAGCGAATTCTACACCACAAGGAGCACATCAGTAGGTCCGAGGTCTAATGTGAGCGAGCGTTGGCCTTCTGAGGTTGGCTCCATCTCATCTGTATTCTCACTGGTGTCAGAATGTCGATGTTTTCCTCCGCATCTAATATTCTCATAACTGGTGGTTCCTTCAATACTCCAGAGACCCCACAAGCTCCTGTGCCTCCACAACAGGTAAGTCATGATTTTTAACTGCGTGATGAAACCTACCAATTCTCTGATCGCTGCAAAAGATCACACGTTCCAGACGCCCACCAATCCATGTCTATGTAGAACATCTCTCGAGGGAAGGTAGAGGCCATCCGCTCTGGCTCCCAGAGCCCAGCCGGAACCTCCCACCCGAATATCGAGCGCAAGGTGTCTCTATCGGGGACGTTGGCGTCATCAAGCCTTCAGGAGCATTTGACTTCTTTTTCAACATTACTCATCCAGCCAGTCACCCCATAAATTCTCGCTGTCCTGTCGACTTTCAACATCTTGACCCGCCTCCTCAAGAACACGATATCGACGAAAATGTGATATTCAGTGCTGGTAGTTCTCTAGCAAGTTCGTCCATCAGGCGAGTCCAGGGTGGCCTTTCGAATGGGTATGATTTACTTTTCGGACTTTCCATCTATGATTCATGTCAAGGTACAGAGGTTTACAATTTGAATCATCTGCATCCGAAGGGGCAGTTCTCGCCATGCCCGATGCAACATTCCAAAGTGACCTCAATGATCTGGACAGATTTTATCAACACATCGGCGCTCATGCTGAGAGTTGGTATCGGCATGCTAATGGGCCAGGTATGGGTCGTCGATTGGATAATGGTGACCTCTGCCTAGTTATTGGCTGCGATAAAACTACGTCCTGGGGGATTGCAACATTTTCCAACTCAATGGATCAAATGAGATCTCAATTGCAGTTACTTCCGGTTGCATCGTCTCCCGGTGGACCAGGATGCCCGTACACCTGGGTGCATTCTGGTACAGCTGATTCTCCTCGCGTTGGTCCACATCATAGGGAACCTTTGGGGCAATTATCACATAACCAGTGCCTCTTTGTCCGGTATTTGACTTTGAAGCTTCGTAAACATACTTTGCCTGGATTTAGAGGACCCAGTAGAGTTCAGGTACAAATGCGGTCGCACCAGTCTACTTCGACTGGGACCTTGCAGCCAAATTCACCAAATCTAGGTTCATCATCAACATTTGGCTTGGTTTCATCGCGTTTTCTGGGGTCTGTGTTTGGGTCTAGAGGGAGGGACAGTGTTACCCTGTCAGAGCTGACTGAGGATCCACTTGAGATCATAGCGGAGTCGTATATGGTTTCGGTATGCTTTGACCTCATCTCTTATCTGCTTATTTTGATCGGTGCAACACACTAGGAAATGACACCTTTGTCAACTTATCTCAATGATTATCTCCTTGAAAAGCTTCCTGAAGCAAAAGTGGCTGCCACACGTGGAGTGGAGTGGTATCTGCAATACACATCTGTAAGCTCTATCTGTACAGAATGTGATCTCAGATATTGACATTTGAGCACAGGGTACCAAACCTCTGAAGACATTTTCTGATTTCATTGCAAGCATTCTTTGTGACCATGAGATATGCCTTAACACATCAGGTTCTTTCTTGGTGCTCCAAATCTATCTTGTCAAGAATTGCTAATAAATTGGCAGGTGTTGCTTACTTTCAGCTGAAAGAAGACAGGAAGTTGAGCTCCAGTAGCCATGTAGTGTCAGCACTTGGTACCATTGCTGATGCAGCTCTCACCCGGTTTGAGCAACCTGCTCTATGTCTCTCAACAACCTTGCAAGCACAGTTTGAGCAACTCAGCGAGCTCAAGGACCTCGATATGACCACTGTATTGCATAGAGAAGCGTCAAAGCTTCATCCTCCCGGTCATCCCCTCTGTTTCAGCAGCCTCAGCAATCTTGCAAATACAGTTCTTGCCCAATTCCATGAACTTGGCAAGCTTGACGACCTTGAGGAAGCCACAATATTGCACAGAGCAGCTCTGGAACTTTGCCCCCCAGGTCACCCTGACCACACCATCACTACTCTCAACAATCTTGCCGATGCAGTTCGAATTCGATTCAAGCTTCTTGGCAAGCTCAAGGACCTTGAGGAAGCCACTGTATTACTGAGAGACGCATTGGAACTTTGTCCCCCAGGTCATACCCTTCGTTCCAGCAGTCTCAATAACCTTGCGATTACAATTCTGGCCCAATTTGAGCAACTCGGTAAGATCGAGAACCTCATGGAAGCCACTGTACTGCTTAGAGAAGCATTGGAGCTTTGCCCTCCGGGTCATCTTGACCGTTCCGCTAGTCTCAATAACCTTGCGAGTACAGTTCAAATCCAATCCCAGCAATTCGGCAAGCTCGGGGACCTTGAGGAAGCCACTGCGTTACTGAGAGAAGCATTGGAACTTTGTCCCCCAGGTCATACCCTTCGTTCCAGCACTCTCAATAACCTTGCGATTACGATTCTGGCTCAATTTGAGCAACTCGGTAAGATCGAGACCCTCAAGGAAGCCACTATACTGCTTAGAGAAGCGTTGGAGCTTCGCCCTCCAGGACATCTTGACCGTTCCGCCAGTCTCAATAACCTTGCGGGCATGGTTCAAATCCAATTTCAGCAATTCGGCAAGCTCGAGGACCTTGAGGAAGCCACTATATTACTGAGAGAAGCATTGGAGCTTCGCCCTCCAGGTCATCCCAACCGCTCCAGCACTCTCACTAACCTTGCAAATACGGTTCAAATCCGGTTCCAGCAGCTTGGCAACCTCGAGGATCTCAAGGAAGCCACTGCATTGCACAGAGAAGCATCAGAGCTTCGCTCTCTAGGTCTTCCAGGGTATTCCACGTCCCTCATGTCGTTTGGCACTACCTCAGCAAACCCTGGATTTACTATGGGAGATCCGGAAGGTGAGGCTTGCGGGCGCTCATCAGCATATCATGTTGAACCTCGTGCTTTGCCTCCTTCAACCCCTTCCTTCGACTCCGCCCCCCCAATCTACCTTCGGATGGCAAGCGTTTCCAACAGATCAGGAAGCAGCATCCAGTACTCGAGTCCTTTCATCGACGATCACCATAGCGGCAATACGACACCACTGAAGTCCGAGTCAGTCCTCACCAATTCATTCTTAAACGCCCAACCCTGACCGAGAAATTTATAGCATCCACAGACGACATCCAAGATCGCTACCTCAACACGAACGATACGTATACACCTATCGCTTACTCGCCAACTCGACGCCAATCCAGATTATGATCTCGTATGTCGATCCGCCGGTATTAGTTTCATCATTGATCTTACCATCTTCCTTGTCTTCGCACAGCGTGGAACCAACATCTGGGAAACCAACGCCTGGAAAATACAATTTCCGACTGTCATTCAAAGCAAATGGAATCGAACGGCCGCTCTGTGAGCCAACTTCAAGAAAACTAAAAGTAGATCCGCGGCACCTGGATTTCGTCGTATTGTTCGTAATCTCTTGCCTCGACTCTAGATGTCTCGGAACGGAACTGCTAATAGTCCTTCCGAATAGCATCTTTCCCGGGAAAGCAAACCTACCAACAGGATGTCTGTGGTCGCTTCGCGTCTGGCTACGGGTAAACGGAATAGACCATCGACTGTTTGGCGAAGATGAGTTATGGGTCGGGAAGGACCCAGATTTCCACTCGATTGCGGATGCTTCGTTTGCGAGGATGAAGAGTGCAGGTAATGGGGAACAGGTGTACAATGCCTATGTGGGGAAAGCGCTGGTCACTTTCATCGTTCGGTGCGTGTGCAACCTGCGTGTTTCTTCGAATGTGTACTGATCATTGGCCTTGGGGGATAGGTGGGAACCCGTCAGCAGTAACCTGTACAAATACTCAGTCGAATACGATGCCAACGGCGTAGGAGACGTTCTACTTGAGGACATCAGACTACGATTAGATGGCGACCCTCGAACGATCAGTTTTCTCATCTTGTATGTGACTCTCACTCGCTTCAATGGGTAATTATTCACCTACCTCCAGCTCAACCCCATCCAACTCCATCCCAGCCGGCGCCTCTCATAAACTCCGGATCTGGATACGTTCGGTCGCTCCTCTAGCAGCTGCAAATACTTCAGCCAATGGGTTGCCATTCAACGATTCCTATATCTATCAGCGAATATGGAAAGAAGACTCCTTCAAGATCGGGTCACGCCTGGACTTCGAGTCGTTAGGCGCTAAAATGCATATGGGGTTCTCCACGGGCGGTCCAGAGACGATCGTCTTGCCCACTGCGTCTGCTTCACTTGATTTGAGCAGCTCACGATCGTTGTTCAAAGAGAAGCGGGCTGGATATGACTTCTGATGAAATTATGCCATGAATATGCCCTCTTTCCCTTTTTCCCTTTTGTCTCTCCTTTGGGTAGATTGCCTTTGTATGATTATTTGTGACGACGATCGTTTATGAAATTGTGTACGATATACGATGTGGCCGTAGTTCACAACCCTCAATTTTGTACTTATACTTTGTGTTATTTTTATTGCGTGCCTTCCGGATCTCTTGACCGATAGAGGTGAAGCGCCCGTCTATTCTTAGTTGCTACGAACCTCGTGTAGATCCGTATCACCGTATAGTTCTTATGAAAGCTCAAATATGCTCATTACATATAGTATTTCTTATTCAAGTTCGCATTGCCCAATCCTTCCGATTATTGTACTACTTGTCTGTTTTTACATGAATCTGGGTCTTACACATTCGGAGTGACCGTTCAAGTGCTTGTGATAATTTTTTGATGTTTCCGAAGCGTCATTTCTTCTACGAACACGTAGTATAACAAAAATTTTTTTTTGACAATACATTTTACTAGGCCTACTAGTACTATTATAAGTGAGTTGTTGAGTATGCGAGAGTTCATCATGAGTACCAAATTGGGAAACAGTACCGATTGTGCCTGGAGGAACGAAATGGAGGGTGCTGCATCTGTATCCTGAATATAGCGCTGATAATCGTCTTCAGGGAACACAACCTTCCAGTAAGTGACACTTGGGTGGATAATGCACCGATTGCCGATGGTTTAATAACCCAGTATGGCCCCGGTCTACGACCATTGCGCGACGCGCCTTGCCAAAAGCGGAATGCGCCGCTCAACACGTCGGGCGGCACCGCTCACCCAAAACTCATATTAAAATGGAAAGATATTTTGAGGAAATGATATCTACTGAACCCGTAATCGTATGAGCAAAAACAAATCATGTTGGCTTGGAGTTGATGTCAAACTACATGTTTGTTAATGCCACAGGGCGGGGGTACTCTGGCATATCCATTCGATGCTGAAAAACTGGAGTACAACTTTCAAAAAACACCAGAAGGTTTCATCTCAAAAGATTACAAAAAATTCCTATGTTTGAAACCAAAAACATTCGTGTGAGATTCGAAATGCTCGAAAATAGTGTGTTGCGTCAATTGTTACTTAGAAGAAAAACCCCCAGAAGGGCTTGAACAAGTCATTATCTATGCCTGTTATCCAGCTCTACTATTGACGTTAAATTTTTTTTATGGCTGGGAAAGGTTAGTTCTTATTTTTTTAAGTGGAATTGATGGGCTCGGCCAATGCCCGAGGCGGTCTTAGCTTCTCTGCCGCCCTCCCGCGCGATGCTGATTCATCCTGTGTGGCGGCTGGATGACTTTCACATTTGGTAGTATGAAGTTACGGTTGGATCGGAGATATAACAGGTGACTATAAACTCCCCTTCTCATTGACGGCCCTCGCTGCTGCAACTCCGCTGTTTTTTTGTTGCTGATACATCTAATGTTCAGCCTAGATCCCGCTGAATTCTCCCCCTCGCTAAGTTAGCGGAGATCAAGAGGAAGGCACATGAGATGTCATCAGCAAGGAAGACGATGGGCGTTGACTCAGTGCAGTGCTCGCCAGAAACGCCTAATGGCAGGCTTGCCGACTTTTATCCGAATCGGTGTCGGTACTCATTCTAAGAACAAGGAACGTCGGATAGCATAGACCAGCTATTCACGCCTCCGAGTCGAGAGTGGACACTGGACGCAGAATGGCTTTCCGCTAGGGGGAGTATGTTTGAAATACGTAAAGTATATGTATAACATAATGGACTGAAAATATTTAATTGTTGAAGGGATTTCGATCGTTGGGTCAGTTCAAAGACATTACCCTTCTCATAGCATCATCATCTAATCGCTTCGCCCTCAAACAACCTTCTCGTAACCTCTCCAAACCCATCTCAATGCTCCTCATATGGACTTCTACTGGCACAGACGATCCCATCGGCTCAGGCGCTGCAACTCCTTCCCGAATATCCTTCATGTCCTCGCTCATCGCTCGTAATATCTGCAGAGCTCCAGCGACATTGGCCGATGCCTGCTTTCTATACCAACCCAGATTTTTCAACAGCGCTAGGTGGTTGTCGAAGTTCGGTAGTTCCTTATTGCTCCCAAGCTTGATCCACAGCTCTGCAAGCAAGTTGGATTTGAAAGAGGACACTGAAAGGTTTTCGCCAGATACTAGCCCGTGCAGGCTCTCCAAACGCTCTTCTAGGTGATTGAGGTTCTGGAGGTTCACATAGGCCTCGAGGACCAGCCGTTCTACCTTGGATATCAGTGTCTACATTGCTTCTTTGAATGTCTCTTTGACAACGTCGTCGGTACTTTCGGGTGGAGGCCGCCAAATTCTGAGAGAAGAGAGGGACCACGTGGAAGGTTTATTTTGCGCACTGTTGATAGACTGTAAGGCGTAGTCGTTGACAGCCATGATACTAGTAATTATTAGAGACATACTGAAGTCAATTTTGAGGGCCACCTACCTATCAACTGCGCCCTCGATCTTTGAGGACAATTTGTGAAAGCCTGTCCGTCTTCTTTGCGTCATCAAGGAACTCAATGAGGGATGTTGCCAACGAATTCTTCCCTTCAGGTTGCTTATTTGTACGAGGGTTTACAATGTCCCTCGTCGCAACTTCTGACTTCTTGAGCTCCAGAGACAAGGCAGAGTTGCCAACAGATTTCTCCGTTAACTGCTCGAAATTTTGCTCTGAGTCTCGACAAGATGAGGGTAATCGGCCCATTGAACTATTCGTTGGTCGGCTTGTGTTTGAGGGCCCCAACGGCAGATGGAAGAACTAGATATTCGGAATTCCGGGTATGGTGCAGGGTGGGACCAAGGCAGAGCGGAGAGTATGTGACAAATGCAAGATAATGAATCCCAAAGAGCCAGACGTAGAGGAGAGCCGAAATAAGGTAGCTCAGAAGGTGGATAGCGCGATTGGAGACGTCAATTGCGTATTGGACAGTGAACACTACTCTGTGTAGCACGCTGTTAACATTTCCATCCAGGTCGTTGTACTTTCCACCCATGTTCTCGTCCTTTCCATCCATATTCTCGTCCTTTCCATCCATGCTCTCGTGCTCCTTCTGAAAGTCCGCCATTGCGTAGGCTATCCAGCTTGATTGCGATGATTTTGGTTAGAGTAGTGGTGGTTAAAGTGGCGGCCGTGATATATTGACGGGAATGTTGTTTCCTTTTGTTGTGTACTTGGATTTATTTCGTCGACAGTCATCCGACTCATCAACTCAATCACCAACTAGTGGTCGATGAATTATGCGCGTAAAGCGTGAACCCAGTGGGCGGGTGGGATGACGGAGTAGCTGGACTGTGGACACTCGAAAGCAGTCCCGCCTGGCATGAATGCTTTCTGTGTTTGGGATCTGACGAACTATCAGTCAGCTTTCTCGTCACCTGGCCAAGCCTTCCTCTTCCATCACTCGCGGCCAAGATGCTCTGCACCGGAATCATCCAACATGTGTATGGCCACGCCTTTCTAAAGACGAGGGCGATCGCAGAAATAGAAACCCTCTCTTGGACGTGGATACCCAGTATACATCGCCGTTCCTCTTGGTCTGCCTCCTCGTCGTAGTGCTTGTGTCGGACGTCTTCCTCTCTCTCTTCCTTCACCTTTTCCACACTCGCAACTGTTACTTCTCCCTCACTCTCTCCTATCCTCTCACACTCACAGCTACATCTACCCGACGTGTCTTCCTACTTCTGCCACCGTAGCGACACCATTGATCGACGTTTGCGGAAAGATTGGGCAACTTGGGTCGGTAGAGAGAGCTTTGTACTCGCCTCGTTGGACTCGTTGGGTACGTTTTGCTCCGTTTACTCAACCCCGAATCCGAGACTAAACACGGCTTGACTGTTTTACAGGATCAGTTCACCATTATACCATATCTACTCGTGATGGATATCACCATCGTAGCCGTATCATCCTCAAACGCAGCTTTCACATCCCAATTGACAATACCTGCACCCTCTACCAAGACGAAGTTTTTCAAGCTATCAAGCTTGGACGGATTGTCGAGTCGTTCGAGGGATATCCAGGCGTTTCAATATTCGAGGACAATGCTCATTACAGTCACACTCCTGTAAAAGCTCGCCCGAACTTTCATGGGGGTCGTCACTAAAGACTCTGCACTCTGATGCTTTCGCCCGCATCGGCGTCGGTCCTATGAGCAGATGGCCGACCTCGCCGAGAACAAGGGTGGCAAATTCACACCTTAAGAGCGGATTGGTTGCGAAGTGCGATATCCCAGCCACTCGTCAACGTTGGCACCAGGTCCATATCGGCGTTGCAGCTTACCACGATTATATTGGCGGATCACACCTGCGGCTGCCCACGAAATGTTGGGTTTGAATTCTTATTCGTCGTCGGACCTTTGGAATCACGCTGGTCTGCTCCGTCTTCTTATCTGCCAGTACTCTTGTCCCAAGATCCTCCTCGACACACACAAAATGATAACTAGCTTTCACCTAGAACCAAACTCCTGAAGACCTTTTAACATTCGAGTTACTACCTCGATTTTAGATACTTTCGCAACCAGCCTCAGGAAGTCGAGGTTTGACGACCACTGGAGACGAACTTCAAAGAAGCGTCTAGCACAAAATGGCCCACGATCCATCGTAGACAACGATTCGTCTCGTCTTTTGACCACTTTGAACCCGAACTGACGCTCTGAACTTTTCAAGCCTGATTCTACATGCCGCCTTACACGCCAAATTCATGCATTCACGCTATCCCGTACTCCTCACCCAAGAGCCACCAGGTCATATACAGAAATTTATCCCTTGCAACCAATTCATCGAGCCCTTCATGCATCTACACATCATCATCATTGCTCCTTGCATCCACGACGCTGTCCTTATTCTAGTATCGTGATTTTGCGCCATTGCATCTTATGTCCCTGAGGATTTGGACAGTGACAAAGGCATAGGTCAGTCAAATTCCCTTGTCCACTTTTCTGAACGCCAATCTGACAGTCAACCTCTAGTTCATGGCCCCAATCCTCCATACCATTTCTCCGCCCATCTCTGAACTCTTGCCTTACAACCAACGTTGGTATTGTCCGACTCTGGCTCCACTTATCCTCATGCCGATCACTCAACTGTTCTCGGGTGTCTAGTTCGCGACCCTTCCACACGGCCGAAGTTCGAACTTGGCTCTCCCATCTCGTTATGCCTCTCGACGCACAATCTTCTGGGTCCTACTGGTCCTCGCGCGAAACTAGACGCCTCGTGTTTATTACAACCTCAACAACTGCCACTGCAGACCTATCGCTGCCACTATCCTCAAAAACATGAATGCCGTCTACAACATTTGCCGACGATGCATATATTCTTCATGAAATAGTCGGTGGTTTGCCTGTCGAGAATTGAATAGATTGTGCAGTCTCTGATGCGACAATCTATTCGGTGTGTTCTATACAATTTTTATCTACTCCAATATTGACAGCCCTCTTAGGCCTTCTGTACGCAGCTCGCTATCCAACGCCGTTCGCGACAGTTCCATCAGCCTCAGCGTCTTTCGTGTGTTCCCTTGTGACTTCAATCGTTAGCGAAGCAATATACCCAGATGCTTGACGCATAATTTGGCCCCGTCCAACGTCTCAGCATAAGACACTCAGCGTCGAAAACGGATCTTCGCTTCGCACTGGGGTTTTGGACCTTTCAAATTCAAATTGATTTATGTTCGACGATAATCACGATTTAGTGCCTCTGAGCCTCCGTCTATGGACCAACGTGCTTCAGAAAGCTTGCCACTCGATTCGATCGTCCCAAACATCTCTGCCATCTCTCTACTGCTGCCCATTTTCCCTGCAACATTGTAGGATAGCCACCGCGTCTGGCGGCCAGCTCCCGTCTCTTGTCGATATAGCATGATACCTATCAGAAACCCTCCAGTCAATTCTATCGAAGCCGAGGGGATTTCGACAATCCAAACTAAATCCAAGAAGATGGATACTCATGTTACCAGGGCGGAGGACGGGTCTCATATGAGCGGAGATCTAGGCTCCGCAGAGCATAGCGAGGGTGGACATAGTTCCACGATACGTATACGGGAACACGAGAATGGCGAATAGGGGTTCGTCTGAGCTGAACAAGCTGTTGAACCAGTGCGTCCTAAAACTTGCACCGCATGCATAAGCTAAACCTGATATTCTTAATCGTTTCCAGACTAAGGTTGGGAGCGCCGCAACATTGATGGAAATCACAGGCGCCCGATCCGCTCCTAGAGCCAAGAGCAGTGAATTACTATACATCTACAAGATGTGGTCAAGGTTCACATCCGATACATCCTCCCTATACGATGCGCCAGGTGAAGCCCTAGCCTTATCGCCTCATCAGATGGAAGCTTCGGAGATTCGTCTATATTTGGTATCTTTCACCATTTAGAGCGTGCTTTGGGTGTGAGGTGTTGGAAAGCTAAAGGAGTGGGGGCCAGAAAGGCGAAATAGTAAAGGACAACGGGACGAAGACCGCGAAAGGCAGAAGCATGGGTGAGGATATGGTCGTATTCGGAGATGGGCTGGCGACTGCATCGAGTATGGTGCTGAGGGGAATAGAATAACGACTTGAACGTGTTCGTGAACAGCGGGGGATGATGACAACGACGGATCAGATCGATCAGACGCGACTGATAATATCGATAAGCCCGGGCCCGGGCCTCGGAGCTCGAACCTTCAAGCTTCAAGCTTTCAAGCTCCACTTCTCATTCCATTCTCACTCTCGCTCCGCTTTTTCTCTAGAGCTGCACTTAATCCTCAGATACGATGTCGCGATCAGCGCCCTCTTTCATGCCTCTACAATCGCGTCCTCAAATCGCGTCCACATCGTTGATCCATGACCTACAAACATACACCCAAGTTCATATACAACCAGAAAACCGGACGTTGGACAGCATATACGGACACGAATATCAATCTTCGACGATCATTTGCATCGTTTGTGGCATCTATACAGGCGGAAAAAGTCAGGTCATTGTGTTGTAACATATCGACGAGGACAACAGTCCTAGCATCTAGTCATAGTCAAATCAACTTCAACTCCAAACACCGCGACAACGGGCGCCCACTTACCGGTCCATTTCTCGTCTGGTATTGGCTCGCCTTTAGTCTTCTGTCGGGTCATATGTACCCTACAACTTGGATCATGGGCTATGTCTAGGCCATCGATCCTCTACGTCTTTGATACTACAGCGCCTAGCAGCAACCGTTCATTCGGATCTCCTCCCGAAGCGACACCTAAATTTGTCACCAAACTCGTGTCGCAGGCTTCACCGGATTTGAAGCTGAAGACGACCTCAACATGCACAGCTACCTCAACAGTCGATGGGACAGTACACGAAGAGGCTTGGGCGGCGACGGAGATGCCTTGCCTAGGGACCAGGTTACGGCCGTACGCAGAGAATCGGAGGAAAGAATATCGACTGTCTCTAGTGCGTGCATGGAGTCCGATGAAATGGAGTTCCAAGAATTGTACCATCTGACGGTCGTCTTTTGCTTCCATCCCATCTCGTCCTGTCTCATCCATCGCACACCACTATCAGGGCCTTTCCCTCGCCGAGAATATCTGTCAGCAGTCGACGAGACATACGAATCCTCGACACGAGCCCCAACCTCATTATCCGAGTACACCTACTGCTCGATGTCCTTGATTTCGCCATGTCGTTTGATACTCGCGCATCTGACGGGAAAATGTGCGCGGTAAAGGTGCGTTGTTTTCGAAGGCTGATACTAGGGGGAGTTGGCCTACATTCATTTTTAGGTTCGTGTTGCCATACGTAGGTCGTGGTGGTCTGGGATTCTGGGATTCAAGAACCGCACCGAGTCTGTTTCGTTGAAGCGATCCGGAGAACGACATATATACCAGGCACTTAGTTCATGTTAAAGACGACATTAGCCAGAAAGACAAGTTTTGTACGCACCGGAGTTTCCAATTTACACCGGTTTCCGATGTCTCTTGAGTGTAGAATCGTCGCCCATCAATGGTCGTGCGTCCATATCTGGTCGGAGTTGGAGGGTGCATGCTCTTTCAGAGATCCAGAGATGAAGGGTGGAGCTAGAAGCCGGTTGCAACAGGGAATTTGCTCGAATGGTAAGTGATCTGTCAAGGTATTAACTCTTTCTGACAGAAACTAATGAGATGTAGTTTGGGAGACGAATGAAAGACGTACTTGTGAAGAATTGGCTAGTCGTTGATCAAGAACTGGCTAGTCGTTGGTCATGGGCGAGTGAAAGAAGGGTTACATAGTAGCCGCATTCGTGAATCTCATCGGTCAAGTGCAGATGGATGGCAAGCATGGCTTCCTCGGGTAGTGGTAGAACAAGCAAGGCCGTTGTCCGTGATATCAGTATGGGATAACTGATGTCGCCCCTTCGAGTTGTTGATAAATTTGGACGTACAGCTGAATACCAGTCGTCTGTGGTCGGTTTGAAGTCCTAGAAGTAGATGATTTAGAGCTTGACGAAAACGAGATCTGACGACACCGTTGATGGTGAACTCAACTTGGCTGTTGATGACGTAAATAAGGTCAGCACGGCGGATCAACATAACACTGAACAGTCGCTTATACTAACACCTTTCCTTGGTTCAAATTCATGTGTACCGCAAGACGGTGAACGCACCATCGTCAGCACTGCATCCACCTCATTATCGACAGCTAGTGCAGCATGAAGCGGCATGCCAGGTGGTGCAACATGAGGTCTGAGGCCATGAGGCCTTGAGGCGTCAGGGTGTCAGCACGGAAACATGTAAACTCGTCTGGGATATAACCTGCTCGTTAGCACTTACTCGCTCACTACACTCACGCTTACAAGTTTTCCATCGCACCTATGGCTTTATCACACATGAACCCAGCCCCGCAAGGTGACAATGTGCAGCGTCAGGTAAATACTTCTCCTCTGTCATGCGACATATTGTGCCTCATCTCTGGCGCATAGGTCAGAAGTCGCGAGGGTTATACCACCCAACTACTACATTTAATCTACACGATATATCATCACGTCACGACCTGGTGGCAGTTCCAGTTCCTCTGGGTTGCAGCAAGCGCCCTCAGCATCCATTTCAACAAATCTCAAGAGCGGAGCGATATGGACGACATCCTCTACGGTCAAGCTCTGGACCTCTGCCCACCGTCACATCTCAAACGCGAAGCATCCCTTGAGTGGCTTGGGTATGCGTTGTACATCAGATTCGAGCGATACGGAGACCCTGATGATCTGCAAAAAGCGGTCGCATTTCAAAGACAGGCTTTGGATCTTCGTTTCTTGTTGCATCCTCGGCGCCCCAAATCCCTCAGCGATCTTGCTCGGTCGCTTGCCACTCGGTTCGCAAGATATGGCAAGCTGGACGACCTTCTCGAAGCGCTCAGATTGCACAGAGCGGCGCTGGAGCTTCATCCCCCAGGTCATCCCTTCCGTTCCAGCAGTCTCAGCAACCTTGCGAATTCGGTTCGAACCCGATTCGAGCAACTTGGTAAGCTCGAGGACCTTGAGGAAGCCACTGGACTGTACAGAGAAGCATTGGAGTTGCGCCCACCAGGGCATGTTGGCCGTGCCAGTAGTCTCAACAGCCTTGCGAATTCGGTTCAAATCCGATTCAACCAACTCAGCAAGCTTGAGGACCTCGAGGAGGCCGCTGTACTGCATAGAGAAGCATTGGAGCTTTGCCCTCCAGGTCATCCCCTCCGTTGCAGCAGACTCAACAACCTAGCAAGTGTGGTTCAGACCCGATTCCAGCGACTGGGCAAGCTCGATGACCTGGAGGAAGGAGTCACATTGCACAGAGCAGCATTGGAGCTTTGCCCGCCGGGACATCCCCTCCGTTCCAGCAGTCTCAACAACCTTGCAAATATGGTTCGAATCCGATTCCAGCAACTTGGCAGGCTCGAGGACCTCGAGGAAGCTGTTGTATTGCATAGAGAAGCACTGGAGCTTTCGCCGCCAGGTCATCCGCTCCGTTCATACAGTCTCCATGGCCTTGCGAGTGTGGTCCTAGCTCGATTCCATCAGCTCAGTAGGCTAGAGGACCTGAAGGAAAGCGTCATATTACATAGGGAAGCATTGGCGCTTTCCCCTCCAGGTTATCCCCTCCGTTCCAGTAGTCTCAACAGCGTCGCAAATACGGTTATAACACGATTCAAGCGACTCGGCAGGCTCGAGGACCTCGAGGAAGCTACTGTATTGCATAGAGAAGCACTGGAGTTGCGCCCTCCAGGTCATCCCAAACGTGAGATCACCCTCAATAACCTTGGGAATGTGGTTCGAACTCGATTCGAGCGACTCGGGAAGTTCGAGGATCTCGAGGAAGCTACTGCATTGCATCGAGAAGCGCTGGAGCTGCGCCCTCCGGGTCATCCCAACCGTTCGATCAGTCTCAACAACCTTGGGAATGCAGTTCGAACCCGATTCGAGCGACTCGGCAAGCTCGAGGACCTCGAGCAAGCCACCGTGTTGCATCGAGAAGCACTGGAGCTGTGCCCTCCAGGTCATCCCAAACGGTCGATCACTCTCAATAACCTTGCGATTGTGGCTCAAATCTGATTCGAGCGACTCGGTAGGCTTGCGGACCTCGAGGAAGCAACTGTATTGCATAGAGAAACATTAGAGCTGCGCCCTCCAGGTCATCCCGACCATTTGATGGCTCTCAATAGTTTCGCAAATGCAGTTCCAACCATATTCAAGCAACTTGGCAAGCTCAGAGACCTCAAAGACGCTACTATATTGCATAGAGCAGCACTGGAGCTGTGCCCCCCAGGTCATCCCAAACATTCGATCACTCTCAGTAAACTCGCGATTGTGGCTCAAACCCGATTCGAGCAACTCAGCAAGCTCGAGGACCTCAAGGAAGCTACTCTACTGCATAGAAAAGCACTGGAGTTACGCCCCCCGGGTCATCCTAGCCGTTCAATCACTCTCAACAACCTTGGGAATGCAGTTCGAACCCAATTTGAGCAACTCGGGAAGTTCGAGGACCTCGAGGAAGCTACTGTATTGCACCGAGAAGCACTGGAGCTGTGCCCTCCAGGTCATCCCAAACGGTCGATTACTCTCAATAACCTTGCAATTGTGGTTCAAATCCGATTCGAGCGACTCGGCAGGTTTGAGGACCTCAAGGAAGCTACGGTATTGCATAGAGAAGCGTTGGAGCTGCGCCCTCCAGGACATCCCGATCATTTGATGACTCTCAGCAACCTTGCTAGCGTGGTTCAAACCAGATTGAAGCAACTCGACAAGCTCGAGGACCTAGAGGAAGCTACTGTGTTGCATCGAGAAGCACTTGAGCTGTGCCTTCCAGGTCATCCCAGCCGTTCAATGATTCTCAATAACCTTGGGAATGCAGTGAGGACTCGATTCGAGCAACTTAGCAAGCTCGAGGATCTTGAGGAAGCCATTGTGTTGCATAGAGAAGCGCTGAAGCTGCGCTCTTCAAGCCATCCCGACCGTTCCAGCAGTCTGAATAACCTTGCGGATACAATTCGAACCCGATTCAAGCACCTCGGCAAGTCTGAGGACCTCGAGGAAGCTACGGTATTGCATCGAGAAGCTCTAGAGCTGTGCCCTCCAGATCATCCCAATCGTTTGACGACTCTCAATAACTTCGCGAATGCAGTTCGAACCCGATTCAAGCAACTCGGCAAGCTAGAGGACCTCGAGGAAACTACTGCATTGCATCGAGAAGCACTGGAGCTGTGTCCTCTAGGTCATCCCAGCCGTTTGACGACTCTCAATAACCTTGCGAATCTGATCCGAATTCGATTCAAGCAACTTGGCAAGGTCGAGGACCTCGAGGAAGCTACTGCATTGCATAGAGAAGCACTGAAGCTATGCGTTCCAGGTCATCCCAACCGTTTGATGGCTCTCAACAACTTTGCGAATGCAGTTCGAACCCGATTCGAGCGACTCGGCAAGATTGAGGATCTCGAGGAAGCTATAATATTGCATAGAGAAATATTAGAGTTGCACCCTCCAGATCATCCCAGCCGTTTGATGACTCTCAATAACCTTGGGAATGCAGTTCGAACCCGATTCGAGCAACTCGGGAAGTTTGCAGACCTCAGAGAGGCTACTATATTGCATCGAGAAGCACTGGACCTGTGCTCTCCGGGTCATCCCAAACGGTCGATCACTCTCAATAACCTTGGGAATGCAGTTCGAACCCGATTCGAGCAACTCGGGAAGTTTGCAGACCTCAGAGAGGCTACTATATTGCATCGAGAAGCACTGGACCTGTGCTCTCCGGGTCATCCCAAACGGTCGATCACTCTCAATAACCTTGCGATTGTGGCTCAAATTCGATTCGAGCAACTTAGAAGGCTTGAGGACCTCGAGGAAGCCACTGCATTGCACAGGGAAGCACTGGCGCTGCGCCCTCCAGGTCACCCCAAACGTTCAATCACTCTCAATCACCTTGCGAATGCAGTTCAAACCCGATTCGTTCAACTCGGCAAGGTTGGGGATCTCGAGGAAGCTACTGTATTGCGTAGAGACGCACTGGAGCTGCACCCTCTAGGTCATCCCAACCGTTCGATGACGCTTCATAACCTTGCGAGTGTGATTCAAACCAGATTCAAGCGACTCGGCAAGCTCGAGGATCTCGCAGAAGCTACTGAATTGCATCGAGAAGCGCTGGAGCTATGCCCCCCAGGTCATCCTGACCATTTGATGACTCTCAGTAGCCTTGCAAGTGTGGTTCAAACCAGATTCAAGCAACTCGGCAAGCTCGAGGACCTTGAGGAAGCTACTATATTGCATCGAGAAGCACTAGAGCTGTGCCCTCCAGGCCATCTCGACTGCTCGATGATTCTCAATAATCTTGGGAATGCGGTTCGAACCCGATTCGAGCAACTCGGAAAGCTTGAGGACCTTGGGGAGGCTATTGTATTGCATAGAGAAGCGCTGAAGCTGCACCCTCCAGGTCACCCCAACCGTTCGATTACTCTCAACAACCTTGCAATTGTAGCTCAAATCCGATTCGAGCAGCTCGGAAAGCCTGAGGACCTCGAGGAAGCAACTATATTGCACCGAGAAGCACTGGCGCTGCGCCCTCCAGGTCATCCCAACCGTCCGATGACTCTCAATAACCTTGCAAATGCAGTTCGAACCCGATTCGAGCAACTGGGCAAGCTCGAGGACCTCGAGGAAGCCGCTGTATTGCACAGAAAGGCGCTGGAGCTGCACCCTCCAGGTCATCCTGACCGCTCGATAACTCTCACTAACCTTGCGAATGTGATCCGAATCCGATTCGACCAACTCCGCAGGCCAGAGGACCTCCTGGAAGCCACTGCATTGCACTACGAAGCGTTGGAGCTTCGTCCTCCAGGTCATCCAGAACGTTCCAGGTCTCTCTTATCGCTTGGCTCTATGTTCCTCGCACGGTTTGACGAACTTGGTGGACATGATGATCTTGACCAAGCGATGTCCCTTTATGCCGAAGCTACTCATAACCCTCTGCAACCCTCTCTTTTGCAACGTTTTCATTTCGCAAGGGAATGGGCCCTCGACGCCAACAAACATAGACACTCTTCTGTAATCGAAGCCTATGATGCTGCCTTGGGTACACTCCCTCAACTAGCAGCTCTCAGCCTTGATATCAAAGCCCGGCAAGATGCCTTGCCCCCTGGAAGCAATGGGTTAGCGCAGGAGGCTTCAGAGTGCGCCATTTTGAATCGAAATCTAGAGACGGCAGTGGAATTTCTAGAGACAGGACGGGGTGTCTTTTGGTCTCAAATTCTTCAACTCCGCTCGCCTGTTGACAAGCTTCGCAATGTTGCTCCGCAGTTGGCAGATACACTTGTCAGAGTTTCTACTGAACTCGATGCTGCATCTCATCAAGTTTCAGAAGTTGATAATCTTGGCAATAGCAAGAAAATTGTCATCGAACGGGAAAGATCACGTCTTCACAGCTTGAACATGGAGCGGTCCGATACCCTCAACGCAATCCGACATTTACTAGGATTCAAAGACTTCCTCCTGCCGCGACGTTTCGCAACGCTTCAGAGAGCTGCAAATACATCTCCGGTTGTTTTCCTAGTTGCCAACGACGAAGGAAGTGACTGTCTGGTTATGACCTCCACAGGCGTCCAACACATTCGACTCCTGAATTTACCAACAAAAACTTTGAAAAAAGCTGTTCGACTCCTATCACGGACATCTACAGGACATCGGGTATGGCGCTCATTCACAGAGGGGTTTGACGATATTCCAGAGACACTCCCTCCTGTCTTTAATAACCCGATGCGCAATGCATCAACGCAAGATTCAGAGCTTGATCCAGATGAGGGACAGGACGGTCCTCCGGAGGCGGGGGCCCATCGCGGTGGATATGGCAGGATCTCGTCAGACGCTGCTTTCAAGGAGATCCTTGAAGACCTTTGGGATGATATAGTTAAGCCAGTTATCGAGGTTCTACACCTTCAGGTATGTGGTTCAACTTTTTGTGCAGATCGGCGACTCATATCAATATAGAAGTCCGAAGGTCCCCTACCGACAGTGTATTGGTGTCCGACTGGGCCATTCACTTTCCTCCCCATCCACGCAGCAGGCCGGTATGGGAAAGACGCCAACTATGCTTCCCAATACTTCATTTCATCATACGTACCCACACTTGACCCATTGCTGGTTGATGATCCCCCCGAATCCACAGATCCATTCAGTATGCTGGCTGTCATTCAATCCCCGGGTGTTCAGCGAATGGATCATGCCGGTTTATCCTGCCCCCTTCCTCCTCTTCCATCCACAGAAACGGAGTTGCATAATATTCGAAAGCATGTCCCACCCGAATCTCTAGTCGCCTTGGGAGCTTCTGGTACGGCCACCTCTGTAGAGGTCATTGAATCCCGCCTGCCAAAATCATCCATCGTTCATTTTGCGTGCCATGGCACCCAGAACCAGGCCAATCCTCTGGAGAGTGGATTGCACATTGATGGTGGAGTCCTTACAATCGCAAAAATTATCAAGCAGCCACTGCCTAACGGCTCACTTGCCTTTCTTAGCGCCTGTGGTACAGCAATGGGTGTTGACGAGCTGCCTGACGAAGCTATGAGCTTGGGAGCATGTCTCCTTTATTCCGGCTTTCGACGTGTAGTTGCAACAATGTGGTAAGTCTTCATCTTGCCTCATGCCAGTGCCATGTATCACCTCACAAATGTCCTTTCTTAGGCGGATTTATGACGAAGATGGACCCGTGGTTGCTGATGCTTTCTACGAAGAGCTTTTCCAAGGTGCTGATGGAAAACTGGATGCTCGACCAGATATAACTAGGTCGGCTCTTGCACTACATCTTGCAGTTGATAAGCTGCGATCGTCCGGTGTCCCGTTCCATCGCTGGGTTCCTTTCATTCACATGGGGAAGTGATCCGACCGGTTCGCCTCGCGCTGCCCATTATATACAATCTTTTTCTTGAATGACTTGAAACAGAAATCCATAATTCTATTACGGGGCAAACACAAAGTGGTGATCTATTCATTCCGTTCTGCCCAGTTATATAGCGCCAGAGCACATCGCCCTCAGTCAAATGGGCAAACATCTTCCTGAATGCACGAAGATGAGGAGGCCAACATCAGTATGTGGTACCAGTTGTGACACTGACGGCGCGGTAGCACCCAATTCATCTTAACTTCCCCGTGTACCATTCACGTCGACATACTCACAGCTGCAGCTTATTGTCATTTGTGCGTTTGTCCAGGCTAGCGGCGAGTTGGAGGACGTTGGAACACGGCGAATTCGGGAAGATGACGGATAACTCAGGGAGGTCGCTATCTCGGTTCCCAGTTTTCTGAAGTCTGAGGTTTGCAAGACAAAATGGGCGAGAATGATGGGATGTTATAAGCAACCTATGGAGATCGTATTCGTGGACCGAACCTGGAAGAGACGTCTATAGTCTGCAGGCGAAGATCGCCATTGTCAAATTTAGTTTGAGAACAGAGTAAGAAGGGGTACTGACCTCAGGCTCTCGAGAATCGATACTGGGAACTCCACTTTCAAACGACCAATGGCCAACTCAGCAAAAACCCAGCCACTCTCGAACTCAAATCCTAGAATTCTGCACCCCTTCCAAATCTATATATACAAAGCAACATGGAAAAATTACGACTTTGTCTGGAGGCTAAACGGTGGATACACATTTGAAACCGGACCAAGCTTCAGCAGCCTCCGAATGGCACTAGGACCCGG
>Ga0247741_1000409_pt1 | contig 24933 bp, 39 predicted proteins | sample UWRJL213509R2_FD_180945 | JGI IMG/M metagenome (GOLD analysis project Ga0247741, IMG submission 180945) | Plant litter microbial communities from Arlington Agricultural Research Station in Wisconsin, United States - UWRJ-L213-509R-2 | ecosystem: Environmental > Terrestrial > Plant litter >... | reverse complement strand
GAGCGTCGTAAGTCTGGCCTATCGAAATGCCCTCAACACTGACCACAATTCTAGCTGAGCTTCGGACGGAAATTTGCAAGGCCGTTCTGAGCATTGTTGATCTCCTCAAGGCTACTGCCAGTGATGTCCGTCAGGCGAGCGTAAATGCTCTCTGCAAATTTGGGGAGCATCGTAAGTCTGGTCTATTAAAATGTCCCCATCACTGACCAGGATTCCAGCCGAGCTTCGAATGGAAATTTGCAAGGTCGTTCCGAGCATCATTGTCTTTCTTAATCAGAGCAAGAGGGCAGATTGGCATGTTTGTGAAGCAAGCATCAACACCCTCGCCGGACTCGCGAAACATGGTATGACCGGTCTATTGAAACATCCACATAGCTGACCATGATTCTAGCCGAGCTTCAGAAGGAAATTCGCAATACCGTTCCAGGTATTATTGAGAGACTCAATGATAGAACTTTGCTCGTTCGTGAGGCAAGCGTCAATGCTCTCTCCGAACTTGCAAAACATGGTATGACTGGTCTAATGAGACGCCCACATTTCTGACCACAATTCTAGCCAACCTTCGGAGCGAAATTCCCAAGGCCGTTCTAAGCCTCATCGAGTCTCTCAAAAATGCAAATTCACCGTGGCTTGTTTGTCATGCCGTCGATGCTCTCTCTGGACTTGCGAAACATGGTACGACTATCTTATTATAATGCGCACATCGCTAAACACGATTCTAGCTGAGCTCCAGGACACAATTGTTACGGCTATTCCGACAATTGTTGGCCTTCTCGGGGCTACCACCAGCGATGTTCGTCGGGCAAGCTTAAATGCGCTCTGCAGACTTGCGGAGCACTGTAAGTATAATTTATTAAAGTGTCAACATCACTCACCATGATTTTAGCTGGGTTTCGTAACAGAATTGTGCTAGCCATTGAACAGGCTGTAGTGCTTCTCAAAGATCCAGATGGTAGTATTCGATCGGCAAGTGCCAAACTCCTCTCTGAACTTGTGGAACACGGTGAGATAAGTCTATAGTGATGTCGACATTGCTCACCACTGTTCCAGCGGAGTCCCGCAACAAAATTGCTCCAGTCATTGAACAGATTGTGACGCTACTCAAAGATTCAGATTGTATTGTTCAAATGACGAGCGCAAATGCCATCTCTAAATTTGCGGAGCATTGTAAGTCTGGTATATTGTATGGTCCACTCCGTTGACCGGAATCTAGCCGAGCTCCGTGGAAAAACCACTAGATCCGTTCTAAGCATTATCGATCTCCTCAAAGCAAGAAACAAAGATGTTTGTCAGGCTAGCTTCAATGCTATCTGCAAACTTGCGGGATATAGTGAAATTGGTTTACTATACTCATTGCCAATATCACTGACTACGATTCTAGCCACTCTGCATGATGAAATCCTTTCTGGCATTCCAAAAATGGTGGAGTTCCTGAAACATTCAGACGGCAACCGTTATCAGTGGATTGTCAGCAGTCTCTCCGAACTCGCCAAGCATGGTAAGACCGTCTCATTTAAATTACGCTTCACTGACCATGATTCGAGCTGAGTTCCAGAGTGTAATTGCCAAAAACTCTCAAAGCATCTCTGGTCTTCTCCATAAATTTGATGAGAATACTTGTAAGATGGGTGTCGACATTTTTTTGTCGCTTGCGCAGAATGGTACGACCGAGTTATTATAATTGATTCTTCGCTAATTACAGTCACAGATTATCTACGCGAGGCAATGCAGCCATCAATGCCAAACATAGCCGCCCTCCTCATACACCCGAATGTGAACATCTGTCGATCGGCGTCGGCGGCCCTCTCCAGACTGGCTGGAGATGGTAAGCTTCTTCCTTTTTATTTACCCGACTCTTCTCAATCGAGTATAGCTTTTCACTTTCAATTGCTTGAGGAGAGTATTCTACCAGTTCTTTCATCCCATCTGTGGCCACAATCCCAATTAGTACCTCTGTCAACTATCCAGACAATTCGTGATAGCCAACCTCATCTAGCACCAACATCAACAAATTTGGGCGTTGATGATTTGCTAATTGTGTCGAGCACAATCAATCATCGTCTTGGTACTCTCCGGACAATCAAGACGATGAAGATCCTTTCTGACATTGGTATGTCCTACCCGCTTTCAATGGACTAAACTGAATGACCATTGCAGCCCAAACTTCCTGCAGAGAAATGCTGCTACCACCGGCACCATTGTCCCGAAAGGAAACATTCGATGTCATCGTTGTGGCCATTAGCAAAGTCAGCAAAAGGCGTAGTAAGTTTACTTCTGAAGAGCCATCTTAAGACCGTATTAAACGAGACTGTTCAAAGGCAATGTTGAGCTAGCGATATCTCAGATTATCTCAGAAAGAATCGCAATGCTCAAGAATTCAGAAACCAGTATAGATGAACGGCTGGCGAGCATTCAAACATTGGTTAAACTTGCAGAGCAAAGTAAGGTCATTCCGAATCATGTGCGTCGAGATTAATCGGATTCGTAGGCCACAGTCATGATACAATGGGCATTCTCACTTCGAACTTCATAGACTTTCTCAACGATTCAGAAGCACGTCTTCGTCCTGCCATCATCGACAGTATTTCCAAAATCGCAGAGCATAGTGAGACACATTTTCAGTAATGTTGACACCATTAACCATAATTCCAGCTGAATTTTACCATGAAATCCTTCCAGCCATTCCTAGGGTTGCGGACCTACTAAGAGCTTCAGACGGAGATGTACGAGAAGCAAGCGCAGAGGTTCTCTCTAAACTTGCAAAACACGGTAAGCCAGGTCTATTAACATGTCCATACCACTGACTACAATACTAGCCGAGCTTCACAAGGAAATCAGCAAGGTCGTCCCAAACATCATTAAGTCTCTTAACGACGAAGAGGAGAAAGTTCGTCAGGCGAGCGTAAATGCTCTCTCCGAACTCTTAGTTCATGGTAAGACTGGCTATTTGTAATGCTCAGGTTGCTGACGAGGATTGTAGACGCACTTCACCACGAAGATGCTGTGGAACTTCTTAAGATCGTGCTTGATGGCTTTGACCCAGCTCGTGTGGAAAGCATTAATTTACTCTCCAAATTTTCCAAGCAGCGTAAGACTGTTCTGTTATAACGCCCACTTGTCTGAAATTTATTTCAGCCAAAGTCCGTCAAGAAATAAGAGCATTCATGCACAAGCTTCTTGAGCTTCTCAATCATAAAGAGGAGAATGTTCGTCAGGCGGCCGTGAATGCCCTCGTCGAACTTGCAGAACATGGTATGACTGGTCACTGGTCTATTGAAATACCCACATCACTAACCACACTTCTAGCTGAGCTTCGGATCATCATTCTCAGTGCCGTTCCGAACCTCATAGGTTCTCTCAATGCAGATTCACCTTGGTTTGTTTGTCGCGCCATCGATGCTCTCTCTGAACTTGCAGAACACCGTATGATTTCTTTTGTTGAAAATGCCCACATTACTGACTACGATTTTAGCTGAGTTGCAGAACACAATTTTCAGCGGGGCCATTCCAAGAATCATTGACCTTCTCGTGGATACCACCAGCGATGTTCGTCAGGCGAGCGTAAATGCTCTCTGCAAACTTGCGGGGAATCGTAAGTCTGGTCTATTACAATGTCCATGTCACTGACCACAGTCCTAGCTCACTCCCGAGACCTAATTGAGACAGCATTTCCACGAATTATAAAGCTGCTACTCGAAGATTTATCTAATGGTGATGTGACAGTGTGTCTGGCCAGTCTTCATGCTCTCTACAAGCTTGCGGGTGATGGTAAGATCAATCAATTATAATGTTCACATTTTTGACCCGGAATTAAGCCAAACTTCACAATCAACTCCGCCGCGATGGCATTCCACGTATCGTCGAACTGTTAAAGGGGCATGTGGTGAGCCAGGAGGACGATGTCCGCCGGGCGGGCTTGTCTTTTCTCTTTAAACTCACCCAAAATGGCCGTGAGATTGTTCTACTCGAATATTGAAAACATACGTCGCTGACGATCATCCTAGCTGATATTCAAAATCAACTCTGGAACCTCATCATCCCAACCCGCAGTGATTTAGACTGCGGTCATTTTGGCGAAGCAGACGTCGACATTCTTTTACTCTTTTGTAAGATTCCCCCTTCTCCACGATTTTTCTCGCATTTATATTCCGCTCAACACGAGTATTAGTCCCGGAAAACCAGCAGATCGCTATTCCCAGTGTAAAATCGGGTTCTGCTGGCAGTGCTGATTTCCCGCAGAATTCGGCACTCTCTGTCAAGTCCTTTCAACGCCGTATGCTTGTTGTTACTGTTCTCCGGCCTCTCTGATAGTTTCTAGATGACAAGATACACCCGCTGATCAAGAACCTTCTCCGGCTCCTTCAAGATAAGAATCTCTATGTTGCTTCAAAAGCTGCTAGGGTTCTCGCAAAGCTTTTTGTCACAGGCATGTTATTCCTCTGACATAGTGGCTTGCTCACTGATCATCGTCTGGTGTAGATCGTTTCCGTGAGGACATACAGCATTCCGTTACGCCAGATCGTCTTTTGGATTGCCTTCGAGAGGACAACGACGACTTGGTCTCTGCTTCAACTTCCTTATTCGCTTTACTCGTAACATCTGGTAAATCCTCATAAGTGTACCTTCACTATCTCTGCGTCTCATTACCAATATCTGGACATCAGGTTATCATCGCAACATGATTCGGGAAGTGGTCACCCGTGCCGTTTCTGGTCTTTATTCTGCTCTTCACGAAGACCAATTGCGCAGTATGGCCATGCTCGGGGCTATTGTAAAACAAGGTTTTTAGCTTGGTGTCAACGCAACTTCATAATGCTGACTCGAATTTAGAGGAGCTCCTGCCTATACTGTACGAAATCTGGGCCATTTACTCGTTCATCTACTGTTACATAGCGTGCAATTCACCTGATAAGATTAGTGCCATTCTAGAGCAGATGGAGCTTTGCGGAATCCTCACAACTCTGTGATTCACCTTATTATCTACTTGATATATAAATCATCTGTAAAATATTTGAGATTTTGAGATTTCACTTGTGTACTTGGTTGAGATTTTTTGCAGCATTTGCTCGAGAATGGACTTCTGGTGTTGGAAATCCTGTGATTGCGGTGAATGGCCTTTCGAGTACTGGGTTCTGCGCATACTTGCGGCATTCGACCACGAAGTGAAGGTTTGCTATTCTACCAGAGTTGATGCGGGTAGAATTCAAAAAAAGCACACAGTGCGCACTGGATCCATATGAGTGAATCCTCATGATACTTCGTCCTCGACGGCTATTCCACTCGATTTGACTCAAGTGGACCTCTTTCCTGCAGGATTGCGACCTGTAGTATTTAGGAGAACTTTAGATTGAACTACATTACCATAAACCCACAACTTAAAATATTCTCGAAATAGCGAACGACATCGTACCAGTGGGTTCAAGAGATCAAATGGTCCGAAGGTCTTAGTTTTAAGTCGGAATAGCATTTACATACTGTAGGCCCGGGGCTATGAGACATGGCGCTTGCTTCTTTAACTTCCTCATGCTCGGTACCATCAGAACATATCAGTTCGATGAGGTTTCTCTTTTTGAACTAGAGATTATTTCGACATAATCTAGAATAAGTTCTACGTACAGCTCGAACATCATACTGATTAGCTGGTGATCCCGTAATACTTATGTAACGGAAGTCTACATTTGCGACGTAGTTCAGGACCTTGTACCCGAGGTATCAGTCAATCTGAGAATGAGAATATCTGTTTAGCATACGCCTGCACCAAACGCCGACAATAAACATAGGCGGCCTACTCGCGTATTCACCAAGTATGGATAGCGGATTCCATTGCGTATGTGCATGGCCTATTGCTTTCCTACTGCATAGCCTGAGGCTGAGGGAGGTGTTGTCTCTGCCCATCTGTGAAATGTAGATGTCGAGAAAGGTGGAATATAAGACGAATGCGAGAGTAGTCACGACGAGGACCTCGGACCAGCGACCACCCAGGCCGTATTTGACACCTTTCAGACAGTTCGCAGTCCAACCCACCTTCTGTCACTCGGTTGCCGACGCCATAGGTCATTCCGTGGACGAAAACCGAGTTTTCAAGATTTGTCTGTGCTGGGCCGAAGGTGGATATGAGCTTTGTAGAATTTGGGAGTCTCAAACGATCTCACTGAGTCGATTTGGCCTAAATGTATGTTTATAGCCACATTTCCGTTAAGAGTATCGTCAACGATGGGAACGTCGAGAAATACAGGAGAAACGGGACGCACTTGGTGGTTATAAACGCTGCATCATTTTTTACTGGTACCATGCTCCAATAATCAAACACGACCGTTCCTTTCCCGCCCTTGGAACTTTGGCTCTGGAAATTGAACGCCTGGTACGAGAATCCGTAGCGATATCTGAATCGTGAATAAGTTTGGTTGTATAAATGCATTTGTACAGGTACTTTGGGGCTCTTGCCGTCCTTGGAGTCTAGAGGCCGATACGATAATCAGTTAGTACGATTTGCGGAAGGTTTGAGAGCGAGAAATGCTTACAGATGGGGTAATCGTTGTCCTTCCCCAGTACGTGCTAACGGTAACGAGACAGTCGCTCAAACTTTGCGCAGGGCGGGTTGGGACCATATACCAAGGCTGTAGGCGTTGAGCGTGGGCAAATGCGGAAGAATGGCCAATGGGAGGAGGCACACGTCATGATATGCGAGCAGAAGGGGATGAGCCGGCAGAGTAGGCATGCCAGGTTCAGCCATTGTTGAGGCTGCCTGGCCAATCCAAAGGAACGACAAGTAGGAGGAGGCACACGTCGCGATGTGCGAGCAGACGGATAGGATGACGGGTAAGCGAGCCAACCTTGGTGCAAGTAAGTGTTTGGGATGGCTGTTGTAGAGGCATTTGACTTGCTGATAGAAAATAATTTTCAGCCCGATGCTTGCATAAAGAGTAGACAGGGACATACCTGACATTGAGCCCCGAGAGATTTAGCCAACCCGGAGTTCTAAGGAAGCTGGCGAAGTGTACATAGGCAACATCAATGTCCATATTTCTTGGTATTTGAGATTGTCCGACAGAGACAAGTACGTATGGAGCCGCGGAAGGGCAACCGTCGATGAGAGGAAGCTGCTCGTTCAATGATGTGGACACAGCCTGCGCTTGACGGATTTTCCACAGCCACAGTGTATAATTGGGTGCTTGGCCTTGCGGATGCAGGTCTTCGTTGTTACACCTCGAGGTCTCAAGAAATTGATACCTTCGCTTCCAACGATGACATCCTCCAGTGGAGAATCACCTTTGAAGCTGCTTGCATTAGGTAAAATCTCAACACACTCTCATCGATGGAGTTGCTGACTGGTGGATCTGTACAGATGGTGGCGGTATTCGCGGACTTTCAGAGCTACTCATTCTCAAAGACCTCATGTACAAGGTGATGGTCCAGGAGAACGCGAAACTGAAGAAGAATGGTCAACCGATCCTTACTTGTCTTCCAAAACCGTGCGATCTCTTTGATTTAATCGGTGGTACCGGTACAGGGGGGTGCGTTTTGCGTTTCAAATATGGTATGCTATGGCTAAATCATACACAACAGGATAGTGGCTTTGATCCTGGGGCGGCTCAGAATGGACGTAGATACGGCAATAAACCACTACGACACCTTGGTAAAACATGTATTTTCTCATCCGAAGCGGTGGCAAGGAGATGGAAAATTCAAAGCGACGGACCTTGAAGAAGCCATGAAGGCGGTGATAAGGGATGCAACTGGTGATTCGGAATCACCTTTATTGGAGCGCGATGTGGCCACATGTTGCCGAACGTGAGTTTGAAAGTCCTTTGAATCTTTAGGTTTTGATTATTCTTTAGCTTCGTTTGCGCCATGAATGCCTATAATATGGACGCCAATATTCCAGTGCTTTTCAGGAGCTACGAGTCCCTTGAACCACATTCGAATTGCAAGATTTGGGAGGCAGCCCGAGCGACATCGGCAGCACCAGCCTTCTTCAAGCACATCGAAATCGGGCGGGCGCAGCCTTACATCGATGGTGGACTCGGTCGCAATAACCCCAGTCGAGTTGTACTGGATGAAGCGAAGAGATTATTTGGCGCTCGTCACATCGGATGTCTCGTGAGCATTGGTACTGGACGTGCTGAGACGATCAGCATCAAGAGGTCTGGGGGGTTCGGGCAGATCGTACCAACAGACATCTTCGATACGCTGAAGGCAATAACCAGTGACTGTGAAGCCACGCACGAAGCCATGCTGGGTCTTTTCTCCAATTTGCCGGCAACTTATTTTCGACTGAATGTCGACCAAGGGATGCAGGGGATAGATTTTTCTAAATGGGAGAGACTGAGTAATGTCGAGGCCCATACGACGCAATATCTGAGAAGGATAGAGGTTGTCGAAAAGGTGGCGTCGTTGGTAAATGTTATTGAGATCACGAAGCCACAGATAACGATAGAACAACTTGGTACGGAAGAGCCTCATCTATCAGTCCGAACGAACGGCTCATCATTACCCTAGTTTCTCCAAGACCTCCGCTGGAACCAGTCCCAGATATCCGAAAACGCAAGCTCTGTCCCCCACCGGTAGCCTCATTTATAGGTCGAATGGGTATCCTCGATAAAATGCGCAGCTATTTCGACTCGGAGGGTGCAGGTCAGCGCATCTTTGTGCTATACGGCCTCGGCGGTGCAGGAAAGAGTCAGCTTGCATTCAAGTTCATCGAGGGATCCAAAGGAAAGCGGTATGTCAATTGGTTGTATAAAATCACGACCGCGATATCCTGACGACTTTATTTCTCAGCTTTTCCGAGATCTTCTACGTTGACGCTACGAGTGAACAGACTCTTCGATCGGATCTCGAAGCCATTTCTCCAGGAACTTCTAAGCGGACCGTGGACGGGAATTTGCAATGGCTTGCAAGTCAGACCGACGGAAACTGGCTGCTCTACTTCGACAATGCCGACGATGTCAACTTGAGGCTGAATAAATTCTTTCCTCAATGCGCATCTGGTCATATTTTAGTCACAACACGCAACCGAGAGCTTCGCCAATACGCTGCTACTGAAGATGCGAATGCACATGTTACAGGGATGGATGCCGACGACGCAGTAAACTTGCTTTTGCGTCAGGCTCGGGCAAAAACGAATGAAGAAAATATAGTGCTAGCGGAGGCGATTGTACGAGTGAGCTCCCAGATTTTTATCTCCGGTAGAGGCGTCCATACCAACGCATGATGATACAGGACCTCCACTATTTTGCACTGGCTATTGCCCAAGCTGGAGCTTTCATTCATTGCCACTCATCTTTGAACAAGTATCGAGACCTCTATCGAGGTGAACGAGACAACTTGTTACAGAATAAAGAGATTCAGGGACAAGACCCATACGAGTGGGCGGTGTATTCAACATGGAAACTAAGCTACGAGAAGCTCAACGAGTCTGCGAGATTATTTCTCCAGATCTGCTCCTTCCTGCATCATGAAGGAATTTCAGAAGACATGTTTAAAAAAGCGGCAATGTCTCAGCGACAACCAGAGGATTCGGAATTGCAGGGAGAAGTGTCAAAGTTGTTAAACCGGCTTGGAAAACAAGATTCAGGGTGGAGTTCCTGGACATTCTTGGAGGTCATGAAGCACTTGGGGTCACACTCCCTCATTGAATATGATGACCAAAATGACACATACAGCATCCATCCGCTTGTGCACCACTGGAGTCATACCACTATGGAAGGAAACCGACACGACACGCAGAAACTCATAGCCACTATTATCGGGTTATCAGTCTCTTGGTCATTCACGGATGAGGACTACAAATATCGGCGTACACTTCTGAAACATACTATCGCCTCTATGGCTTCACTCAAGCCGGAGGACATTGATCTATCGATTGCGGCTTATATAGTATGTATCTATTTCGAACAAGGTCACTGGAAGGAGGCAGAGGCACTTGAGGTGGTAGTAATGGAGAAGAGGAAGCAGGTGCTGGGTGATGATCATCCGGATGCCCTTGCGGCCATGGGAAATCTTGCAGACACGTACTCAATGCAAGGCCGCTGGAAGGAGGCAGAGGCCCTGCAGGTGGTGGTGATGGAGAAGTGGAAGCTGACACTGGGAGATGACCGCAATGAAACCCTCATGAGCATGGCGAATCTTGCATCCATATATAGCGGCCAGGGCCGATTGAAGGATGCGGAGGCGCTCCAGGTGGTGGTGTTGGAGAAGAGGAAGCGGGTGCTAGGAGATGACCACCCAGGAACCCTCACGAGCATGGCGAATCTTGCATGCACGTATAGGGACCAGGGCCGATTGAATGATGCAGAGGCGCTCGAGGTGGTGGTGTTGGAGAAGAGGAAGCGGGTGCTAGGAGATGACCATCCAGGAACCCTCGCGAGCATGACGAATCTTGCATGCACATATAGCGGCCAGGGCCGATTGAAGGATGCGGAGGCGCTCGAGGTGGTGGTGTTGGAGAAGAGGAAGCGGGTGCAAGGAGATGACCATCCAGAAACCCTCACGAGCATGGCGAATCTTGCATGCACATATAGGGACCAAGGCCAATTGAAGGATGCGGAGGTGCTCGAGGTGGTGGTGTTGGAGAAGAGGAAGCGGGTGCTAGGAGATGACCATCCAGATACTATCATGAGCATGGCGAATCTAGCATGCACATACAGTGGCCAGGGCCAAATGAAGGATGCGGAGGCGCTCGAGGTGGTGGTGCTGGAGAAGAGGAAGCGGGTGCTAGGAGATGACCATCCAGAAACTCTCAAGAGCATGGCGAATCTTGCATGCACATATAGGGACCAGGGCCGATTGAATAATGCGGAGGCGCTCGAGGTGGTGGTGTTGGAGAAGAGGAAGCGGGTGCTGGGAGATGACCATCCAGATACTATCACGAGCATGGCGAATCTTGCAAGCACATATAGCGGCCAGGGCCGATTGAAGGATGTGGAGGCGCTCGAGGTGGTGGTGTTGGAGAAGAGGAAGCAGGTGCTAGGAGATGACCATCCACAAACTCTCAAGAGCAAAGCGAATCTTGCAAGCACATACTTCAACCAGGGCCGTTTGGACGATGCGGAGGCGCTCGATGTGGAAGTGCTGGAGAAGAGCCGGCGAGTGTTGGGAGATGACCATCCTCATACCCTTATTGCGAAGGAGAATTATGCAGACAGATATGGCGAGCTTGACAGATGCGGAGGCGCTTGAGGTGGTCATGGAGAAGAAGAGGAAGTCGTATATGTAGTCGTTCTATGGATTGAGGTCAGTTGTATATTACAAGGAACAGAAGACAATTTCTTACCTTGTCGCACTTGAGGGAGGTGTTTATATACTGACTTGCACGGGCGACTTGACGTCAAAACAGTTCGTAAGTAGTACACTTAGCTCGACGAGCTGACGCCGATCTAATGTTCAGTTGAAAGCTGCCAACCAGTGTGGGCCAAAAATGTAATGAAGGAACGCATGTGGGAGGTGGTGGCGAGGGGCATATTTGTGATGCCATGCCTGCACACCATGGACGCCCGCTTGCTAGTTCTTATGATTTGGGTAAGACTTGGGTCAGTGCTTGACCGAAATGTGGTTCGGGGAAAATGCTCACGGAGTGCAACAAAGAGGAAATACGCCATTCACCTGTTCCAATTCGAGGCAGGGCGACGTGAGTGTCGCAAGATGTATCAGAGGTGAGACTGGCCATGGCGTTCTCTGAATAAGAGCGTAGAGGACAACGAGAATGATGTCACAGCAAACGAAACTGTCCTGTGACATGTACGTTACTGGTTTTTCCTTTACGCTGACGAGCACGGCTCTAGACGTCTGCTCTAGTCTCTCTCAGTCAGGTCACACGAGCCGCAGTTGACACAGATCAGCAGGATTCCGCAGCGACCTAAAGTTAACCGCATCATGATTCACCTAGTACCATTCGTTACTGCCGAATCAACGCGTACTTTTACGATTCTTCGATGACACCCGGCCAGTGTGAGGCGATGAAATCTCTACCAGGTGCAAGGTTTAAAAGGACGCCGGAAGTTCTCCAACGTCAAAATATCTCACTATCCACCACATTGCAAACATGGCCACCACAGCACCAGTCCTGATTGTATGTAACTTAGCTTTTCATCTCATCTTTGGCGCTCATCTCAATCTTGTTTACAGAGCGGTGCAGGACCTACTGGTCTTGTTCTTGCTTTATCACTGCGCAAGAATGGGATTGCTGTTCGAATAATCGACAAGGAGTTCCGACCGCGGAGGGGAGAGCGCGGTGCAGGTGTTTCGGTCTGTTCTATTCTACTTTCTTTGATTACTACTAAACGCGTAGCATTCAGCCGCGCACCCAGGAATTGCACAGAATCCTCGGGACCTCAATTGATATCATGGGGACAGCGAAGCCGCTTCCATTGACAAGGGAATATGACCCTTCTGACGGGTTTAAACCCGCGAAGACCTATGCATTGCTTTCGTATGCCGAGCCCACTCCGAACATGCCATATGTATAGTGCCTTGCTTGATTATTGAATGCCCCCGGAACTGACGTATTCAGCTGAACTCTCTCATGTTGGGCCAAAACTATCACGAAGCAATTCTCCGCAAGCATCTTGAAAGGATGGGTACCACAGTCGAATTCGGATCAGAACTCCGGACGTTTACTCAGTCGGAAAACTCTGTGGTTGCTGAGATTGTCAAGCGCAGCGAGGGAAGCGATGCTGTGCTGGTAGAGAAAACCGAGTTCTCATTCCTTGTCGGGTCCGATGGGGCACATAGTGTCGTTCGCCGCACACTGGGACTGGATTTCCTGGGCGAAACGGAAGAGTCGATGAACATGGTGATTGGCGACATAAAGGTGACGAGTGGAGAGCGCGAAGTATGTGGCACTCTCTTATCTGCCTTTGTATTCGAACTCATTAGTTTCACAGTTCTGGGAGCGTTGGGTTGTGAATAAGGTTATGTATGATCTGTCTGTTTGCCTCTTTTATTGTATTCAAACTGAATTGAGCTCAGGTTTTTTCTCCGACCATCGTCGCAGGACCCAGAAATCGTGAGCTTTGTTGTAGTCGGGGAAATCGATGCCCCGAAGCTGTTGTCAAGTCGGGAAGCGCTGGTAGAACAATTCTATGAAACTACTGGCAGGCGGGATATTACATTTGGAGACTTGGTCTGGGTTTCCAAATACAGGTTGGTCCTTTCTGCCTCATGCCTCAATTCATACCTCATTATGATTAACCGGATTTTGTCTTGAAGGCCGAATATTCGTATGGTCAACAAGCTAAGGCAAGGCAGGGTTTTCATCGCTGGAGGTTTGTTCATATTGTATTTTCTATATCTCTCACTATCCGCTCATATATTCCGTCGATGTAGACGCTGCTCATTGTCACAGCCCAGCGGGAGGTCAGGTATGCTTCAAAATTTGCTTCAATCATTCGTAAGGCGTGAAGCTAATTGTCACTCATTCCAGGGACTGAACTCAAGTGTTCAAGACGCAGTAGGTCATCTATATATCGCAACCAAGTTTCAACGATTGACTACGGTTTAGTTCAACCTAGCATGGAAAATCGCCCTCGTGCACCGGGGTCACTCCTCGCCAAAGATACTTGACAGTTACGACGAAGAACGACTCCCAGTCATTGCAGAGATGCTCAACAAGACAACCGAGCTACACCACAAAATGACGAAACTTACCGGCCATGTTAAACGTGGACCAGAGTTAAACCAACTTGGCGTCAACTGCCGTGGAAGCTCGATAGTCTATGAGGACGAACCCGATGCAGTGGCTACCAAGTGGCCTGGCTACAACAAGGACAGCGAAAGCGCCGCACGGGCTGGCGATCGGGCGCCTGAGGCAACGAAATTAAAGCCAGCAGGTGCCGAGGACGGGTTCACCAGCCTCTTCTCGATATTCTCGCCTTCAAAGCACACTGTCCTACGCTTTTCGGAATCCGAAGACAACCGCAAGTCCCTTTTCAAGTACCTCAAAAGTCTACCAAAGGGCACGGTGCAGAGCGCTGTCGTGCTGAAGCCTAATACACCGTTCTCTGCTGACAATGACTGTGATATTGTCCTTGTGGATGAAGAGGGTCATGCGCACAATGGTTATCACGTCGCTGACGACACGTTTTCCGTCTTTGTGATCCGTCCTGATGGGGCCATTGGCGCTCGTGTACGGTCGGTTCAGGGAGTGGAGGAATATTTCAAACGTTTGTTTGCTTGAAGATGGCGGCCCCGAACTGAGGCGGTGCCACGGTCCACCATGTGTACCCGAGAAGAGTCTAAAAGTTCGCGTAATTACTCCCAATAGAATTATCGTTATCTTATTAAATTTGGGTATATGTTATGAGGGTAGAGCACTCTGAGACGACCTTTCGGTATTGGTGCAGTATATCACCATGTATCTAACTGCGGAAATAAGTGATCAAGGGGCTTGGAGGGGGCAATCGTGATAGTATCTCAGGTCGTTGAACACGAAATGCAGACGTGAGGCGGTAGATGTTGAACATGGACCGCCAGCCCCCTCTAGCAGCTGGGTATCGCCCCATTTTGCTCGCTCGTAAATTGATGTCTGCTTCGCTGATTCGAGAGCTCTGGGTACATCCTGGCAGCAGGGGTACTTCCACCAACTACTTAGTCTGTGTGGGCTGTCTTCGACATCATCGTTTCCACCACCCAGAGCCCTAAACTAACGTTCTCCTTCCCTGACACGCTGTTGGGGACAAACGTTATGCTCATGCACAAGGCCTGCTGCGATGAGTGCTAGTACACTGGGGCACGTTTCTTGATGTCGAGGTGACACGCCGACACGTCTGTCACGGCACGGGGAAATGCCTGTCACACCTTGCTAGCTCACACCAAGTATCCTGGCAGTGAGACGACTCTGAAGAGGAGAAAATCAACAAAGACAAGGAGAAACAGATTGATTACCTTGACAAGGTCTTTAACTGCCGTCTGGCTTCCAATCCCAGGCATGACAGCTTTTACGATTTAAGAACGACACCGTCGAGACGCGCTTGCTAGATTGAAGATCCTTGTCAGCAAACCTGGGCCGAGTTCGAAGCAAGACGAATAGCTGGGGACAGGGTCTTCCTGGGATGTCGTCGAAGAAAAGTGATCCAAGTATGAACAAGGTCTGCCGGACTAGATATCAGAGATTCTGAGGCGGACGCTGATGACTCTGACTACTTTGAAGGTAGAATCGAACTCTGACGTTGACACGGACAATCATCGACGAGGACAACCGATTAGTCGAGCCTAGGATACCGTCTGAGAAGCGTAGACGAAGAGGCGAGAGTTGCTAGAGGAGGACAGGTGGGTGCGTCTGTAACTCTAGCCCCCTCTCGTCGCATGGTTTTGATCCTAACATCGTTCTCTGTTCTAGGTGTCTCAGACGTGACTGGGACAGGAGAGAAGGCGACCTCTCAGAGCAACGTCAAAGAGTTGAAGAGGATGTCCGAGAGCTCTGTAGGAACTTCGCATCTAATCCCAATGTGCGCTGAACTGATTTGCAAATTTCCAGGAATTCAATCCTTTCACATATGTCGAAATCAACGGGTTAAACTTCAGCCGCGTGTAGGCTACGGTGGAAGGAACCTCCAGCTACGACGTCGCGAAGGAGGGCCACTTCCGCCGAAATCCTAAAGAGAGTCTCAATGCACTCACGAGATACTTCACGACTGGAAAACGTGGACTGGAGGGACGTGCTTGGTGGGCCTCTCTCTAGTCGCCTCTTACCACGATCGCACTAAATCAGATCTGTTAGTATAGGGCTTATGGACGAACTCGACCAGCTTGTTGCGCCTAAGCAAGACACGGTGTACAACTACAACTTCTTCAATTGGCCTACTTTGGTGGGTAGCAAGCTCGTCGTCATCGTGATGGCCAACACGATGGATTTGCCAGAACGCGTAAAACTGGTCGAATACGAAGTCGATTGGATATGTCTCGTCCCCGCACTGGTCATCAAGGTTGAAGGTTTACCACTACGACTCTCAGGAATAATTAACTTTCAGCCATACACCCGTGAACAGCTGGAGAAGATTGTCGAGGTGCGATTAGCACGCTTCAAGGCAGGTTTAGAGAGTTGAAGGAAGGCCCCTCGAAGCTCGACATTACGCCCGACGCAATCAAATTTGCATCTATGACTGTCGGTCAAATGACAGACAATGCACAGCGTGTCCTGCACATCTGCAGGTAAGGCTTTTTCTACGAGAAATTGTCCTTCAGCGTGCTAAGAGCGATATGTAGGCGAGCTGCGGAGTTAGGTTACAGGATTTGATCGCGACCGAGTCTCATCTGGTATCGGAGTCTGCGTCCGGGAGACTAGAGTTAGGTCAGGAACGTTCAGAACTCCCTATGTAAAAGAAGTCGTCCAGATGATGCAGAGCAGTCCGACCGCTGCATACCTTCGATATCTCAGCTTTCACGAACGCCTCAGGCTGATCAAGTGTGTTAAACGGGAAGGAGATCAAATGGTGCGAGGTGTGTGCATTCACTCGTCAATGTTCTTAGTTGGACCTGATGGCTTAAATCCCAGGGTGACATATATGAACGTACTGACGTCGGAAGACGATCCTACTCAAAAACCGACGTCAGCCGACCTTATGTTGCTGCTGGACTCTTTAGTGGCATCGAGAGCTATCGTTATTGAAGACGGCGCTCCTGCGGCCAAGAAACCTGACGGCGAGCGAAGACTGCTTTTGAACATCGAGGTGGAAGGGGTTCGGGTATTGGTGGAGTGAGATGGAAAGATGTTTTGAGTAACTAGGTGTCGTTTCGGCTGAGCGATGCTATATTGTCACTATTAAATCAGGTGTACTTATACGAGGAAGGTCGAAGGAAGGTTGTCCTTTCGACCTATACATAATACAGCTACTTAGGTCTGAAAGTATGTAAGTACCCCTGAATGCCACAAACGGCTAGTGTTGATACCGTTGTGTAAACGTAAGGTGCGTTTGTTCCAACTTCCAACTTCCAACTTCCAACTTCATGCCCTCATCTTCATAAGTACTTAAAACAGCTTTTGGTCCTGCTTTCGTAGAGTCCCGAGTGTCTTTATTCAGCTTCCAACTGTTATCATGGACCCCAGTAATGACTTGACGGATGAAACGTCGTTCACGAGTGCGAGGAGTAAGTGGTTTTGCGCTACCTTCAAGTTGAAGCTGACGTTTCAGAGAGAAAACCATCCAAAATTCATCCTCCACAGAAAAGGCCCAAGACTCTTACCGCAATGTGGGGTTCCGAGAAAAAAAATGAACCTTTGCCTGAGCCTACCCCCAGGCCGACAACCAAGGCAAAAGGGAGAAGGAGGAAAAACTTGGACTCATTACTCAAGATGCCCTTGGATGTGTTATTTGAGGTACGGCATTCTGAATACCTTTTATTCGTATGCTGTATTTTGTATCACCTACCTGACTACTCAAAATTGCAGATATTTTCGTGTCTTAGTCCCAACGACATCATTAGCCTCTCCAGGACCAGTAAGGGTTTTCGCGAGACCCTCATGACGCGCAATGCAACCACGGTCTGGAAGGCAGCTCGCAAACGCGTTGGAGCACCTGATTGTCCTCCCTGTCTGAGCGAGCCGCAGTGGGCGGTGCTACTCTTCACCAACACTTGTCAGGTAAGCACCACAAATCAAGAGTGGCCTGGCCGTTGTTTATAAAGCCTGTTTCCAGTCTTGCGGAAAGAAAAATGCTCAGAAGATTGATTTTCAAATTTTACGGAGGGTATGTGCGGCATGCAAAAAGGCGCAGTGAGTAAAGTTCTCGGTTTATCATACAACCAACGTTACTCAGGATTTTGAATCAGCTTAGTGATTAAGGCAAAGTTCAAGAAGAGGTTTCCGGTGTTTGAAGAGTCCGTAATGACATCCATAGCCCACTATACCAATGGTGCGTCTTACATAACCTAATCGCGACAAGGTTTCTTAAATCGCGACTTTAGTCCCATGGTCCCAAGGGCAATCACACCGCAACCAGTACTTCTGGGATGAAGATGTAGTGAAATTGTCGAAAAAATTGGCGGCTGCTTCGGCCGATGCTCGGAAGAAAAAATCAAACGCGAAAGAGGAGTTCATGGTGTCCCGGGTCGAAGCCGTGAAGTACGTGCAGGAGGTGTGTTTTTGCAGTTCATAGTCCCAGTCAATGTCTAAACTGCATGGGGCATGTAGAATAAGAGGGTTTGGGAAGCCTGGGTCTTCAAAAAGTTTCTGCAACGGACAGAAAGTAAGACTAGTGCTCAAGAAAAGCGACAGGAACAGTTAGTTCTTCTATCGATTTTGAGATATTGTATTTCTTACTCTGTCGACTGGTGCAGAGTGCTCGAAAGGTTTTTGGACTTAGGTTACGAAACTTCAGATATCGGGTTTCTATGGTGGACGGCGGAGAGCAAAAACACTGCCGAACTTACAGAAGCTAGTAAGCGACTTCCTTGCTCTATAGCTCGTGTTCCAAACTTCTAATTTTTTCCATAGTCTGGCAGCGTATTCGTCGCGAACATGAACCGGCGGCCATGGAGGCAGAGGCCCATCGCCTGGCCCACGAACAGGCCTAGATTAGCAGCGCTCGTAGAAATATTGTGGATGTGCGATATAATGCATACAAGAAGACTATGGCTCCCTCCCAGCGACGATACCTCCTTCGCACTTTGGATATCTGCGAATTCGAGCCTTTTGCATAGCTCATTACCTTTGACTCCAATGTCAGAGTCACTGCAGGCGAGCTTTGATGCAGCTTTTCAGGTGCTACCGCCTCTTCCTGTCTAGCTCAGTCGACTGCCTCGGAGTTGAATTGAAATCATTCGTCAATAAAGCCACTTCCAGCGCAAATGACCTCGTTGACCTGGCGACATCTGTCTTCGAGTATAAGAGTGCATATCGTGAAGAACGAACGTACCTGTTCGGCTTTGACGATGTAACTGTGAACCGGAGAGAAAAGGGTTAGATAGTGACGCGGCAGGCATATATACTTCTTCTAAGTATATGCAACATTCGTCTTGGACTGGTGAAGTCGTTGCTAAAGCTGGTCCGATCTCGCTCCGACGTTGGCCACCGAGATGGATAGAAAGATCTGCGTTTCAGTTGCTCGGGGTGTCCAGAGCAATGTGTTTCAGGCTTCACATGGAGGGTAATGGTAAGTGAATCTCTGCTTAGCGAAGCCTCTCGAACCTTTGACTGATTGGAAACACATAGACCTTGCGTATTATAGTCGATAGAGAGGATGATCACAACTTCGTCCTTGGTCGCCCTTCTATTTTTGTCCTGGATGGTCATGCAACAATTGCTGTGAAAGAAGCTGAGAGGCGCCTTCGGAAATGACTTCGTGATGCCTCGATGTGCGGACACTACCAGATCCATCTGAATGACCTTCAGAATCTCAGTGTGGATGCAACACCTTTGTGATTCGTATGTTTCTCTTTTGGCGTAATTCTTACCGTTAATTAATTTTCATGCCGGCATGGACTGACTACACTTGTTGAAGGTGGAGGTATGATTTTTTTGAGCGGTGTTGAACGCCACTGGAAGGCCTGCCAAAATATCCTGTTGAGCTAAACGAGATGGTTTCTACACCGTGATGATGTACATGTCTCTGAAAGCGGCCCTCTAAATCATGGGTTACTGGATGATTTGTTAATTCACTGTTTTTGTCTGTCTTATGTTGCCATCACATGAAGCACTTCGGCGAAATTTGAATAAATTTGAAGTCATACCAAAAGTTATGAGGTCATGATCGCATTCAGGGGCTTTTTACCGAATGGGAAACTGGGAAACTGCTGCCAGTCTGCCACCACGACCCCCTAGTCATAGAACTTCTTCCATCTACTCAAAATTGCACTTAACTCTACAACTCATTCTGTCTGATCCGCACATGAAATCTGCTACTGCATGAAAATGAAGCGTCTTGATCTCAGTGTGTTGGCAACAGCTCCAGTGGATATTGACGAATCCTCGGAAGAGCCTGAGTGTTCCTTCGACGACAGCGAGGGTTACGGGGAATGTGGTGCGTATTTTTTTGCTTGTTTATTGCATATGAACAATAGCTGACTGGACTTCGAAAGACGTAGGCTCGGATATTGGGGATTCCAGTGATGAACTTGGCGAGATTCCAGCCAACAAAAACTTCAAGCACATAATAACACTCTCCATGGGGTTTCAAGGGGAGACGGCTTGCAGCCCCCCAGTCCTCGGCATACCACCTTCTTCCAAGGCTGTTCATCAGTTGCACTACATAAACCGACTAGCGGTGGCTTGTTTCTCGTCGTTGTCTCTGGAGGTTCTCTTAGAGGTGTCGCCTTTCCCAGGATTATCGTGCCTCTGTCTCTCACTAACGACTTCTTTTTAGATTGCTTTCTGCTTACCACCAGAAGATATAATCAATTTCTCCCGAGTCAATAGAGCCATCCGAGGACAGGTCGTAGGGCATCTCACCGACACAGTGTGGGAGACAGCTCTGAACCTTGTGGAAGCACCGCAACGACCACCATATATGAAATACCCACACTGGGCGATGCTTCTCTTCGGTACTATATGCCAGGTAAATTACTCTATTTTCGGGCAAGATTTAGATATTTTTCCGAACCCCGAACTATAGTCTTGCGGTGCTGTGAAGACCCAGAAAGTCGACTTCCTCATCCTTCGCAGAGTCTGCCAAAATTGTAAGAGAGCACAGTTAGTCAACTTCCTTGAGTTTCCGATCTTCTTGGACATAGATTGCTGAGCTTGCATGATTTCAGCTTGAAGCTACAGTCACATTTCAAGGAATTCTGTCCTGGCACTGGTGTTAGCGTGTTGAACTTGCTTCGCTACACCACCGGTTTGTGGATGCTACTTCTCATCATCATTTTTTCTCACATGATCCTGCAGATGGGACCCGGTCCACGGGAAGACAATACTTCTGGGACTTAGATGTCAATCCCATGGTCAAGAAGCTCGCTGACCTCGCGCTGACTCGAGACCCAGAGGCTGCTTTGGCCGAGTTCAAACTTCTTCGAGCTGAAGAAATTCAACATTCACAAGCAGTATGAGTCAGCAATTTGCTTTTAACCTGATGTTGATACAACCTTGCAGCACAACGCTCAATGGTCCCGCTGGCTCGAAAACTACCACTCCAGGCGCGCACAAATGAAAGTAGATGACGATCAAAAGCCACTACTTACTATCGAAGAACAGAAGGAGCGTTTACGTCAGTCAGTATGGCTTTCGTAGATTTACTGTGTCAACATGCTGACCAATTCTAGAATAAAGCAGAAATTCAATGTCATTGGCTACTCCGATAACCAAGACCTACAAGTTCTAGATAATTCGATTCTTTGGCAGTTAAGATACGGCGCTGCCGAACTTAATGATGATGGTAAGACCCTTATCTTTATGGTCGTATGCTTGTTTTGAGCCTTGAGGTCGCCTAGAATGGCTACGAATCCGACGGACCTATGAGCCTGCAATCCTGGCCAGTATGAAGAAGCGCGTCCAGGTACAGATGTCAGCTATTCGGGACGAGCGTAAGAAAATCGTTCGTGAAGGTTATAATCACTACAACATGCAGCTACCACCTCTTCAGTGGAAACAAGTACCGCGCCTGTTGGATATATGCAATCTGGAGCCGTTCGCAAGGCTCATCAATGCGGATCCAGGCGTTGGCGTTACTGCCCTTGACTTTGGGCCTGCCTTCAAGGAACTTCCTCTGCTTCTTTCAGCTATGTCTCAGGAGCACAAAAGCAGGATTCGACCTCACATTCCTGCTGGTCGCTGCTGGGATTTTGACAGCCCGCCTATTGATCTCCTAGAACTGGCGACTTCCGTCTTTCAGTGCATGAAAAAAGGCTGTTCTGGATTTATTCTCGGTTGGAAGGGAATTTCCGAGCATCACTGCAAAACCGAAGCGCATGGTTCTGACAGTTGCAGGCAATTCAAATATAACCACCCGGCCGCTGAATTCGCTGCGCTAGTAGTGCAAGTAGCGGGCCTTGACCCTAAGACGGCAGTCATCGCCGATATGGACGACAAGGATCTACGCTTTGGGTGCTCGAAGTGTCAGCTACCGATGCGATTAAAAAGTCGTGAGAAATCTGCCCCAGGATACACCTGGAGAACAATGGTACACTTATTTCGTCTGTACTTGTCTCTCCATTCATGACCGATGAACCCTCTCATAGATCTTCCATCTCGTTAGCGCCGTTAGAAGAGCGCACCGTGAGCTGGGCACAGCAGAACCTATTGTTCTGTCGGAAACGGATGCGAATAGGGTGAAGGGCATCGAAAAATGCGACTTGAAATGGCTTCGACGACAGTGGTCCTGTGCGTATTGCTCTGAACATTACAGAGAACGTCGGTTTCTTCCAGAAGTGGTGCAACATGTCATTTCCAGGTAGGTTACCCAGAGCGCTCTGTGGATTGTATTGACCTGATCTCTTTAACTAGACACCAAATCGTCAATCCTAAGGAGGGGATCGACTTCCATTTCCTTGAGCGCTTTGTTACTGCCTTAATTGGCAGGCCACGCTATGATTTACCGGGGGCACTATTGCCCGACCTGGGCATCCTGGAAGCGAGACTCGTCTGCATTCGCTGCTTTCGTAATACCAATGTTAAAAAAGTCAAGTACCTCAACATCGAGACTATTAAAACGCATCTCGCCAGCAAGTAAGCCTTCCTCCTCTTTCTCGAATTTTGCTCTCAAATTGATGGATCCTTATATCGCAGACACCGCATCACGATGTTGAATCCCCAACCTGGGGTAGATTATCATGACACGATGACGCCTCATTGAACATTCCAATTTTCAAAGTAATTCTGCATGGCCCTAGTCTGTAAATCCTCTATTGCAGTTGACGGCTTGATATTTATCCCCTTCCGCTAGTCGATGATATGGCCTGCAGAAAAGTCAATTGACCTCCTCGTCTTCTTTTGTGCACACGAGATCTTCTGCGATAACTTTTCATGTCATGGCGATGTATGTGCAAATTTCTCAGTGGCCATGCCGTATGAAAAGCAGGTGCTAGAGAAAGTCAAGGTAGACGTGAACTCATACCAATTTCTTACCACAGTAATGGTAATATTGTCCTCGTCGGCTGTCTGATGTAGATCTGAGAAGCAGAGAGAATTTGATCTCGCCAAAGAAATTTTAAGCCTACTTTCCTTCGTTGGTTGCCTGAAGATATCTGGATATACTAGGTGGCCATCGCCTGCTCCAGAATAAAAAAGATTGACAAGAGTGGGACTTGAACCCACGCCACATTACTGTGATGAGAAGACCCGCTTATTGCAGGCAAGCAAGCTACGCTTGAGTCACACGCCTTAACCGCTCGGCCATCTTGCCATGGGAGAAACTGAATAAAGGACATATTATAGTGATCTCATTAGGATCTGGATAGCTAGAAGAAACCAAGGGGGTAGCGGAAACAAAATAATATACGGACGGTTACATTTTGATTTAAGGACTCCCCAATGTACCCCCCTCCCCCCATCCTGGGAATAACATACTTATTTAAGATATACTATTCTATGTTTTCCATATTTTTCTCTATGTTTTTTTCCTAAAAGAAAATCTGGGCCTCAACGCCGGAACCAAGCCTGATAAAATTACCAACCGCAGATGCCTTGGTTGAGAGATTAATCTCAGCCAACATGGTCATCCATTTGATGAGCGGTATATGGCTGTCCTTGAAGCTTGCCCTTCTTCGGAGGTGCTCAATGACGCGGACGGCTACCACCGAAATTGCTGCCAGGTGAAAACAACAAACTGGTCATGCCAAAAGTTCCTGACTGATGAACCGAGAGTGGCACTTGCTCGAACAAAATATGTCCTCCTTGACGAGCCTCCCAGCGCCTACACCGATTCTCATTAGAACGTTCTTCATTGAGATCGCTGTAAAAACACCTATAAATCAAAGCCCCTGTATAATTGCCCACCATGTGTTCCCCTTCTGGATGACCAAACATTTTGTGAGTATACAAAACTCGCGTCTACTTAGCGCTGATAGACCCTTGTCAGCCGGCACATTGAGTTGATGCTTCCGGGTGCTAATTACTTTGTGAGGATGTTGGAGGAGGGGTGACGTATGGTCAAAAATGGTCTCAATCCCTACTAGTGTGTATACGACCTGAATTTACAGAAATTTTTACCAGGTCACAAAATAAATTAAGGCGAGCACCTGGACACCCCACCCCCTCCAACCCTATATACGGGATCAACGGCCCGCCACCCCCTTGGAAGAAACATTGCCTTACGAAAAGCCAGAAACAAGGACAGGAAAGTGCGCAGTGAAATCCCTATTTACATAGGCACAGGCAATTAGATACGTACACATATATTTACTCTATCGGTAAGAAAAGTCCCTAGATATATTCCGAGTCCTCAAATATCCTAAACCAATACAGTCTCTTTAGTGCGGGTACGGGTATCCTTCAAAAATTTGACCAAGTCCGTGCCGCCAGTCCCCTTTACTTCTCCAGATTCAGTAGGGTGAGGCGATTTGCCTTGGTCCCTGTCGCCACTTCCAGCAAGCGAAGCGGAGAGTTTCACAGCTCGCCGCGCAGGACTGACGATATAAAGGGTTGCAATGATCATATGCGCATCGCGAAACTCTTTCAGAGCCATCACCGCAGCATTATATGTGGCCAACAACTTCGTGTCGTTCGAATCCACAACGAAATTCCTCAGAGGCCGTGGATTGGCTTTGAGATGATCGAGGAACAGTCGATGGTTTCGCGGCATATAAGACTGCATACGAGACATGAAGGAAGGTTTTCCAGGAGAGGTAGGCTGATGGTCTACACCCAGGAATATATCCAGGACGTGAATCATCGAGCTCTGTCCTGCGCTAGGTCCTGAAAGCTCCTGTGGGACCGAAAGGTCAGGATAGCTCTCCACGCTTTCAAATACCCATTTCCGCTTTTGAGTAAAATCGAAGGAATCTTCCCCGCGGAACCAGGGCCTGACTTGGTTGTAGTAGACGTCGGGATTGCAGAGCCTCTTGACG
>Ga0247741_1000408_pt1 | contig 24969 bp, 31 predicted proteins | sample UWRJL213509R2_FD_180945 | JGI IMG/M metagenome (GOLD analysis project Ga0247741, IMG submission 180945) | Plant litter microbial communities from Arlington Agricultural Research Station in Wisconsin, United States - UWRJ-L213-509R-2 | ecosystem: Environmental > Terrestrial > Plant litter >... | reverse complement strand
GGACTAAACCGGACTCTGGCCGGACTGGTACCATATATTACCAAAATAGGAAATTTTTTTATCCAACATCATAGACCCTTCCTGGCTGATTATAAATCTGAAACAATCATGTGATTAGCCCTGCTCCTTATTGAGATATGACTCTTTTAAGCTAAATTTAATAAAAGAATCGCGTTTAAACGTGTTTTTTGGGTTTTTCTCACTGACTAAGCACCCTAATCACATGATTTTGACAGATTTGTAATCAGTTTGAGATTCCTGACAAATCTTGTTTTGGAAATTATTTCCCACGGTATCTGGCTAACACTACTAGAGCTGACCAGAGTCTGGCAGAGTCCACCAGAGTCCGCCTTGAACAAGACTCAACCGGACTGGACTCAACTGGACTGGACTCTGGTCAATACACACTTTTGGCAGAGGCAGGACTGTCCGGTTTAGTCCGGTTTAGTCCGGTTAGTCCGCCAGAGTCCGCCGGACTCCGGCGGACTGAACCGGAGTCCGGCGGACTCTGGCGGACTCCGCCGGACTACGTGGAGGAGTGCTAAGAGCTCAGATCAACAAGGAACTTCGAAAAATCATGAATATCCACCAAGCCATCAACGACAAGCTTGACCATAGAAGGTCAATGATTCAAAGAAAGCTTAGGAGATTTAATAACCCGCATGCCCCCCCAGCTGCTGAGGTTCTTGAAGCTCTTAATGCGAAGGCTTATGAGGAGGCGGCTAGAGTGCGAAGGAGGGAGAGGAGGACACTTGTAAGTTGTATATTGTATATAAGTGAAAGCTTTTAACTGTGTTTAGCGATATGTTCGGCGTTTTGAAACTATTCAGGACCATCTAGAACAACCAGCTGTCCGTAACGACCAGGAGATGCTAAACCTCTGGACAAGCATTGAAAATTTCTTTCAACACTTTTCGGAAGATGATATGAGTGGTGATGAGACGGAGGCAGAACCTCGATTTTCTAAACCAAAGACCATCCGTAGGGTCAGAAAATTTTACATTGATCCTGCTGTGTCAAACGTATGTGATGCTCAATTTCCAGACACGAATGATGCTGATCTAGACCTCAGGTCTTTCACTATATAGATGCATCTTATAATCCTCGAACACTAGCAGGAAATTTGAAGAAAGGGGCAGGGCCCCTCTTCAGGTATATTGAAGCGAAGAAAGTTGATAAGCTATGTTTTCCAAGCTCCAGTCTACCCGAAAATTTCTACAACGTAGCAGATATAGCACCTGCTGCACTCAAAGTTCTCTCACCAAAGAGATCAGCATCCATTCCTAAAGTACGTTTAAGTCTGGCTTTACTTCTTTAGAGTCTGATTATCTCTAGGTCCCTCATATGAAGGATTAGTACCTTATACATTTCCGAGTCTATAAAAGATCTCAATTAATATTTATTCTTGATTTTTCAAATCAACTATTGTCTAGTATTAATACTTGTCTCATCTACTCTACCCAATATACCAATCGAGATCAAAGGCGTCGCTCTTGCCCCCACCATGTGCGTTGCAATGTTTCTCTGTCGCCATCTCCTGTGACTGCGCCACCGTCACAATCATGTGTATACAGGTCCAAACAGTGTCATATATACGCACCAACCCATCTTCGACTCTTTCTTACAGTGTTCCTTACCTTCGCTTCTTTACTTCGACTCCTCAACAGCACTTTGTTTTTCTATGGATACTATTTACGAGACAGGTAAGTGAATGTGTCAGCACTTCCTGTTGCAAATCCATCATCTTCCCTGTGCCTAATGCTGATTCGTCTTTTTTTCTTTGCAGGTCCGATGTTGCGATCACCGATATTGCCACCTCAACCACAGTTCTTATATTTTCCTTGGGAGGCCGGAACAGCAAACCAGCCTCAACCTCAAACGAACCCTTTTCTAGGGCCTACATTCTTATTCCCTGAAAACGACTGTAAGTCCCAATCTGCTCCAACGTCCTTACTACTTAGCCATACTCACTACAACATAGTTTTGAGCAGCCACCACTGCTTTTGCACTGAATGTGAACGAAGGTTGAGTTGGGTAATTCAGTACATGGATACCCTCATCAATGCGCATTCACGTCTCCTACAATGGTTAACATCATCGCAAGACACACTCCTTGCTGCTTCCGTTGCCTTTAGATCATTGAGGTGATGTACAGTGGTATTTCAAAAATTCATGTGAGTCACCAAGCTATTGGCGTGTATCTCTACTTATTGTTCCTCCAGACAAGGCTGGTCTTGACACTCCAGCTGTCTCATAATCTTCATCCTCCATCACATTCTTTAAGTTTCATACTGCTACCCTCTGTTGCTTGTCATCGCTCTCTCTATCTCACTATCTATCATATCTCGATTTTGCTATCCTATTACATTTACCATCGTCGCTATCCCTATTGCTATCTCTGCTGCTCTGGGTCCTGGATATCAGTTATTATACATAAATCATTACATCAATTGCTATGCTACCTTGCTATTGATTTATCCTTCCATTTCCTGGGCCTTGTGCTTTGGTCCTCCGTTGCCCAAGTGCAAGACTGCATCAAAGGTCTGCTAGATATGAGATAGATGGCATATAGATGGTCGTGTTTGGAGCTCAATCTTGTTTGAAGCCTCACCCGTTGCTTGCACAGCCAGGTCAACTGAAAAATAGTCAGCATTGGGCAGGTGGATTGAATGGAATCCATAAACTCAAGAAACAAGCATTGTTGAATCCAGATGGATAAAGCCGATTGACTCGGGGTGGGTTGAAAGCACCAGTGGATGAGCGAGTTGCCAGCTTTGAGCGTCAAGTTTAAGTTCCGAGCTGCAGATAAATGAACAGCGGATGAGTAGACGCAGGGATAGGAAATGAAACATCAAGGCGAGTAGAATCAGAAAGGGGGCATAAAGCGCAATGCAAAGGTGAAAGCGAGCGAGATGGGCGGGGCAGCGATCAGCACAGCCAACAACGGCCACGGTGAGAAAAGATGCGGCGGACACAGTAGAGCCAACTCGAGTCTCTGAATACAGAGAGCAGGGGCGAGGGGAATATGTGGTGGCTGTATTGTGGGAATGCTGTGCGGTTACAGGCAAATTGGGCGTCAGCGACTGGAGTAACGGTGTGATTGGGAATTTAGTGACCACACGGGATGGCGATGAGTTGGTGTCCTCTCATTCCTCAGGGAGAGAATCATGAGTATGCTTCTTGGTTTTGGTGCTGGGACGAAGAAGGGGTACGATGTAAATCCGACATCTTCGCTGTCCTGCGCCTCATCGACGAGGGCGTCTGCCATCTCAACTAAAGAGAACTGAACTTGGCCTTAGCCTTGTCCGCCAACGCACGCCCGAACATCTTCTCATCTGGGTACGGGACAGCTTTCGCCTTTGATGTAAGGGTGCTGCGTTCGGGTAGGCGTAGGCAAAAATTACTTGCGGCGATAAACGTCCAATTCATAGATGGCCGTGCGGTCATCGTAAAGGCGCACGAGGACCTAAGGCTCACAATTGCAGGAGGGGTCGACGAAATAGAGGAAAAAGAGTTGACGACCTAGGTTGAATAGCCCTTTGCAATCAGGACCTATTATGCACCTGAACGGCGCTGCTAGACATAGTTGAATTATAATAACATAATCAAGTTTCGCGCGAATGCATACCTTACACACCCAAGCCGACCCATCCTGCTTCTAACGGGCGTTACAACATCTTAGCCCACATCGGCGTGGTCATGGCAGTCGTGGTGCACACTGGCCTAGCCTCAGACATCCGCAACAAAATGGAACTTGTACAATGGAACTTGGTCCTCGCGGCTATGAGTGCCAAGGCGCCGCATTCCGTTCTCTCGTCCAGTAACTGTTCCTACCAACTCTGACTCTGGATCAAACCCGAATGTCCCCAAGAGCTGAACCTAATCTTGTTTCTCAATTTCTCGAAGCATCGGCAGACTCCATGACAACGTCGGAAAGGGATAATTGGACATAAAGTCGAGGTAGGGTGACGGAGCTGGGGCGTAGGTAAGAGGCTCGGAGTAGAGTCGAGCTTGAGACGGTTATCGACGTCGCCGATGGGGCCACAAGGCCACAACGGAACCAAGGTGATTATTGAGCGCAGTAAGATCAGCTACTAGGAGGAAACATCAATTCGACTGTGAACGTCCAACCGGATAATTGACATACATTCGAATGGTTTTTTTGCCAAACATGGATTAATCCTTGGCGACGCCCACCTCAGGGGTTTTCAGAGGTAGTTTGGCCCAAGCGAGAATCGAGGGAGATTGAGCAACGACAGTGGCTATCCCTGCCTTCGCCTCGTCTCCAATCCTTCCTCGGCCATTTCGACCTCCTTCCTTCCCAGCTCCAAAAGATTCAGCATGAATATTCGACCACTCGACAGTCTCAGTGGTGGCCTAATCCTGCTTCATGATTTCCCGAAGCAGTCGCCAGCAGACATTTCGACAGGCTGACGGTCGAGCCAAGAGAGACCTGCGGCTGAATAAACGCATACGATTAGACGTGAAACATGGGGTAGGCAGATGCTGGAGCTGAAACTGGAGTTTGGGCGAGAGTTATCGTCAATCGAGCTCCAAAAAAAGGCGGTTGTCGAAGTTGCCGATAGGACTTCAAGGCCTGAACGGAAGCATGAGAGGTTAATAAGCGCAGTATGACGGCTATGAGGAGGAAACGTCAATCAACTGAGGAATTTCAAGTGAATAATTGACATACAATCAGCATTCGATCGATCTCTTACCGAGCGTGAATACTTAGGGTTGAATCCATTTTGCAGATTGACAAAGACAGGCAGGTGGGAGTAAGAGCACACGGGCGAAATAGAACCTATCCACGGAGGTTATACGGGATAGCGAAGCTCTGATTCCACAGTTGATGTGCACAGTCCGTGTTAGTTGATGAAACGAGCTAACAGAGAAGGATAGTCAGGATACTAAATAAGAACGAACATAAGAATTACGTACCTTCATTTTCTATTCCTCGAGGTTGGACGTTGGGATGTCCGAAATTCCGACGGTCATATGGAACTGCGGTACTTGGGTACGTGGCTAAGAAATGCAGAGTCTTCAAGCTACGTACGATCAGCAGTCGTTTGGAGAGACTATCTTGTGACGAGTTGGGGAGTCTGCGAGGTAGAACCATTGACCAGAGGACGAGAGTGAAGGATGGTGGCCAGGGGGATTAAAAGAGACATGTTGGGCTTCGAATACGGCGATTTAGATATATAGTTCTTGTGGACAGTGGACAGTAAACCGAGCCTGCTACAACTTGAAGAGTGCACAAGCCTGCACCTGCTATGAGTCTTCCGAGGTGTCCTGCGACTCTTCTGGATGTCGATCACCGTCAAAACACCACCAGTTGAGCTGAGATGTGCACCCAGCGGATCTCGATGTCTGCTGCCAATTGCGCGTTCGAAACGATGTCGATCTTCAGCGACAACCACCTTAGTTCATCAAGTTGGTAATTTGACCCAAGCGGGAATCGAGGGAGTGGCAGCAACATGGCCTCGTCTCCGACCCTTCTTCGGTCATTACGACGTCCTTCCTGCCCAGCTCGCTGATTTGACCAGTCGACACATAACCTGACTTCTCGAAGGTATGGCAGTCTTCGACAGGCTGACAGACGAGCTAGGGTAGAAAGAAGGACGTGACGTGAAACATGGGGTTGGCGGATGCTGATCGAGCCGAGTCGAGCTCGACAAACGGTCGTCGACGTCGCTGATTGGGCCTCTCTGAATATTAACGCAACAGAGGTTATCGAACGAACTGGTATTAAGATGATCGAAATGCGCACCCAGCCGTCTGGTTTCTGCTGCCTCGAAACGACACCAATCCTGAACGACACCTGCCCTATCCTTCGATCCAAGCTGGAACTGAAGGAAATTTGGCGGGCACAGTGGCCACTACAGCCTAAGCCTTCGGTTTCCGTCATTACGATTGCCTTCCTTCGCAGCTCCGGAAGAGATTGGCCTTGCGATTCGACCAATCGAGAGTGCCCCGATGATGAGCTAATCCAGCTTCCTAGCAATCGTCGGCAGAGTCTTCGACGGACTGCCAGTGGGGGGCGAAGTAAAATGGAGAGCCACGGCCCGCGGTTGAACGAAAGAAGGATGAGATGTGTAAATATGGGCTAAGGCAGATGATTGAGCTGGAGCTTGTGTGAGTGAAGTTGAAGAGTCGAGCTTGAAAAACAGCGGATGTCGAAGTTGCCGAAATGACCTCAACGGAAGACAAGGCAGTTATTGAACGTAGGAGGATCGGCTGTTAGAATGAAATGTCAGTTCGACCGAGAGATTCCAACTGGATGTTGACATACAATCAAGATTTGAATGGTCTCTGGCCCACATGTTGAGTCCGGTTTGCAGGTAGAGGCAGGTGGTAGTAGGATCCCACGGACAGTGACGCTCTGAACCCACATAGTCGATGTGCTCAGTGCATTGACGTTGGCACTGACTGAACGAGCTAGCAGAGAGTTAGCCCTAATCCTAAGGAAGGACAAGCAATTACCTTCATTCCTCAAGGTTGGACATCAGTGGTGTCTTTGCAATTTGGATGCTCCTAGTGAATGGTCGCCTTTGAGTAACATTTTCACCTTCAAACATAACGAGAACTAACAAAACGGAGAGCATTTTCTCGACTGAGGTAGAGAATCTGGAACCAAGTAAACAGTCGGGAAGAAACTTGCACTGGCAAGAGCGTTTGGACGATGTCCTGAAAAGGATTATCTTAGGTAATCTTCCCAGAGTTCTTTCTCCTTTACGCCAACTTCAGCAACCTCGGCTTCAGCTGACGAAATACGTCGGAATCTAGGATCCATGGCCATATGCCCTCGAGTACCCTAGAAGCAGGTCGTTGTCAAACATCATTCGCCCTTTCCTACGGCTATCGTTGTACTCTCCTTGCATACAAGCTGGTCCAAGTCAGTTACTTCCATCTTCGCCCTGCTTTGAATACATGCTGATATCCTTCTTCCCCAGATCAACACGACTTCCATTCGATCTGAGGGTCGCTACCAGAGTCGACCAGAGGCAACACACGTTCAAACACGAATCGAGAACCTCACAGGCTTTGACGTCCATTGGATCCCATCACACCAGGATGTTCAACCACCAAGACCCTGGTCCTGGACTCATTTCCTGACTATGTTTGTATTGGAGGTGTAGCAGCTGTCCGCATATGTGAGTCTTGGTAACGGCAGTGACGGTATTCCTGTCACATACCTTCTTGACGGCCTCTGTTGAATACGGGGCTTTGCTTGCATACAGGAGTTGATCGTGACCAAGTCTTATCAACGGGTATCGGAGTTTGCCTCTGGGAGACTACTACAGACTTGACTTTCTCGCGATTTAAACCACGGCCTACAAATTCGTCCTGCTGGAATACGCGAAATATCACGCCTCGACGCCGCACGAACGCGTTCGCGTCGGCTCCCATTCATGGTACAAGTGCCCCCCTTCTGTTCGCCTGACGCCATGTTAAGTAGTACGCGATGCTCGCCCAACGAGTATCATACATACTCATCTCCACTTATGGTATCGTTCCGTCTCCTCGCCCACTCTACCCTATATATACGAGCGCACCTATTTAAGCTACGAGACGCCGTCGAACTTCCCTCAGCCGTTTGCCACGCAAACCCTGTGCTTTACTTCTAGATTTCCTACACGTCCTACCCTTCAAAAACTTCAATGAAGAGATTGAGCGCAGCTGGTAACCATACTCACAAAAGTTTACGAATCAACACCGACGACTTTCTGACTAGGCCTCATTGATGATGCAACTTGTGAACGGGTCAAACACATGCCTAGATGACGACGTCAAGTTTCACGACGGCCCATCCAACGAGTCACCACAGTTTCTATTCTCTCACCCTTATTCTACCGTCTGAATCTTATACTGTAAGCTACTTCACTCGACTTGACGTATTCTTCAAGAACCTTCTTAGAAAATCGAGTGTTACCCAGTCGTCTTCATACATGGCGAGCAGAGAATATTTCAAACGCATCTGTAAAAGGACAAGGAGTGAGTGCGGTATCTATGCGTCAATTATCAGCGAACATACCTCATTCCTCAGCCCATCAACAAGCAACTGGTTCTGCTTTTTCAAGGGAAGTGACAGATCCAGTGCCTTCTTGACTGCTTTGTGGATGTTGTCCTGCGCGCAAATGAAAGAAAAATCAGTTGTTGACGGGGCTGTAGGTGCACGTGTAGGAATAGCTTACTCGAATATCTGTATAGGTGCTTGGGTCCCAGTTCAGAATAGTTTGAAGGTTCAATTTTGCCAGATTCACTGGTTTAGCAAGATTCCCTGATTGGGGAGCAGGGTCTGGTAGTAGCAGTCAGAATATCAAATTGACAACGCGATCCGTTCATACCACTGATTGGTTCTTGATCCGCCGGAACTACATGCAGGTCCGATAACATGACACCCCCGCGCTTCAACCAACATGCATTGGTTGCTGTAAGGTTCATCCACCTGGAAGTCGCTCGATCGCTGTGCTTGTCTGAAGTGAGTTTAGGCATGATGAGGATGGGGAGTATGGCACAGCCTTACGTCTATGCTCAATTTATGATGTTGGAAGATAAGAAAACAATGCCTCTATTTCTATCCACCGCTGTTGTTCTTCGTCGTTCTTTGTTCTTTTCGCTGTGTATTGATCACGAGATGGGAGCTAAGCTACTGCGTAGCCTGGGCTGGAGGCTGTGAAAAAAACAAGGTTGCCAGTCGCATTACATCAAGGCAAAGGGCATTGGATTGCTTATGTATGTGGGCGCTCAAAGTAAGCCTAGCGAGCCGGCGAGCCGGCTGAACGTGTGCTTAGTCCCCATGGGCCGATTGCTCGTTTTCTGTTCCCGCTCGGGCTTCTCGACGCAGCAATGCTCGCGCACTTGAGATGCCTCACTTGAGTCACTTCCTTCTTTCTTCCCATTCGCATCCCTAGCAGTCGGCGTGCGATTCATGTCGCGATTTTTTCGACCATTCCTCTCTTCCACTCATTATGCTTCGATGTAACCCTCCTCTCACCCAATTGGGTTAGGTGCTGCCGCACTCAAACCGTCTCTATGGTCGCGAAAAGTATGTACATACACCCGCAAAGTTGCTAATTCATCCATCATCTCTAGTTTTATGCGTTCTCGCGTCTTCTGGTGCATGATGCTGCCATTCTGATCTCCTCGATGTGTCCAGCAGAGCTACATACTGTTGTTCAAGATGCACAGAATGTCGGCAGGCGCAGCAGACCGTACACATTCACCTTACCAATTCGCGTTTCTCGCACGACGCGTCAAGACATCCACTCACGCTACTTTCTTCGCGTCATATGTCGATATTCATGTGGCTTCACTTCGCACATCCCAAGTCACGGAGGAATCCTTCACGCACTGTTTGCGAGCTAATGCCTTCATCTTCATCTCGTGACAAACCCGTATCCTCCTTGAGCCAACAACACCCTCTACTCTCATTACGAGCGACGCTCAAGATCCCTCTTCCTTCACCCCCGTATCAAATATCAATGACCTCCACTCGTTGAGTTGTTCATTTCATCCTCTTGGGAGTTCACACTTTTGTCTCTGCTTCACATCGAGCATTATTTTCCTCACATCTCGGCTTGATGCTTGAGCTCCTTCTCTCACCTCAGCCCCATCTCACGGCTGTATTCTTCTGGTCTCATTTCAAGGCAACACATTCTTCAACCTCAGCCTGAATTCATGTTCACCGCTCACAGATCACGGAGGGACCTTCAATGTACCCTTCCTCGATACTTACTTCACAATGAAGTGAGGTACGCTCCAAGGCTCACTTCGAGCTTATTTCCCTTCTTCCATCAGAAGCGATGTTTAACCGCTCTCTTTTTATCCCTCACTCTCAATGATATTCTTTCCACGTTTAACATTCTCGTAGGAGTACACTCGATCGATCTCGCTTTGAGACCATAAAAAATTTTGCCACATTTTGAGCTGATACTCAAGCTCTCTATTCACCTTGCCTTTGCGAGTCGAAGGTCATCACACTTTCTCCGAGTCAGAAGCTAACATTATCTATGCCTCTTTTCAAGACGTGGAAACCTTAACATTTCCTTTTTCTCTGCCAGTCAATGCTTAAGCTTTCTCTTGTTTTTTTCTCGCATGTTGCACATCTACCTGAATCCTTATCACATCACTTATCTTTGTTTAGTATTAGATCGTTTTCTTAGTCTCGGCTCGTATTGAGCCTTGCAATTTGGAAGTTCATGTTGGAGTTACAGCAACTCTTGTCCTCGACGAGGCTGTCTAATTTAGATCTGGAATGTGATACCTCACCAGATGTTTGAGTGGTAGTAATCATGATCGTGATCCGATTGTTATACCTTGAATATTCACATTCCCTCGGCCCTTGTTTGGGGAGCCGGGTCTTCAAGAAGACTCGATTGTTGTGAGCTTCGCTCATCTAAGACCCATTTCGTGCGTTCTTAGGATTCACACACACACTCAAAAGGCTGTGGATGACCGTGCATTCTCAGATCTCATTCGCTTTATTAGTCGCCTTTTCCTGCACCCGTAAAATATATTTCTGCGTGCAGCGACACGATCTTTTCGAGGTCTGGATCCCAGGCCGCCTCACAACGGTATTTAACATTTCCCCCCAAACCAAAAAATTTGGATGTACAATTTGCATGCGTCCATTTTTCATTCATCTTCTCAATCTATCACATCCGTGTGTCAAGTACAAAGATGAAAACATTAGTAGCCATGCCATGGTTCACCGCCGTGATGAATACCATTGCATCACCTATTACTCATCCCAGTGGAGGCATTCGCTAAGTAGGTCATAATCATGTCGCGCGCCGGCCAGGCATCTTGGTAACTGGAAAGAAATGAGAACTCCCCTCTAGCCTAAATAATAGGAATCAAAAAATTTCAAAGGATCACGGAAGTTGGTGATGCACTTCATCTAATATGGCGGAAACTGCATGTGGGGGTTGCTTTGTAATTGTCATCCCCTTTGTAAGGATTTTCATGGCCAGGTAGTGTCGAAGACGCTGGTGAATATATTTCTGTGTCATGGTCAACACCTGTCGCTTGCATAAGCTTTAAAATTTTACAGACCTGAAGAGCGCTGTAGTATCCTTGGTGATCCCTGCGTAAGGCAGTCTCAAGTCTATACCCTCTACGTCCTGGAGAACCTGCTTGACCCCGTGGCTTAGGAATCGTTGGTGCCCAGTCCACCATGCTGGGTCTGGGTGGTCCATTATCTTGTTTAGGTGCCATCCAGTTGGGCGTGCAGTGGCTGAAAGGATGAGCCATTCGAATATGGCCTTGGTTTTCTCCTACAACGAAGATGGTCTTGGCCGTTGTAGCAGGTAAAAGGGAAGGCAGAGGATATATGGTATCAATATCATAGGTCGAGTTCGGGCTGGAAGTCATTATGCAGCTATGTGCCAGACTAGATTTAGAGCTCTACTATTAAGCAAATCCCCCCAATTTCGCTTGCACATGTTTTCTAGATTGCCTTGTATATGTCGTTTCTTTTGTGTTTCGCACATCTTGGTACCAAGACCATTTGTCTTCGCGACTCCTTGGCAATTGTGCTTGTTTCCAAAACGGACTTTTGCTCCCCTCGACTTTTGTCCACGACCGATCATAGCATTTCTCTTTTGTCTTTTGCTTCATCATAACTAGGTGTTGGTACCCGTGCTGCGCACGAAGAAGGGTGGATATTTAAAGCTTTCTAGCGAGATAGCGATCTGTGTGGGAGGTCCCCATTGATAATATACTTAGTCCAGCCCGCCTTCCCTCCATCTCTTGTTCTATCATTGGATACTTCGCCCTCACTAGTGGCCAGCCACAATTTCTACTCTCACAACATAGTTTCTGACAACATCATCCATTGCTACTCCCGAACGACATCCGTCTCTGATCTTCACTTCTAAATTCTGTTTACCACATCACATTTCCATATTGTACATGAATCTACCTAGCTTTTCCTGTTGGTATTGCTGCATATTTTGTAATCTAAATATGTCTATCTTCTTATATTTGATCTCATTTGGAGTTAGATCAGCATCGCAGAAGTTTTCGATGCCGTTTCTTTTCACAGGAACATTCGTTGGCCACATCCTTAGGTTGTGTTATCACTTAGTTTTTGCAGGAGGTCAATATTATTGGCCAGAAATAAAACTTGGTCCTCAAGTGTCGTGAGGAGCGAGCCGCAGGCTCGGCGACAAACGATACACCGTGCACATGAGGTTGATGATATTTTTAAATCTGCATTGTTTACCAATTCAGAAGTTGCTAGAAGGGAGGAAGGGGGGATCCCAGCAGTTTAGTCTAGACCACACGATAGGGTGCTGATAAGTTTATCAGATGGCGAAAGAAAAGTGTTGCTGAACTGATGTACTGTGGATATTGAGACTCAATATCGACGCCGAAGCGAAGCGAGGCAGATATCTTGTAAATCTGATTTATTTCACAATAGAGGTCTAAAATGGATGACCAGAGCCTCAAGTCCAGGCGTTAGCCATTATTATCTCTTTGTATTTGATGACAAGGGTGGATCTGGCAGATCCACGGGGCCAACAACAGACCGAAGATCTTCTATTATTGTGCCATTGCTGGAAGGCGATTTCACCTAAACGAGGTACAAAATACAGCGGGGTGGTATACCTCTGCACATCTTCGGCTGTTCTCCCACTTTCCCTAGGTTCGATGGCTGAACAGCAGTACGATCATATTACACAACATGTGTACAACCGAATTGCACGCAATCAGGTACGGAGGCATCAGAGGTCTCAACAAGCAGCCTTCTGGACCGCTCAGAGAGCATTTGAAGCCTCGAATGTGGCTGCGAAGTGTCAGGATTCGAGGGCAGCGTCTCAGGACAAGCAAGGGCGGAGGCAGGGGAAGGACAGGGCACAGTCGTCATGTAAAGCGGATGTGCATCACAATGGGCAGGAGACAGACGTAAATGGTGCCAGTCCAAAATTTACAGCCGAAGATGCCAGACTTGGTTTGGATGAGGATGCCATGGATGAGGATGAGGTTCTGAGGAGTATGACAGAAGATTCTGGCATCTACAATGGTCAAACTTCTCCATCCCCAGCGCAACCGACGTCGCAATGCACCAGCCATGAACGAAACCGAGAACGAGAGCAGGAGCAAGAGCGAGCGGATGCAGTGCGGCAGATGAGAGAGGTGCTAGACAGACAGCAGGCCCAACGTGCAGCTGAAGAAAGGCTGAGAGAGACTGCTTGGAGTGCTGACCAAGAGGAAGGCGTCAGCAGTGTTGATATAAATGGGGATCATATTATGGGCGAAGGCAGCCTCGATCCGGCTGGTACTTTTTCCAGCAACTTCAAGAGGCATATTAACAAATTGAGACAATCTGAGGTCCGAAAGGCCGCAGCAAGGAGGGCGCAGCAGAAGCAGTGGGAGGAAGAGCAGCGTCGGGAGCAAGAGGAGCAGCAGCGTCGGGAGCAAGAGGAGCAGCAGCGTCGGGAGCGAGAGGAGCAGCAGCGTCGGGAACAAGAGGAGCAACAGCATTGGGAGCGAGAGGAGCAGCAGCGTCGGGAGCAAGAGGAGCAACAGCGTCGGGAGCGGGAGGAACAGCAGCATCGGGAGTGGGAGCAGCAGCAGCAGCGAGAGCGGGAGCAGCAGCAACGCCGAGAGTGGGAGCGGGAGCGGGAGCGCCAAGAATATGCTTCAATGACTCCATTGGAGGTAGGTGTTGAATTTCTTCATTGAGCGACCCTCTGACACCGTCAAAATCAGAGGCTTCGTCATCAGTTTCGGGCTTATGAGGAGAAATGGGATAAACTGCAGCTCCAAGCTAGAGCGACGTCAAACACAGGCCAGCGACCTGACTTGGTATTCACCGACATCCCCTGGCCAGTTTTCAACCCTGTTCCCATAGCATCTGAGTTCACAGAGGACAGGATACGGGAATTCGTGCTGCATGAAGAACGCATCGTCATGAAAGGAGGAGACAAGACCAGGATTTTGAAATCGGAGCTCCTTCGGTGGTACCCGGACAAGTTTCGTATCCTGGTTCCTCATCTTGCCCCCGCTGAGATCCCAAAAGTTAGAGAGTGTGCAGATGTTGTTGGGCGGATTCTGACAGACATAAATCGAAACAGGTACTAGCTTCACTGACCACAGTCTTGATTTCAAATTACAAGTTGGGCTTGGTATATACGTCGCTAGTAGACAGCAATAATTCCATATTTTTGAGCCTCCCAGTCTCGGGCCCATTCTGGGGGTATGACTGCTCAGTCTCGAGGTAAGACCGGGTTAAAAAATGACGTCGTGTACGATGCAAGTCTTTGCTGCTCAGGCTCGATGCGCTGCGGGCGGACGGTTTCACGGCACAAGTCATGGGGCAAGTTGTCGCTGGCAGCCTCTGGGCTTGATTCGTCGGACTTATCGTAGAACCTTGAAGCCTTACAGTGCGTTCTGCACATAGCCGGCCTGTTGGCCGGCACTGCAATGGAGGTGCGAATGGGGGACGGAGGCGTGGCTGGGAGGCAACTAGAGAGAGTTAATGGTGGGTCACAGGATGGAAGAAGAAAAACACACGCACCTTTGGGCGGACAGCCTCAAGGTACCAGAGAGCGGTTTGAAGGATGCTCCCCGATGTACGGAGCGCTTGAGGTCCTTGTGGACAAACGCCGGAGGAGCAAGAGGTGTTCTGATTGGGTTCGCTTCCTGATGAAACGAGGACTTGCTGGATAGATGGGGAAGAGAGAGATACCCGCCCCCTTGACAGAACGCGAGGGATGTCGTCGGGACGTCGCATCTCAGATATCAATTATATGGGGTGATCGAGCTTTAGTGTGGCCTGCGAGGCAAGTAGTTGAGTGGCGGTGTGCATTGCGTGTTATAATAAGAAAGGCGTTTAAGTAGAGTTCGGGTTTATGGGCAGAGGGTAAGTCCAGTTGGGCGTAGCAATACCATTGAAGTGAATTGAAGTAAAAGAGTCGGATCCAGAGTCGGGTCTGGAGAAATTGGGGTTTTGAGGGCGGAGAAGGGGCCGCTTTGAGGCACAATCCGAGTGGGAGTAAATGAGTACATGTTGGTGATACTGGTTAGAGGTGGATGTCCAAGGTTGGGACATTAGTTTTGGATAGAAGACGATGTGCAGAAAGAGATTCCTGGTTGCAGAGAAAGCACTTTATAGACGGGGTTCGAGAGTGAGAGCACTATATGGGGTAAATCGAGCTTTGGTTTTGGTTGAGGGTGTCCGCGAGGCGAGTAGTTGGATGGAGGTGTGAGGGAAGAAAGTGGCTGGCACGCCATAGCGAACACGATGCGTGAACAAGAGGATGTGGTTGGCACACCCTCATCAAACGGGACATGCGAACGAGAGGCTTGGTGGCGCTGGCACACCCTCATCGAACGCGACGTACGAAGGAGAGGTTGTGCTGCGCAAGGGAGAAATCGTGGTGGTGCCACCTTCATCGAATGCGATACGCGAACAAAAGGTAGTGTTACACCCCATGCCCCATCGAACACGAGAGACAAGGGCGTGGTGGTGCTGGTACACCCTCACCGGCTCATCCTCGAACGCAAGATGCAAAGGAGAAGGGGACGTGGCTGACACACCCCCATCGAGCGCGATACACAAATGAGGTGGTGGCAGCACCCCCATGCACTACCATCCTGTATCCGTCGCTCCATGCACGCCCTCGCTTCAGTACCCATCTCGCTCCCCACAAAGGCTCCGAAGTTTGTTGACCAGTCGGGTCGCGTTAGGTTGACCTTGCTGTATGCCGATTCTGGATGTTCTGGATGTGGGTGGCCTTGACGCGATGGTGATGATGGGGTGGGAGGGACAAACCACCTGTCGTTTGCATAGTGCATGGGCGGCGACAATCTCTGCAGGGGTCGATCGTGGTGCATTGAACTAGCTTGTCAACAAGTGAACTTTAGGTTACTGTGCTTTGGTCTTGAGGCATCGGCAACCATGAAAGTCGGTTTGCATTGTCGACGAAGGTTCAATCTTGGCCTTCTCTGCGGCTTCGCGTACGCGCTAGAGATCGTTCTTCAGGTCAGGATGTGCTCCTATGTGCTCAAAGCCTTCTCCACCAAGATGGGTATCACCACCTGTTGACTTGGCACCGAGGATGCCTTTCTGCATTTCTAGAATTGAGACATCGAATAATTCACTACTGAGATCATAGACAGCGATGGCAGAGTTATCGGCATGGTCCATAGTGTAGGCGAGGGCGGTCGCATTGATGACATCTAAACCAGAAATCTGACTGGCATCTTTGGTCATCTGACGCTGAACGCCGTTGAAGACAATAACGACGGCGTGGCTAAAGATGCATCAGCTCACAATTAGCGCGAGCATGACGAACAACTAACCCAACTTTCTTATTCAGATTCTGTTCCGTGTCGGAGTGCGATCCCGCGCACCCCGACCTTCCAAGCCTTAGCACCAGCAATGCTTGCCATTCTCGACTGGCCTCGTATGGTGAATAGCCATACCATGTTTCAACCAATCGTAAATCAACGATGACATCTTCCTGGATCTCGTTCAGCAACTTGATTTTCGTCCCAGATCTGCTGACTACAGATGAGCCGTTCGTGTTGTCTTCGAGCTTCATCATCATGGCGGGTGGTAGAGGTATAGACTTGGAGAGAGCGTCCTCGTGGTAGTGGGAGATCAGTGTAGAAGCTGTGGCCGAAAAACATGAGTTGTCGTTTACCTGAAATGCTTATACATCGCTCACCTCTGTCATCTAGAGTAGGCATTGAAAATCGTCGTGGGGGTGGGAACTGTGATGGGTTTGAAGTAAATTTGTGATAATCACGGTCACAAATCAGATAGCTTCCATCATGTCGCCGATAGGCTCCGCCCTTGCGCTTCGTAGCCTTCAGATCTTGCAGATATCTCTCCCTCACACGACGATGCGCAAGTCATCTGCGGCAGTGGATCTGTTCGCCTCCCAGCTACGCGTCTGTTCCCCATCGTATTGTGCCGAAGTTGGGAAGAGAAGGGAATGTGTCGCTACGGAGCCAAGTGCCAGTTCAGCTCATGGCAAGGATGGGCTTTGAGAGGTCGCTAAGCTTTCTGAATATTGTTCTACCCGCGCTCCTGGTGAATAACTTCTTGCTTTTAGCACAAGGCCGGGATCCCCAAGGTGTGGTTGCTATCTCGGCTTTCGTGCATAAAATATCTTGGACATTCTCTCTGGCAAATGGTGTTATTCCATTCAGACGGAGCTCTCGTCTGCTGGTACATCGCAGGGAACGCTCCAACAGCGACCCCGACGCGCCGGTACCTGTTTCTCTTCTCACTTGCGCAACAAGGCTGCTCTCCCTCGCAACTGCAGGTCTCGGCTAATGTGAACCTTACCGAATTTTTACCAACCACAATTGGATGCCAATTGGATCCATTCTATGAGATTAGACAGCTCCCCACAGCCACTTCTCGATGTTTTGAGGCTTATTATTTTATTCCACAAGATGGCAGTGACGACGCTGCGGGCTCTGACGGCTGGGAATCAATTTCGGCCAAAGAGTGAGTCTCCTTGATCTCTTACCATCTACCACTACAAGACTAACTTGTATTACAGATAATTCATTGGGGTTATCTGACAAATGGTGCATAAGTCTGTTCGTCACGGACTAGGTGGGAAGATCCAGGAAGGTATTTAAACGTTAGGAAAGATGACGACTGACAACCTGCTACTCCTACAGCGATTTCGAGTCTTTTAGGCTCTGATCACCGCTGCCGCTAGAACGGAACGTTAAACATGAAACTAAAAGCCCTCAGACCGTACTTCTTGCGCTGGCCCTGGGATATAGTACATACGGTAGCGTCATAGGCAACAATTCCGAGAGGTCGTCAAATGAAATATAAAAAGAGAAGCTGTATGCTATTCAAATACTCCTTGAAACCGCCAACTTCCAGCCGTCAATTTTTCTATTCGCATTTGCGCATACGAAGGGAGTAGATCGGTACTTGTGCAGTAGGCCATTGACACACGCAGGGCGGACTATTTTTGAAGATCTCATGGCCAGGTTCACCACGTCGACCGCCATCCACATGGAACGTTCCGTCAAGCAATCGTCAATCAGACTCAACCTATTGTTGCTTGATTGATGTAAGATGTGGGGGTGTGGCATTGGCGGAGGCAATATCTTTTGTCCAGTGGGCTCAACATTTAGAAGGCATACCTTGTATCGACTTGCGCCTTCTAAAGTTCCATTCTTCGACTGCAGAGCGACGCAGATGATCAAGACCAGAAAAAAAGGTCACTATGGTTATGCCAGCCAAGTAAGATTACAATTGCACGAACCAGGTGCTATTGTGAGAACCATTTGAACGCCTCTCGCAGTTGGGAGAACTTCAGCTTACACCTTCAAAAATAGAGAGGTCGGTCACTAGGCTATCTAGATCTCAGAATTTCATCTCTTATTATTGAAACTTCTATAACAACCCTCAAAAGTCGAATTATAGCACCCCTCAACCCTTCTATTCTCTGGGATTCCGCTCTGCGCTCGCAACCCTACTTGGATTCCAATCCTTACATCCTGAATTCATAATATGGGCCAAATCATGTCTGTTCGAGGATTTCATACGAAGAATGTTAGTAATTTCTAGCTGCATACCTGCATATGTACGCCGCTTACATCCTCTGTAGGAACTTGGCCTTGTCCCCTATCGTCAATACCGAACTATTTATCATCACATCACATCACTCAAGCTTCAACCCCAGGGAGGTAGTATTTTGGCTGCTGGCAGTATGTTCTCTTTCTTTGTACCTCGGATACCTGAGCTATAGTCTGACAAGGCAAAACTGCTATTCCCAGGCGAAGGAGGGACCGTGCTACTCTATGATCTTCATGCTGAGCCAACTGTTCCTCCCCAATACAGGGTACTGGGTTTTGAGGTTGGCGGAGTGTCTGAACTTCAATGGATATCCCAGGACTTGCTGGTTGTGGGTACAAGTCGAGGCCGCCTAGTGGTTTTCTCGCTCAGAAATGAGGCGGTGAATTTGGTTCTTGTCATACACGTAATTGACATGATACTGACTCCTACCTCAGAGAAAGCTGTTCGAAATCTGCAACGTGGTTGCTCATGGAGACGGCGCTGCTCAAGTTGCAGTTCAAAGCATCGCCTATTGCCCTCGAAGCCATACCTTGGCTTCAGTTGGTCAAGGCGTTGGCAGCGTCCGTCTCTGGCGAGTAGCTGAAAATGGTATATTTGATTCTTATGGTTCGCATTAATACTTACCTATCTACCATACTTCGCACAATGACCAGGCGCACTCACTCCTTGTACTCTGGAAAAGAGCCCTGTGGCCTACTTCGAGCCACGCTTTGTCTCGTTCTGCGATGGTGGAAAGAGTCTTATTGTTGGATTCTTCGAACAGGCCATTATGTATGCAATTTTCGATTTTCGACACCCTCGAACGCTGCTGAAACATCTATTGGCAGACATAAATATGCTGTTGATCCATGGACGCTTATCGAGCAACACGTCCTCGGTCAGGAGCAAGGAGAGCCTGACAATCGAAATCTGTAAGTACATCAGTTCTGATTTAGGCTTGATATCACATTATTTTTCCTATAGAGCAAACGCAGTGATGCTTCAAGATGAACAGATGATTATGTACAACCTAAGGGACGGCATAGACATCTTCTCCAAGTTCTCTTGTGTGAGGAGTGCTCGCTTCAATATCAATCCTTGTTGCTCGCAAGGCGTCTGTGTTGTCGGTGATGGTGCATTCATGGCAGGCATTTCTACAAAAGGGAAAATAAGAATATATAGGACTCGCGATGCCACATTGTCCACTGTTCTGCGTGTGTCAGGTTAGCTCATTTCTGTTCAGTGCGGTGGTCCTTCTATATAACGATGATTTCTCCCCACAGAGTCAAAAGGTCACTTGCGGGCTATACATGTGCGTGGCTGACTGTTGTTGAAAACTGCTAGCCTCTGCTCATTGTCATGTAGTTCACGGAAAATGCAGAGACCAACGGTGGTTCATTTCTTGCAGCGGCAGGTTCTGTCAACGGTCAGCCAAGCACAATAACAGTTTGGAGAGTAAGCGATCCACACCTAATTTCTTATATTCCTTATCTCACTTGGTGACTAGAATGACATGCGTGCTGCAAAATCACAAAAGCGTGATGGTCCTAGCAACGGTGCCGATTATTCCACCTTAAGGATCATTATTCTCTGCGTCTCGGTTTACGTTCTTTGCCAACTTGCGGGCTCTACTTTACCCCCGCTTACCGGCTCTTTCTTGGCCTTGACCCCGAGGGATGCAAAGCCTAATGCTGCCCCTGGAAGTAACGAGCATGATTCCCGACCTCAGGAAGGAGAAGCCCTATTTGTCAGTGTTGTCAAAAGTGCTGCTATTCACCGCCTATTCTCTCGTTCTTAGGATAGTAATACCTATCACAATACCTATTGTATACAAATGTGAAAGCGTCGAAGCAGTGCCTTCAGTATTCTTAGTATCAACTTCCTTCTGAATCTAGCAGGAGACCAGTAATCCCTCCATCGATCAAAGACCGTCTTAGTCACCTCATCGACCTCAACAGGATTTAAAGACCTGGCTTTTGGCAACTGGGTGCACTATTGCTGATCCTGAATCCTCAGGGAAATCAAGGGTTTTGGCTATTATTTCGTTAAGTTCAATTCCGGCTACGTGCATTACTTATAACTTACTGCAGCCATACACTTGCCACTCTTGCGTGCTAGAGGACAGCCTTTATCTTGAATATCTTGTAAATTGTCTGAGTCTCACAAAACTTATCGATCTACCTAAAACTGTTCATCGGTGCTCTAGACTCAAACGAACGTGACAAATAGAAACATATTTGTATTGAAAGTGAATCACCAGTAAGTATAAGCGAGAGTTGCGTCAGTAAAGCGATAGATCCTAAAGATAGTGTATGCACGGGAAAGCCATGCACGACGAGCTGATTGCCGATGAAGACCTGCTAACTGATTGTCGCTTCGAAGGGCTTATTGTTGCGCTAGATGCCGACCTTAAGTTTTGGGTCTCTTGCAGCCCGTTTGGGTTTTACCTGGGGTTTGGTTGCTTTGATGGGCCTGGAACTCCATATTTGAGGTTATATGGTCCCTATACTTCTTTGATGCCCTAGCACATTAACAAGAGCAACTGATGCCGTCTAAATGTACACCTGCTCCTCCTCCCCTGATCCAACCTTTTACTTCGCTGTCAAGTCCCTGATGGTTCGTTTATCATTGTTTTGGGCACATTCAAAAGCAACTGTCTACACCTTTCAGGCACACCTGTTCGTTTGACAATAGCCTCCGCCAATCCTAAGGAATTTCCTGATTTGACTGAAGTTCCCATTATCTCTAATCACGGGGTCAAATCTTCTCGGATCGTGACGTTCTCACCATCTCCGGAATCGCCTTGAAATGAACTCGCTCTTGCTGCGATTGGATCAGTCGTCCTTTAGGAAGGGAGGAAACATTGTCTTGATACCCTCCAGTAGTTGTAGGAATAATGAGATTACAATCATCTTCTATGGAATATGTGTTTGCTAAAGTATACTTGACCACTCATTGGGACTCGTTCCGCCGTGCCAAGGGCAACGGCCTTCATCACCAAGTAAGCTGCTGGCAGGCAATCGGTAAGCGATACATTAGGCAATATTTATTCTAGCGTTCCTGGTAAGCATTCTCAAATATTTTTGAGTCTGCTCTCTGGGGGAGTTACAGGCTTTCGTCCATATGTTGAGGGAATTCTATTTTTGGACGACACCTGCCTTATATATCCTACCTTCCTAAACGAGCGCTTCCTTGAAGTTCCTTCAGAACATTCAGAACATTCCTGGCATATTCTCGATCGTAGGTATCAGACACCGTTTTAAACTCAGATAAACCGGTCCCTCTACGAGGGTTCTTCGACCATCAATCTCTAGAGGGGCGGTTACTGGTCCAGCTGGTAACTACACTTAGCTTAAATCTCTTCGGTGAATGTCCAAACGCGGAGGGCTAGACTTGCCAGAGCATTCAACCAGCTCCAAACGCCTGAGGCTCGATGGTGTGAGTATTGATAAAACAAATTGGAGTAAGGTGGGAGATCGAGTTCTGCACACTTGAATTCAGCCCATGGTATTGAGACATTTTATTCAGATTCTCCTCGAGAAGCTTGGAAATTCAGCACCGGATTCTGAATTTTTAAGAAAAGCCCCACTCCCACTGCTCAAAGAAATTTGCCGAACAGGTCGCCTTCCAGTTGACAAGACTGGAGGGAAGACCTCAGCATGCAGCATAAAAAATGACTTCGTGAATGCCATATTGAATGTCTCTGTGGCTTTGGGGGTCAGTGTGGGTTCTCACATTTTGGCCTCAGTCTCTTGGCCCGCTTCATGATAGCTGACTTGTTGGCTTCTTAGCTCAAGCCAAGGGCTGACTTACATACAGAGGCAATGGATGTTGACGGAGGGGACCAGAGTCGGTGAGCGCGTTGCTTTTGCTTTGCCGTATGGATGATTGGATGCCTGATACTATTTTACCTTCTTTAGGAAATCGGACGCAAGTGTTAATGTTCGCCTCTTCAGAAGCGCTCAAGATTATCGTACCGCTTTTCTCTCGGAAATATCTTTTCCATATGCTGTGAAAGATGGAATCTGTTTAACGGCTCTTGCTGAAGCACTCGCCCTTGTGGACGAGTGTCAGGTAAGTGGCGAAGTAGTCAGCATTTCGTCCTATCACATATCACTGATATCTATGCTCTTTTCAAAATTCAAGGTGGTAGATCCAATAACATATGCGCCTCTCTGGCTGCCAGCAAAAGTCATCGACTCTTGTCTACTTCCTATGCTCCTTGCTACGAATACCTACATTCGGGTAGTAGGACTGCCTTCCAATCTGGTGCATCCGATGGATATAGATGAATGAAATGCAGCTACTAGTAGTAGCCAATCTCCCATGCTTTTCCTTTTCTCGTGGTTCTTCTCTTTGAAACGAGTTTGAAAGACGACAGCGGTATTGGATCAAACCAAGAACTCAAACCAAGTGCCAATAACTATGATATTCAAGTTTAAGCTACTAGCGCTACTCAGGACTTGGGTCTGCCAGCCCCAGATCTGCCAAAGGTGCTGGGGTTCCTGGAATGGTTGGACTCGAGGGTATGGCCACCGAGGCTCATCGTCTATATCTGACTAAACCCTTCTGAGCACCTCTAGCTATCCCAAACATCTTGGCAAGTCATTATAGCCCCCGGAGGCAGTGGCATATACGGTAGTAACGGCTGTTAGGGCTTGCTTATCCACCATCGCGTGATCCCCAAAGATTAGGCTGACGCGAACGAGTTCGCAGGTGTTGACGTCGGTGCAAGCCTCTAGATAGGCCGACGTTTAGAGGCACTTCCACATCGTAGTAGCCCAGGTTGTGAAACGGAGCTCGCCGTTGAAAAAGAGGCTACTGCATAAGTCCACGCACCCGAGTGGCAAATTATATTATGCTTGTTTAAATACTCCCCTCCATCAATCTTCTTCGAGGACTTGAGAGTCTGACTACTTCTCCTTGAAGATGCAACGAAGTTGACGGTAAAGGTGGACCCTTTGCATGGGTTCAATAGTGCGCTTGACCTATGGGAACAAATATAAAAGGTAAGGTTGTCGATCTCAAGGTAAGGGACAAAGGACAAGAACACACTATGAACCTGTATTTTCTCTTGAAAAGTGATAGGCACGGTGCCTCTGACCTCGTCCTGTCTCGAGTGAACCCCATTTGGGGCAATCACTTGAGACCGTTACTGTCGTTTGAGATGGTAACCTTTGTCTAACAAGTGTCTGGAGAACATGAATTTTATTCGGAGCGTTGTTGTATAGAAGGCTGACCGTCAAAGCCAATGCTTGGTGCATGGCATCGGACAAATTCACTTTTACAGTGTTGAGTACGTCTATCCCTTATCCCTGGGCCTGCAACAAAGAGCCATCGACGTGACTGAGGTGAAAATCATGTGGATGTAGAACTGCGAATCAGTTGGCAACAGAGCCTCGACTGTTAGCTAGGGAATTAACAACACCCGGGGGGGAGGGAGGGGGTATTGGAGGTGTGTCTTTGTCGAGAATATAATCTCTTCTAGTCAGTCCTCTGAGCTCAAGTTCCGGCGGCTTGGTGTCGGTCAGATCTGCATCGAGGATACCCAGTGGGTGGAGCTCGGCAGCGTGGGGACCGCGTACTTCATATGGGCGAGAAGCTGAATCTTTGGAAAGAAGTGAGCATGGAAAAGAATAGTAAAGGTGGCCGCCACGACTTAACTCAGCACCGTGTCCTACGTATAATACCGGTTATTGTTAGAGGCTTGAGTACCTGAGAGCTCGAGAGTCTTCTATCCATGCCTGAAAAGCAGACATCCCACGAAGGGTGGAAGAAGATGGATGGGTTTTGGATCTTGCTTCCCTGACCGTTGGGCGATTATCCTGGTGTTTGGCACGTATTTTGCAGCTTGGCCTGGGAATCAGATCATGGGATTCGGACAGCACCTAGAGGTGATTGGACAACTTAAGGCGGGATGGCGCGACGGCCGGAGGTGCAAGAGCCAGAGGCAGCAGTACAACAACTTGAGGCGACGCGGTGACTGGGGTATTGCGGCTGCTGGAGGGAAAACGATGGCTATAGCTGGAGGTAACATTCGGCAACCTCGATACTGGTCTTCCAAGAGTCCGACTCGTCACCAAATGAGCGAATCAGACGGAATGCGATTGATGCGCCGATAGAACTCTTCAAGAGACTGAAGAGAAGCCATGTCGAAGTTATCAGAAAGGAGAAAAAACGTAGAGGTATTCACGCACTTTCCTCACTATTATCCTCTTCATTTGCCTCTTGTGCGCGCCTTTCACTTGACGGATTCGATGCCTCAGAAAGCATAACACTGGTACTCCGCTGGCGAATGGGCGAGAATGTTGAGCACCTTGATATGTGAGTGTGCGTGCTTCGTAAGATGACCGGTTTGGACGTGGTAAGGGAACTGGGAGGCGGCAAGAGGAAATTTCTCTGGTTCCTCATGTCTACACCTA
>Ga0247741_1000407_pt1 | contig 24984 bp, 18 predicted proteins | sample UWRJL213509R2_FD_180945 | JGI IMG/M metagenome (GOLD analysis project Ga0247741, IMG submission 180945) | Plant litter microbial communities from Arlington Agricultural Research Station in Wisconsin, United States - UWRJ-L213-509R-2 | ecosystem: Environmental > Terrestrial > Plant litter >... | reverse complement strand
TATCTTTTTCTTGGGGTTTTATGGAGTAGACCAGTAAGGAGCGACCGTTAAGGGCAGCCCTCATCTTGTTCACATGCTTACATTTGTATTTAGCATCAATATCAGACTTGACGGCCTCATCAACGCCAAAGACTTACTCAACTCGCCGAGCGATCGTTCACAGCCAACATAGGTATTTTAAAAAATCAGTCCCTGTCGCCAGCCGTCAGACTGGCTTGTTAAGATTGAGAAGACCGACCCAGAAATTTGTGTCACAGCTGATTCGGATGATGTCTCTCTAGACCAGTCGTAGCCGACCTCATTCAGCGACGCGGAACGCCCTATGAAGATGTCGCTCAAACACACACCATGGAAGTATCGGAGATTGGTATCGTCAATTAAAGCCAGCGGATTTGGCGATATAATTTTGGATCCGGAGGCAGGAAGTGAGCCGGATTAGTATGTTGTAGATGGGCACTGACCTGCTGTGAGTTCTCGTACTATCTCTTTCTCTATCTCTATCTCTTTCCTCTCTATCCCTCCTGCGTTTTCCCTCGCTCATCCACACTTCTCTTCTAGAACTGCATCCCCTTACGACTATATTGGCGAAATTTGGCTCCGATATTGCCGCCATTGCCACCACTCCTTCGGTTGTTTGCTTCAACACAATAATATTAGGGCGACCTCAGTATATCCACCATATGGTCCCAACGAGTAACTATGGGACGAAACTCGTAGCACCCAAAACAAACGAATCGACCGTTTCATAAATGAATTCGTGTGCCTATCTATTACTCTGCCCTTGTCGTGGCGTTGGCGTTGGCGACGGTGAGGGGTGAGGGTCATCGCTTTGACGCAGCACGCGATTAGAAGTCGTTTAACTAAGTATAGTGTATCATGTATTTAATGTTGTAATTTGCAGTAGCTCTGCGCATGGGTCTTAATCGTCGTTATGCACCTTCACCTCTACTAGCAATTACTAGTATCTCTTCTACTCTCTCATATATTACCTAGTCTTGAATTCAGAACCAACCTACGCAGGATGCAACATTCAATAACATTTGCTTCACTCGAACCTCATATCTTTTGATAATTGATTCTAAGGGTCATGCAGACGGCAAGAACGGTCCGAGGTGGCTTTTCCTCTCCCTTGAGGTTGCTCGCTACCTGCCACATCCCACAACGATTGCACATCTGGGATCTGAGGGCACTTTTCATTTAGGAAAACCAAGGTAAGGGCATGTCTTTTAAAATGATTCGAAACAATGATCGACATAATCCAGGCGCGAATCAATGCTGCGTTGTGGTATTTCCGATGTCGGGGAACTTTGCTCACCCTGCCTGAGGCTTCAGGAGGTCCAATCCAAAATTCGTGAATGCAAGGAGCTTCTTAACAAGCTATACATACAGGAGGCACAAATCAAGTCTAGCGTCAACGCAGTACACGACCCAATCATTCGCAATCTCCCTCTGGAATTGGTGTCAAACATCCTGACGTTGTGCAACCCAAGTTCTGTCGAAAACGACGAGGAAATTGGTTCATCGCCTCCCAGTGCACCACTTTCCGCTTGGAGATACCAGTTCTCTCTTGGTACGGTGTGCAAAACATGGCGGAATATTGTTAGGTCGACCCCTCAGCTCTGGACGAACATCTACATTCGATTTCCGACGAGAGGTGGTGAACTCCAACAAGAAGAGTTCTTGCTTCTATCTCTTCGACTCTCAGGCTCTCTGCCTCTCCATATTCAAGTCTGGTTTCCACCTGATTATGGACTTTCCGAAGGAGAACACACCGTGCTGTCTTTGCTGGTGGAGATGCTGAACGATCACTCGGAGCGGTGGAAGACGTTGGATTTACATGTTACATCCCGCTTGCTCTCACAGCTCAAAGGGGTCGCACCTGGTGCGCCAGCTCTCAAGCGCCTCCGGATATATTTTGTCGGTCCTCCAAACTATATCAAGGACGAATTTCGCGTCTCCTTCGGCCTTCCTTCCCCTCGGATAGTCAACGCTTATGAGACCCCATTCTCATCCATCGGAATCAGCTGGAAGGACGTTACGAGGGTCAAAATTGATACATTAACCGCGACAGAGTGTCTGGGACTCTTCCAACTGGCGACGCAGTTGGTGAACTTGAGCATCGGACTCCTAGAATGTGAAGCTTTTCATCTTTCCAATTCAGGGGAAGTTATCACTGCGCCAAACTTAGCGTCATGGGAAGTGGAATTTTCTGCAGATTCGGACGCCATGTTGAGTCAACTTGTGCTCCCCTCACTGGTCGATCTTAGTGTGACGGACTTTATCTCTGTTGAGAGCAAGAGTTTGAAGCACCTGATCAGCCGGTCAACTTGTCCTCTACGAAGAATTTCCCTTGCCCAGCCCGGTGGCACAGATCTCGATGTAATACCCTTGTTGCGAGTGACCCCACTTGTGGAGAAAGTTGTCTTCTCCTATGCTACCTCGAGTGAAATTCATGAACTCTTGGATATATTGACTCGTACGAAGCTGGTCAACGACCTATCACAGAATCCCAATACGGCGTTTCTACCCCACCTTGAAAACCTTTCCTTCATAGGAGTGCAAGACTACCCTCTCCCATGGCATTTGATCCCATCGCTTTTCCCTCCCACTTGGCACCCTGCGGATGCTCGATATAGGCCACTCCGAAGTCTCGAATTCCGCTTATTCATCGATTACCCTGACGTCAGAGACTACCTCAACAAGGACGTGTTACTACAACTGCAGGAAATCCAGCGACGGGACTTCGATTTGATCATCTTGAACGAGGGAGTCGATGATAATGTTGACCTCATGCAAGTCTCATACGATCTTCACTTTGGAAGTCAAACTAGCGAAAATTCGGGAGTTGGAGACGGAGAGGAAGCTGACGAGGAGGGAGGTAATACTTCCGGCTAACGCAGAGATTCGTGGTGGTTTCAAACATCTCTCAATATCTGATGCGATTCGCGATCTCGTTTCTTACTCTCTATTCAGTTATCTTCCAAGTTCTGTGATTTTGCCTTATTTCTTCGACTTGGTCCCCTTCCCATCTGAATGTTGTCTACAGACTCTCCTAACTCTATTCCCCCTGAACTATGATACCTCTTGGACTGCTCCTTTCTCTACCTTGCGGAGATTGGTACTAAATAGATGTCCTATATACCTCAAGGTTCAAGTCACTAAACACCCTGAACTCGACACGAAGGTGTCATCGGTTATTGGGGACTGCAGGGGCGACGGAGGGAGAAGGCAGAAGGATCTAGAGATAAGGCGACAGTGGAGAAACCGATCGATAAACATACAATGCGAATGCTACACACGTGTTTAGGCCAGCCGCCTTCGAGCAAACACTATTAGAATTGCCAGCTATTGACCACAGATCGAGCTCTTGTGAAAATAGTACCACTGAGGAACTCGATGCGGGACACACCCGCAGCTACAGTTCCGAAGACCCGACCCTCATAGATTTTGTCCTGCAGTGTCGTCAGCTCCAGGCAGACCAGGTCTGTCACAAGCCATCATGACCTTCCTCGGGCTCGTCTGTAACCTTGGGCTAGTTCGGACTGATTAATCAGTCATCGTTATAGCCAGTAATGGGTCTTGGGACTTACCAGCGGCAGCCATTACCACCCTGGGCATGGAGTACAGGTTCATATCGTGGGGTTCACCAAAGACAAAGGCAGGAAAAACCTTCGCCTAAATATCGTCGGGTTTAGATTGTCCAGGTCGGCCATGGTTGTATCCTTGAGACCGTTCAACGTGCAAGACCGAAAGTGACCTGGATCTGAGTGTATTGCGACAACCTCTGCCGATAAATAGAAGCGAACTTGCCAACCACATCTTGAGTGAGAGGTCGGCCGATGGAGAAGTGGATTCTGCTCGAGTAGGCGGTGGTGGAATCGAAACGATGCATACCGCGAGGGCGTTAATGATCATTTGCAGCTGCGTTGGAAAGGTTCTTGCAGTAAGGAAAAGAGAACTTCTATCTAGTCGTTAGTATCATGTAGCAACAAAGGAGAGCTTTGGACATACCCGTTTGCATCTTCTCATCCTGATTCGTCCCAATCTTCAACGTCCTTCGTCCTGGTCGGCGGTTCCGAGAATGCTACGCGACGCGAGGGGGTCATTAATATCTGGGGCAACGAAGGAGGGCTTTGAATATACCTGCTTGTGCCTGCTCATCCTCTTGCTGCTGTCTGTCATCCTCTTCCTTCCCCGATCCTCTTCCTCCTGCTCGGCCGCCAGCGGTATGAGGTTGTTGAACTCGGAGCCCTCGCTGTCGTCAATTTTACTGAGCAAGCTATCAAAGTGCAACCAGCGGCGCAGGGCATATGGATATGGACATCTGCGGGTAGGCATTGGGGTTGCCGCGTCGCATGTTTTCGTCAAGCCAGCTGAGAAACCTGTTGAGCCGTAGGGAAATCCTCCATATTGTAGTTGCCAGTTATTTGCACAGGTCTATTCTCCTTGAAGCGGTTGTACGGGGGTAAATGGACGGGTATGCTAACTCCTGTTGAGATAGGCCAGCAACTGTGTTCGACTCATAGTTGCAAATTTGAGAGGCACCACCTGGGTAGGCCGAGGAGCTGACGCTGGTCGAGGACCTAGCAAACCGCACGAGGGTAATGGATTCTACGAGGGAGTCAACTAAGGTATACCACAGCAGAAGAATCATACTTGACGAACTGACTGACCTAGTGGGTTCTTCGTGAGTTCACGTATATCGCCTGGATGCTCTCATTTTGGTCTTCGTCCTGCACGTTGGTGCAATCCTGACATGAGGGCTGCTGATTACAGTGACCAGGACTCGGAGTAGGGAAGAACGGTTGGCGGGCATTGGAGGTGGGCTGCAAAGGGAGTTAGTTTATGCACCGAAAAAAAAGAGTAGACGGAGATCGTGTGTACCTGCTGCTGAGTTGAATATTCTTGTCCAGCCCCAACGATAATTGACGACATGCTGGCACGTATCACGCGCGTGTCTTAACTTCAGCTTTGTCTTGGACAGAGTAAGTACCCCCACCATGCTGTGCTGTTTTCGTGCAGCGATTTCCTGTAGAACTCGGTTAGGCATGATTTACATCTTTGTAGGCAGGATACCTAGTCACCTCACATTTTTCGAGGGCAAGAATGTGCACGGCATGTTCGAGGATATGGGGAGATTCAGTAGCTGGGAAGTTGTCCAAGTTCACTATGAAACCATAATGTGCACATCTGTTGTGGTATCGTATCGTTACGCGCCATCGCGTGTTGTGAAGGTGACATGAACGCGTCGTCGATGAAAGAGACGAATCATAATGGACGCGCTATTTATGTACAAGTGTTTTGTTTTGGTTCACGTCCGCCCCTGTCCGCCGGCGCCTGCCTGCCCACCACGACGGAACACCTTCGTTTATCCACATCAGAGTCCAAAATTTTCATCTGCGTCCCATCTCAATCATGCCTGTGCGTTCAACTCCGTACCCGAGGCCAGGTCTCCTATGGCAGCTGACGTACTTGCTGTACAACGAAGAACCTATCTGCCCGTCCAACGACCAACGACCGTTGACCAATGCCTCTTCCCGTCACCCGACCCATTACGCATTAGTAGAGGTCAATATCTGCGCCGGCCCAACCTAAATACCCTCACCATCCTCGCCGCGTATCCTTTCCAACACTCAAACTCAGCTCGGAGCCGTTCTCGAGCTCGCGATCGAGGACCCAACCCGCCTGTTGGCTTCCTCTGCTCTCGTTCACCAATTCTCTCTGAGCTGCTGTACAAGTCAGCGCTCGCCACCATTCACAGCTCTGCACTTGTAGATGCTGGAATTCCGTTGTCAGTTGGTACTTCCAACTCTGCATTTGACATTATCGAGGCGGGTTAGGATGCTTTGTCCCTTGGACGATCGATTGTTGAGATATGGGCATTGGGCAGTCGTTGGATGCATTCGAGGAATCACAGATGGGCTAAATTTGTATGCGGTATACATTGAATTGCTGTGTACGTCCATCTTCCCGTCCTTGCCTCCTTGCCTCACCTAATGCACGCTTACACAGGCTCGCCCCTCATCGACCATTCCTCTCCTCGGCAAGCGGCCGCAGCACTGGCGTATCCAACATATACGCATCAAGCATCTCGATTCTGCACACCAAACTCGAAGGAAATCTAGAAGAAAAGTGGGACTCCGAGTACACAGGCGACGCGGGTCAGATTTGTGGATTAGGGAGACGGGTTTGGTCTGTTAACTATTGGCTTTTGAACTTTGAATGGTGAATAGTACGTCTATTTTCTCCAACTTTCTGCTGTTTTCTCTTTCCTCAATTCTCTCTTTCTACACCCCCTCAGATTGCCTCTGATCTCTGATACCGCAACTCAGAACTCAGCCTCACACATTGCCTTCACAGGTACCTCGTACTATGCACCTTCGACACATAACGGACATCTGCAACCCGCCTGCTGGCAAATTTCACGGGAATAATTTGACAGCTCACAACTGCAGCCATCGACATTCGACGAGCGAGGACGGCTTGGCGCAATTATTAGACGATGACGCGCCTCCCAAGACTTTACACTGTCTGATTAGCAACGCAGGTCGGTAATCTAGGACCCCCGCCTCAACGATCGCCCAACTCGATTTGCACGCCAGTACAACCGCCACAATGATCCCTCGACGTCCAGGTCCTCGAGAAAGCTTACCCAGCATACGAACCCCCAAACAGACGTCCCAAGCAGACGTCTCCGCCGATTTACACATGCGAGGTCCTTAATATGCTCGCCAACATCTCCTCTTTTCGGTGTATCTCGGTGCTCCCTTCAACGATTCGTCAAATCGAAGATTGAGTATCGTCGAGTAAAGCTAGTGGATGTCGGGAATATGAATTTGGATCTGCAGACAGGAAGGGAGCTGGATTCGTATGTTGCAGATGGATATCGACCTGTGGTGAGTTCTCGTTCCATCCTCTTTCCTCCATCTTTTTCTCTTTCCTCTCTGTCCGTCCTGAGTTCGCTTCCTTGTTAACCCACCTTTCGACTCTAGAACTACGCCTACTTACGACCACTTTGGCTCTTTCATCGCTGCCATCGCCACCTATCCTTCAGTTGCTTCAACACGTAGTAATGTTGGCCCGCTTAGGAGGCCTCACGATATCCACCCAACGAGCAAGTCTGGGACAAAATACGTAGCACCCCTCACAAATGAAATTGCGAGCTTGCCTTTTCTCGCGGCCGAGGCGCTGGGCGCGTTGAGGATTTTGGATATGGAAACACAGCGCGCGATGAGACATTGTTTAGCCGCCCAGACCCGCGGCTAGGCTATCTCGACTGACTGCCAGTGCTGCATCGCACAGGCCGAGCTCATAAAGAGCGCGAAGAAGGGCGAGTGAACATTTGATTTTGTTACCCTTTAGAAACCGTACGACCTTTTGTTTATGGAATAAATTTCAATTCTGATGAGCTTGACTATCGACATTCCTCAAATTTACGAATCTGGGGCGACAGTACATACGCAAAACAGGTTCGGCCACCAAAGTAACCGGTACTGACTCAGTTGAACTCAACTTTCGCCCTGCTTCTGCCAGCAACTCATGAAGCTCGCACATGGCAACACCTTCGATTCCTGGTTGAGAAAGCTTCTCTCCATGCTCTCAGTAAACCCTCTCAGCCTGTCATTCTTCTCAAGCGTATTAATACCTTCTGACAAGTGTTTTCCTCCTTCCGGTTCTGAAACCGAATGCGCAACAGGCTCCACTGATTTCAGCGTAGAAGGCCACAACCGCGGCAACCACTCTGGACATTTAACTCGCTGAAGATCACAGGCTCATCGTTGGTACAATTTCGCGAGCTAAAAGGCGGTGTGTCTCTGAGCGCAGTGAACGCAAACCTCGCGTAAGTTCTCAGCTGGTCGGGATATGTTTGTGCCCGGTACAAAACTCACAAACCCCGATCAAGGTAGGCCGATCCAGACCATGTCACTGTCAATTATACACAGCCAGTGAAACCACTCAAGTACCACATGTCAAGCAATTCAGTACCTAGAGGATTGAACCCTCTCTCCATTGTTTCTGTCTCATCCTGTCTCCCATCACGATGGATCCACAAGCTGGATGTTTCTCCTGGTGTCCTCTGGGAAAATCTCGACGCTCCCCAACAACAGATGTATGTGTTCGACGATTAATATGTGTAAAATTACATCATGCACCTTGTACTGACTATTCGTAGATCCAAGCGGCACGGGATAAGTCTGTTGTTCCCGAAACTCAAGAATATGTCGTTGCTGGTGGGAAGGAGGTCATAAAGGTGTTACAGTCGGCCGCCGAGTTGGTACCCGTACCACTGTTGAAGGATGCGCTCGGCCTCGCTATCAAGATCATTGAGGTGTGCGATGTAAGTACTTGAATATTCTGCGGGTGCAAAGCAAACTGAAGGGACATACTTCGACTAGGATGCCGCAGCTGTCGAAGAGAAGGTCCGGGAATTACAGGAACGAGTCGAAGCACTCATGATGGTGATTGTCAGGAATGTGACCGCCGGCTGTGAAGAGGCGAAGATTGTTGCGGCAGGCAAGGCGATTGAGATGGACTTGAAGGATCTCTTAGAGTGCGTCGGTTACACGTCCAGGCGAGCATACAGCAGCTGACAGACGACTCAACTTTTCAGAACTCTGAAAACGATCGTTTCCGACCTTACCAAGATTCAGAATCAGAATCGGTTGCTCGTTGTAATCTTCTCAAATCTTAACAAGGACAAGCTTGATGGATGCGTGGATCGGCTTGCCGTTGCTCTCGAGAGATTCCAGGTAATATTTCCGACTCAACCTTTGACGCACGACTTACCTTTCACATAGGTTGGAAACGATTTACGCCAAGCCAGAGCGCTCGAAAATGTGCAGGAGCAATTAAAAGTCATTGCTGATCAAGTCGTTCATGCCGCCGATCAAATCGTTCATGCCGCCGATCAAGTCGTCCACGCCGCCGATCAAGTCGACCTCGCGATCAGGAATTTCGATCAAATCGTGAAATCCGTCAACCAAGAAGCAAAGTCAACAAAACTGGAACGGCAGGACATGCCATCGAAACCCGCAATCTTCTTCGGACGTGACGAGCTAGTCAAGAAGACATCCAAGCTGCTATCATCGGAGACCGCATTCCACATATGTCTTCTTGGTCCTGGTGGGATGGGGAAGACCTCGATTGCTCTGGCGATCGTCGAGTCTCCTCTGGTCCAAGCCAAGTTCCAGGAGGAGCATCGTGTGTGGGTGCCATGCGTAGAAGCGACATCTGCGACCCTCTTCCAGCAAGTCCTCTACACGAGTCTTCGAGTTCAACGCCAAACCGATAGCATCATGAGCGACATCCTATACGAACTTAAATCATCCAAGGAGCCTTACCTTCTCCTACTCGACAACTTTGAAACACCTTGGAACACGACCAATGAGTCGGACCAGAAGCGAGTTGAGGAAACACTCCACAAGTTGAATCAGCTCAGTCACATATCCATCCTTATCACTATGCGCGGATCACACCCGCCTACTATCGACGTCGACTGGCATTCGGAAATCATCCCAGCAACTGACAAGAACGCATGCCGGCGCATTTGTCAAAGGATCAACCCAGCTTGGAACTTGGATCCCGATGTTGATGACCTGGTAGATGCAGTCGGCCGCATGCCGTTCGCTGTCACCTTGATGGCCTCTCGTGGACGGAAATCGGGGTGGTCCGCGGGGGCACTGCTCGATGAATGGAGGCAGCGAGGTACAGATATGTGGTCGCCTGATGGCTCGCTGGAAAGTGGAATGAACAAAAGCATCAGCCTTTCGGTGGATAGTGATTTTGTTAAGAGCGACCCCGATGCGCTCTATCTTCTGGCCACCCTCTCGATGCTGCCTGCCGGTACCACTCGCAAGAATCTGATTTATTGGGTACCTAAAGAGAAATTGACATCCGGGGCAATCACTACGCTCTCCGAGGCAGCACTTCTTCAAACTACTGGCCAGGACAACGACCATGCATCGCAGAGCCTCTTTGTCCTCCCTGTCGTCCAGTCATTCATGGTCCACCAAAAGCGCATACCTGAACACATTCGAAGAGCCTTGCAATCCGCTTTCTGCAAGTACGTCCTGGATCACGCATGTCGTTACCGGGATCCAACCTTCAAGGCCAACTCCGAGGCACTTGCTAGGGAGGACATCAATATTCAGTCCATCCTAGTAAATGCCACTGACCATACGGATTCCAATGATCAATTGGTTCGAGCGCTACTCGCGTTCAGCTGGCATCGACGGGACACCAAGCCCCTCATCGCAGTTGCGGAGCACACCTTGAACATGGCAAAGGCAAACGGAAATCAACAGTATATTGCTGAAACCTTGTTGTGCCTAGGCAGCTCATATTCAGAAATCAACAATTACATCGAGGCGAAACGGGTACTGGAAGAATGTTCCCAGTTGATGGTTGGTGACCATTTTGGTCAGCAGTTGGGGTTTGAATGTGCTTTGGCACGTGCAGATGTCGGCGCGTATCTTTATAGTGATCGAGAAGAGAGAGAGGCCTTCATCAATGGTGTACTTGCCAGCACCAAGGACACAGACACATATTGGCATGCATGTGCACTTGATGCTCTTGGATGGATAAATTGGCAACACTATGAGTATGATGATGCCTTAAAGGCTTTCATTCCGGCAGCAGATATTCTGCTGCACCTTGGATGCAATAGGGATGCAGCGTCAGCCCTTTATGGCAAGGCGCGCGCCCTTGATCTCTTATACGTTCCAGATGAGCAGGTGCTGGAGGCGGCTCAAGAAGCATGGGAGGTGGTCAAACATTTGGATCTGTCAACCATCAGCGGTGATATTCTCTTGCTTTCTGGGAGCGTTTTCCTTCGGATGGGTCGGCTAATAGACGCGTCACACGCCTTTGAGAAAGCTCTTGGTGCTCAGCAATATGTTGGCGCTACGTTGGATACTGCTGATGCCTTGTCTTGTTTCGGGTACCTGTACCTACACACAGGTGCATACTCAGATGCGTATTTGGCTTATGAGGCGTCTGCCGAGAAATATGCGGATTTGGGTGATGAATCACCTTATAGACAAGAGTATGAGCCAAGGTGCAGGGAGAATATGGAGAGGATCACATTGAAGCAGGAGAATCCGGATCGACGCATTGGATTCGACAGGCCACGGAATGATCGAGACGAGTATGATGGTCTTTTCTATCCACCAGATGTCACTTCCCATCCATAATTACGGACATATGTACAATTGAATGAATGTGTCCAATTGTCAACCAGGCTAAAGTTACACGGATAGCGAGAGGAAGATCTAGCGACTTGATGGCCTTGCCAAGTTTCCCGAATAAGATTTTCGCGTACATATACGGTTAACCCCATTTACTTCAAGGACTCCGCAAAGGTAGCAACATAACCCACCTTGTACAACCTACCTCAGGCTTACTGACAATCATTGGGTTCATAGAGTGGTTCAGTCGACAAATATTTGAGATTTTACATACAAACCTGCTTCGATATAACATCAGAAAATGTTGGAGATCTCAGGATTACTTCCCAACCGATAAACACCTGAAAATAAATCCGAGTCACTCCAATTGAGGATGTGTGAATTTATACATGAAGTCAGCCGCCGCAAAGCTCAATTTAAGTTGAGCGTTTAGTATCCTCCACCATCAGCGACGCTGGCTTCGACTCTGACACGGAAGAATAAGTAGACTTGGAATAGGGCAGGATTTGATATTTTGGTATCTGTGTGCCTGCCAGGTTGATAATTATACATTGTATGTGGGTGAGTGGAAGTGGGATGAGGACGGCCGAAACGAATAGGCCTAGGATCAGCTGGAGCTGGCCTTTTCCCCAAAAGGAATAGCTTGGCACCTTTCGACCGATGACTCTTCGGATGCTTTATCCTTTTCTCCCTCTACTACCACGACCAGCTTACAGTAAAACTCCAATCGTGTCTGCGCGTACAATTCAGTACCAGTGTTAGCAGCCTAGAATTTAAAGTTAATGATAACTGCTCCAAGCTGGGACTCGCACTCGGGGCTGCTGGCCGCTGGCGTACATGCAGTACGCATTCCTTCTCGTCAAATGAGATATATCCGTTCGACATTCTTTTAGCCTTGCCTTCTATACGAGACGCGAGCTTCACCACCGGATTTCCCATGAAGATATGTGCTCTTGACATAGCTGTATTGGTTTAAAGTGAGCACACACCGTTCGAAATTTTATTTCTCTGTTCATCACTTTTCGACATGTTCCAACTTCTTCAATGTGGCTGCCCTCCTCATCCAACTAGACATGAATCTTCCGTCATTTAATCCCACTATTGGCTCCTCACTAGACTCTCGTGGACGTCCTGTCGACCTCTGACTGCCTTCCACTGGCACAACAGATCGCCCATATGAAACATTGAGCCGCATTTATGAAGAGACACCTTGGATTTATATATTTCTGTTCCTTGGAGTGCGGCATTAAGGAACAAGCTTCCATCGCAGGTATTTTCCACTTTCATCCTCTTCATTGTCTCCTCGTTTCCCTTTCTTCTGACCGTGCAATCCAAATCCGAAGCTAACATAATGTATCACAGGTTCCAGGCCACGCAGATCGATAATTAATGATTAACCGGCATCAAGATCTATCTGAGGAAATATGCCTCATAATGTATTCTTCGTCTAAGCTGTATATATGTATATGAGCGGTACTTATGCCTTGCATGAACCAGATTGGCTCAAAGCCCCATGAATCAGGTGAGGCTTCGACTCGCAAATCTATTCTGCCTGTTATTCGGTACTCTACCAATATGTTTTAGTAGCTTCTCGCAGCCATTGACCTTCATCTTTCCCACCATGATGTCCTCAGTCGTGGTGGAAAGGACGCGGTACACTTTTAATCATTCTTGGTTTCGTGGGTCTCATGGACCGTTTATTCGATCGTTCCTGTTAAATCGACTTCTCTCTGTCTATTTTTCTTTTACCCCCGGTCATTCTTAGAACTATGCCCTTGCAAAACGTCTTGGCGCTCAACGTCCTCAAGTCTCCACTAGAAAAATCACGGAAGCTCGAAGATTGCGACGCCGATCGGAGATACGTCAGATCTTGGCGTTGAGGCTTGAAGTCTTGCGTCGCTGTGAGTGGATCAGCCGAGCCGATGACGCCTTCAACATTTTCGTCTTGAGACTTCGTTCTCAAGAAAGTTTGACTGGTTCTCAGGCGGAATAAGCCTGAGCAGGTGCTCACACCACATCGCTTGAGGTTTTTCCTTCAATCGGGCTAGGTTTGATGAGAAGGTTCGTATGTTATGGTTGGAGGAGGAATACTGCATAGTATCTGACACTCTGTCTTTAGGTTGTGCGTTCGGGCCTAGGAGATACCCCCTCCAGCACGGCAATTACAAATTTGCACCGGTTTCTGGAAGAATTTGGAAAAGCTGCACGGGAAAGCGCAAGGGAAAAAACAGCCCACCGAAGATACCGTGCACAGGAATTGCGATCTGGCCTGAAACCTTCGTAACTCTGACTCTAGGTTTAAAAGCTAGTGTCAGAAAAGATTCGGAAAAGAAACTTTCAACAGACGGACTCGGAGTGGAATTGAGACGAGAGAAGTACTAGTCACCTCGGTCCTCATCAATATCTTCTCAGCTGTACCGCACTCCGTCGACTTGTTCAAATTTATCAAGCAATGGATGCCGCCACCGTGAGTACACCAATACACCGGACATCTGGATTCTCCTTCACATCCCGAGGGCTGGTGTTGTTACACACAAAGATTAACGCTTTTAAGGTCTGACTCTGCCTACGGCATGTGATCTTTCTGCCGAACCATATCATTATGTGATAGACTCGGAGTTGGAGACTCATTATGAGGTTGCAAAGACGTCGATATCGACGACGCGCAGGAGGGGAATAGACTCGAGATAGGCAGGATTGTTGTCACTGTGGCCTGCCGGGTATAATGATATGATAATTGGCCGTTGTATATGGAATGGGCAGGAGCTGAGCACTGAGCGCCTAGCTGAGGCTGACAGCTACTTGTGCTCAGGCGCTCGCTGGTCCGTGCCTGTGCCCCAAACGGAACGGCTTGGCACCCTTCAATTTCAACCGATCGATGACGCACAAAGCGTTTCAGGTCCACTTTGGAAGTTTTTCGTCCTTTTCCCATGCCCGTCTTCTTGCCATCGTCCTTTCCCCAAACATATGCATCATCCCGACGCTCGGTGTCGTTCTCGAGCTGCGATCGCTTCGTCCCTCTTCTTTTGCCCCCGTCTGAATCTCCTTCAGACGCCAATATTGATGTAGAGTCCGACGCCTCCCCAAGCCCACAGTTGGCGACGATAGCTCCAAGCTGAGATCCGCACTCGGAGCTGCGCCAGCTGGCGTACTTGCTGTATTTGCCGTACAACGAAGAACCAATCTGCCCGTTCAACAACCAACAAGCAACGCCTATTCTCGATCCGTTACGCACTGGCAGAGATCAGCATGGCGCTGCCCCAACCCACATCCTTGCCCCTCAACCCATCGTGCCCGACACCTCATTCCACCCACTCTCGTCCCCACTTCAAGCCGGTCTCCTCTCCAACACCCCACGCCACTCGAACCCATTCTCGAGCTCGCGATCGAGGATTCACCTGCGCGTTGACTTCTCTGTCTCTAACTCTTTAAACTCTCTAAGCTGCTGTACGAGCCAGGGCTCAAGACCATTCGGAACTACACACCTATGGATACTAGAACTCCATCGTTAGTTGGTACGTCCGACTCGGCGTTGGGCATCATCGAGGCGGCTCCGAGTGTTTTGTTGCTCCGGCAATCGATTATTGGAATATGGACGGTTGTTGTTGGGTACATTCGGTCGTCGTTGCTAGTGCAGGCTGGTGGGCAGAACCTGTATGCTGTACGCATCGAATTGCCGTGTACGTCCACTTTCCTGTCCTTCCTTGCTCAGCACCTAACGAACGCTTACAGACTCGCCCCTCATCAATCATTTCTCTCCTCACGAGGCGGCCGCAGCACTAGCGTATCCAGCATATACGTATCGAGCATCTGGATTCTGCACACCCGAAGCGAAGCAAATCTAGGAGAAAAATGGGACTCGGAGGACGTAGGAAACGCGGGTCGATTTGAATGGTGATCAGTAAGTTTATCCTCTCCAACTTTCTGCTGTTTTTCTATTACGTCCCCTCCCTTACTTCATTCATCTCCTTTACTCTCCTTCTCTCCTCTTAAATCGTTTCTGATCTTTGATACCGCCCTCACAGTTACCTGGTACTAGGCACCTTCGACACAGAACAAACATCTGCGATCCGCCGAAGGGTAACCTTCTTGGGAACAACTTCACATTCACAGCCGCAGCTGTTGACATTCGACGAGCCAGGACGATTGGGCGCAATCATAGAAGACGACTTTACACCGTCGCGCTGGCCACTCTCGTCCCGTGAGGGACTCGCATCCACCATCGACGCCCAGATCCCCGAGAAAGATCTGCCCAGCATATGAACTCCAAGTAGAAGCTCCTGCTGAGGCTGATGTCCAACCCGACTCGGAGGTCCTTATATCCTCGCCAACATCTCTTTGAGTGACGTCAGCTGTTACCCCGGCGTTCCCTTCTACTATTCGCCGATTTGGGGATAGGTATCGTCGAGTAAAGCCAGGTAATTTGGGAGATCGAATTTTGGATCTGCAGGCACGGAGTGAGCCGGATTCGTATGTTCCGCGTAGGCATTTACCTGCTGTGAGTTCTCGTCCATCTTTCTTTCTTTTCCTCTTTCCTCTGCTCTTCCTGCGTCCTTCCTCCTTGCTAATGTATTCTCATCTAGAACTACACCCTCTTACGACTATTTTGTTTCCCATCGCCATCTTTCCTTTGGTTGCTTCAACATTGGCCCGCTCCTAGGCAGCCCGAGCATACCCCCCATCTGGTCCCAAATGAGCAAACCTGGGACGAAACACGTAGCACCCAATATTATGAACTTGAATAAATCGACCGTTTCACAAATGAATTGACGAGCCTTTCTATTATTCTCCCGTTGTCGCGGCCGAAACCTTGAATGCAATGGTGATGGCGAGGATTATCGCGCAGACCCACGTTAGCTATCTCAACCGTCGTAGAGATTTACTTAGACCCAGGTTGCTGTGTAACAAGCATGCCGAGCTCATAAAGAACACGAAGGAGTGCGGGGGAATATTTGACTTAGTCATTCTTTAGAGACCGTACGACCGATTATGGAACAAATTTTGATTCTGATATGAGCTCGACTGATACTTAACCACACTACTTACTGTACGTTTATCTCCAACATTCCTCAAGTTTACATGCCCAGCCAAATCTGAGGTCCCGGTACGCAAAACCCGTTCGGCTACCAAAGTAACCGGTATTTGACTAGGACACGCTGCTCACGCTTAACTTTCACCATGACTCCGCACTTTCGTCCTCATACTACGGCAACACCATCAATTGCTGTATGAGGAAACCTCTCTCAATGCTTTCAGTCAAAGTCAAACTCTTAGCCGCGACGCCAATCTCAGGCTGTCATTCTTCTCAAGTGTGTTATTACTTTTCGACAAGTGCTTTCCTCCTTCCGGTTTCTGACACCGAACGCGGGACAGGCCCCACCGATTGCGGCGCGGAAGGCCACAACAAAGGAAACCACTTTAGACATTTATCTCGCTGAAGATCACGGGCTCACCGTTGGTACGTCGTCGTGAGCTAAAAGACAGGACGATGAAGACTTAAAAGTCGGTCCGGGTCTTCAAGCGCAGTGAATACAAACCTCTTGTAAGCTCTCAGCTGATCGGGATATGTCTGTGCCCGGTGCAAAGCTCATAAACCCCAATCAAGGTAGGCCGATCCAGACCATGTCACTGTCAATTATACACAGCCAATGAAACCGCACAAGTACCACTCGTCAAGCAATTCAGTTCTTAGGGATTGAACCCCTCACTCCGTCGTTCTATCCCATCCTGTCTCTCATCACGATGGATCCACAAGCTGGATGTTTCTCCTGGTGTCCTCTTGGCAAATCTCAACGCTCCCCAACAAATGATGTATGTGTTCAACGATTAATATGTGTCAAATTTACATTGTGCACCTTGTACTGACTATTCGTAGATCCAAGCGCCACGGGATAATATTGTTCCAGGGACTCAAGAATATGTCGTTGCTGGTGGGAAGGAAGTCATAAAGGTGTTACAGTCGGCAGCCGAGTTGGTACCCGTACCACTATTGAAGGATGCGCTCGGCCTCGCTATCAAGATCATTGAGGTGTGCGATGTAAGTACTTGAATAGCCTGCGGGCGCAAAACAAACTGAAGGGACATACTTCGACTAGGATGCCACAGCTGTCGAAGAGAAGGTCCAGGAATTACAGGAACGAGTCGAAGCGCTCATGATCACGATTGTGAGGAACGTGACCGCCGGGTCTGAAGAAGCAAAGATTGTTGCGGCAGGCAAAGTGATTGAAAATGACCTGAAGGATCTTCTTGTGTGCGTGGTTTTACAAGCATTGGAAATAAGTAGTAGCTGAAATAGCCCTTGGTGTTTCAGTACTCTGAAAACGATTATTTCCGACGTCACCAAGATTCGCCGCCAGAATCGTGTGCTCATGATCATTTTCTCAAATCTGAACAAAGGCAAGGTCGATGGGTGTGTAGATCGCCTCACTATTGCTCTCGAGAGATTCAACGTAAGTATTCCCTACTTTACTTTCAACAAAGTGCTGACCTGCTAATAGGTTGGAAATGATTTGCGCCAAACAAGAGCACTCGAAGACTTGCAAGGGCAGCTGAAAAGCATACAGTCCCTCACTCAGTTTGTCGCTGATCAGGTCGTCCTTGTGCGCAATGATATCAGGAATTTCGGCCAAGTAGTGGCAAGCGTCAAACAAGAGGCAAGCTCAAAGAAACTAGAACGGCAGGATATGCCATCGAAACCTGCAGTCTTCTATGGACGCGACGACCTAGTCGAGAAGACGTCCAAGCTGCTATCATCGGAGGCGGCATTACACATGTGCATTCTTGGTCCTGGTGGGATGGGGAAGACCTCACTTGCGCTGGCGATCATCGAGTCACCTCTCGTGAAAGCTAAATTCCAGGAGGAGCATCGTGTGTGGGTACCTTGCGTAGAAGCGACATCCGCCAGCCTATTCCTTCAGGTTCTCTACACGAGCCTTCGAGTCCAACGCCAAACTGATAGTGTCATGAGCGACATCCTATACGAACTTAAATCATCCAATGAGCCCTACCTTCTCCTACTCGACAACTTTGAAACACCTTGGAACACGACCAATGAGTCGGACCAGAAGCGAGTCGAGGAAACACTCCACAAGCTGAATCAGCTCGGCCACGTATCCATCCTTATCACTATGCGCGGATCTCAGCCGCCTACTATCGACGTCGACTGGCATCCGGAAAAGATCCCAGCAACTGATAAGGACGCATGCCGGCGCATTTGTCAAAGGATCAACCCAGCTTGGAACTTGGATCCCGATATTGATGACCTGGTAGATGCAGTCGGCTGTATGCCATTTGCTATTACCTTGATGGCCTATCGTGGACGAAAATCAGGGTGGTCCGCGGGGGCACTGCTCGATGAATGGAGGCAGCGAGGGACTGATATGTGGTCGCCCGATGGCTCGCTGGAGAGTGGAATGAACAAAAGCATCAGCCTTTCGGTGGATAGTGATTTTGTTAGGAGCGACCCTGACGCTCTTCATCTTCTCGCCACTCTCTCGATGCTGCCTGCCGGTACCACTCGCAAAAATCTCACTTACTGGGTACCTAAAGAGAGATTGACGTCCGGGGCAATCACTACACTCTCTGAGGCAGCACTTCTTCAAACTGCTGGCCAGGACAATGACGATGCATCGCAGACGCTCTTTGTCCTCCCTGTCATCCAATCATTCATGATCCACCGCAATCGCATAACCGAACACATCCAACAGTACGTGCGATCGGCTTTGTGCAAGTACATCCTAGATCACGCATGTCGCTACCGCGATCCAACGTTCAAGGCCAACGCCGAGGCGCTTGCTAGGGAGGACGTCAATATCCAGTCCATCCTGGTGGGCCCCACCGACGATATACGCTCCGATGATCATTTGGTCCGGGCATTGCTCGCATTCAGCTGGTATCGACGGGACACCAAGCCCCTCCTCGCAGTTGCGGAGCACACCTTGAACATGGCAAAGGCTAACGGAAACAAACAATATATTGCTGAAACCTTGTTGTGCCTGGGCAGCTCATATTCAGAAATTGACAATTACATCGAGGCGAACCGGGTACTGGAAGAATGTTCGCAGTTAATGGTTGGTGACCATTTTGGCCAGCAGTTGGGGTTTGAATGTGCTTTGGCACATGCAGATGTCGGCGCGCATCTTGATAGTGATCGAGAAGAGAGAGAGGCCGTCATCAATGGTGTACTTGCCAGCACCAAGGACTCAGACATATATTGGCATGCATGTGCACTTGATGCACTTGGCTCGATATATTGGCAATACGATGAGTATGACGAAGCCTTAAAGGCTTTCATTCCGGCGGCGGACGCATTGCTGCTCCTTGGATGCAACAGGGATGCAGCGTCAGCCCTCTGTGGCAAGGCGTACACCCTTGAATGGTCGTACGTTCCAGATGAGCAGGTGCTGGAGGCGGCTCAAGAAGCATGGGAGGTGGTCAAACATTTAGATCCCTCACCCATCTACGGTGATATTCTCTTACTTTCCGGGTGGGTTCTCCTTCGGATGGGTCGGCTGGTAGATGCATCGCACTCCTTCGAGAAAAGTCTCGGTGCACAACAACATGTTGGTGCTATCCTGGGTACTGCCGATGCGTTGTCGTGGTTCGGGCACATGTATCTTCACTCAGGCGCATACGCAGATGCATATTTGGCTTTTGAGGCTGCTGTCGAGAAATATGCAGATTTGGGTGATGAATCGCTTGACAGACAGTTGTTTGAGCCAAGGTGCAGGGAGAATATGGGGAACATCAAATTGAAGCAGGAGAATCCGGATCTGCGCATTGGGTTCTACAGGCCACGGGGTGATCGAAACTGGCAACGTGATCTTTTCTATCCACCGGAAGCCACTTCCTATCCATAATTACAGAAATATGTATTATCTAGTGAATGTATCCAATTGTCAATCAGGTTGAAGTGACAAGGATAGCAAAAGGAAAATCTGGCGACTCAACCGCCTAGCCAAGTCTCTGAAATGAGATTTTTGCATACAAGGTACGGCTGACCTGTTTTACTTGAAGGACCAAACCCAGCTTGTATAACTCACCTCAAGCTCACCGCGAGCTATCGTGTACAAACTTGTAACATTTTTCGATGATCCAACTTGCCTCGATATAATATCGGAAAACCGCTGAGGATCTTAGTCAGATGAGCACCTACAAAGTGACAGTGAATGGATCTCGGGTGCTTAGAGGGGCGATAGTTGTTGTACAGTACACCTTTGGGAACGTTCGCGGTGATAATGGTGGTCCTGTATGTGATCCGCCTTATTACCTGCAGCTGTGAGCGCGCTTGGAAATATCTAATTTGCCTCAAAAATATTGAAACGAAATAATTGAGAACGTGTAAATTTATACATGCCACGGATGAATTCAAACTCAAATTGAGTTGAGCGCAGTGTTCCCTTCTGGATCTGCTCCACCGCCAGCGACGCTAGCTTCAAGTTCGATTCTGGCAATGGAATGCTCACCAAGGCTTGAAATAAGTTGATTCTGCTGGTACCACATATAAACGTTTCAATCTGCGATGGTAAGGGGCCTTCTATACTCCTCACAATATCGCACCCTTTTCGGTTGTTCCTAGATGGGCCCAATAGTACCTTCGTCTGCATATGCGCGCTAATCCACCACATTCTTCTCCGATATGCACTCCCTGTGTTGAATATACACTAACTTTCTTCTAGATCAACTATTTCAGCATCCATAATACGTATTTTCCTTCATAATTCTCGTCCGTGGCCCACCTTCAGGATAGACTCGGATTCGGAGAGCCAGACAGTATGATACCGAAGACGTCGACGTCGACAAGTCAGAGAACTAGGAAAAAGTCGGGAGAATAGATAGACTTGGAATTGGGGTGTCTAGCCTGCAGGGTGTAGCAGGACTAGTAATTGGACGCAGTATGTAGGATGGGTGGAAACATTGACGCTGACAGCTTGCAAGACCTATCCTTTTCCTCAAAAGGAGCGGCTTGGCACTGATCGTGATCGTGATGACACAATATTTCAATCACCGACTCTTCGTCCTTTTACTCGCCGCATGCCAATCACGCCTGCACATACAATTCAGTCCCAGGGTTTGCAGCCTGGAACTGCTCAGCCAACGACCAACAACCAAATCCGCCATTATGCGTTACGCAAGTACATGGCCAGCATCCAACCCACGTCCGCGGCATCCTTGTCCCAATCCCCATTGTCTCGTCCCCAAGTCCTGGTCTCCCACCAGCCATGAGCTTGGTCAATTGACCCTCCCCGGTGCCCATCCTCTGTTGGTACCCTGTGCCCTTATTACGTGCCCTTCGTCCCCCACCTTTGAGTCACTTCTCCTCTCCAACACCTGTACTTCTTGCACTGTCCGGCGTGTTTGCCCATCTGCCCGACCGATGGTCAACGAACGGTCAACCAACCCATATTCCTGTCGCCCAATTCTGATCTGGATCCCGCTCCTGCCACAGCCACACACTGTCGGTGGTAGTGATAAAGAGAGATCGTCGTGGTCAACATCCACCGTGCCGCCGAACCCGCACCCGCACCATCCTCATCCCAAATTCCTCATGCCCAACACCTCATTCCATCCGCCCTTGTCCTCATCTCCAAGTCGCGTCTCCTCTGCAACACGCCACTCTACTCAAACTCAAACTCAGCTCCGTGTCGTCGAGCGCACGATAGAGTATCATCGATCAGTGCATTTTTCCGTCTTTGCTAGCACACCCAGACGACGACGATGATGACAGACGGCCAAACTCACTGGAAATTCTCTCCGGGTACCGGTTTTTTTGTCCTCCATTCCCCACTTGGCACATTGCAATTTGGATTATGGGTTTTGCTGGTGATGTGCATTGGACGAAATATTGGTACGTACTCCCTTCCTATATGATCATGCCAATGACACGTTACTCCTCACAGATACAAGTGCGGTCTCTCGTCAAGCCATTCATTCAACTCTCTGACCTTCATCACCGATCTGAGTTGGCTGGGCTCTCTCTTATCATGCGCCAATAATCTCCGCTGGCGTTCGTCAGTAGGCTCGAAACCAGCCGTTATCGATGACTTTTTGGATGGGATTTGGGTGTTACTTCCAAACCCCGATCAAAATTTGTTCCGCGAGGAGGCTGGACTCGAGTCTATTCCACAAGTCCCAGAGAAATTGAGACATGTCAAGACATGCCTAAACTCATTGTCACTGATTGGAGCACACAAAGTCGACTCCGAGTTTAGCACAGGATGGCTACCGGTGGTTTGTCACGCGATTAAAGCGCTACCGGCTCGTGGGGCGACTCTCGCCTGAAGATCTTGGACAGTCCTATGCGTAATATTTTCTGGCTGACATTCGTTCCGTCTCTTGTTCCACTCCGGTACAGCCTCGTTCCTACACTTCCACAACGGTATGTCTCCTTCCGCTTGTCTTCCCTCTACTTGTCGACTGACCTATTCGAAGTCCTCATAGTTTGTGTAGTCGTGGACACTCTCAGTCCAAACTGGTCCAAGATGTCCGTGCCACCGTGACGGGCACCTTCTAGTCGTCGTCAACTCTCTCGCTCATTAGCGGCATTACACCTCGTAAATTGTCGTCGGTAGGTCGCACTTACTCCATTTCAAAGTTTTATACCAGCGAACTGACAATGTCTTGTAACAGTTGTAACCGATACTTTCCCATGGGACGAATTCAACTGGGCTTGCGGTACGCACCATTGCGTCTCTCTGAAACTACCAGGTCCTGACTTCTTGTTTAGCAGGATTGGTGCCTCAAGGTATGACTTGTAAATCGTGATATACTTACATCATATTGACCTAGATATCCTCGACAAGATTCACCTTTACGGTGTAGGCTTCAATCTCACAGACAGCCGGAACCTTAACGAATAGTTGGTAGAGGGCGAGACGAACACGGGTGGGGTAAAATAATAATAAAAGGAGCAAATTCTCGGACTAATTGAGTGGGGAACTAGTACGTTTACCTTTACTTGCTAACACTTCCAACGACCTATTCTTATTCACTCTCGCACTCTAGAATACGTCACTAAAGCCTAACATCATCACCGATCTCTTACCTGTGGCTCTGAGATCCTCAACTAAATCCTCGACGGCATCCAGCCATATGCCTAGTGACCATGCGCTGATGGAAAAACATATAACCAAGGGTTACGTTAAAGTGACAAATCGAAGAAAGTATCGATTACGCTGGGAAAGTTCGCCCAAGGTGGGTTTTCGCGTATGTATCTTTTTCTTGGGGTTTTATGGAGTAGACCAGTAAGGAGTGACCGTTAAGGGCAGCCCTCATCTTGTTCACATGCTTACATTTTTATCTAGCATCAATACCAGACTTGATGGCCTCATCGACGCCAAAGACTTACTCGACTCGCCGAGCGATCGTTCACAGCCAACATAGGTATCTTGAAAATTCAGTCCCTGTCGCCAGCTGTCAGACTGGCTTGTTAAGATTGAGAAGATCGACCCAGAAATTTGTGTCACAACTGATTCGAATGGTGTCTCTCAAGACCAGTCGTAGCCGACCCCATTCAGCGACGCGGAACGCCCTATGAAAGTATCGCTCAAACCAAGTGGCCTTGTCATTATCGTTTTCTGCGTCGATCTTCCGAATCCTCAAATCCCCCTTCGCAGTCAATAAGTCTGCTTGTTACCCATCCAGCATCGAAAGGACTCTAAACGGTTTTCTTGCAATCAGTGCCCTTTAAAATGTTGCCCTGGCCGAGACTTGTACCGGTGGGTTCTCGGAGCTATTCCAAGTGCTAATGATCAAATCTCACTACTCATTCCCAACTCACACACTCAGGCATCGGTGTAGACACGAAGTATCGGAGATTGGTATCGTCAATTAAAGCCAGCGTATTTTGGCGATATAATTTTGGATCTGGAGGCAGGAAGTGAGCCGGATTCGTATGTTGCAGACGGGCACTGACTTGCTGTGAGGTCTCGTACTATCTCTCTTGCTCTATCTTTTTCTATTTCCTCTCTGTCCCTCCCAACAAGCAAGTATGGGACAAAACTCGTAGCACCCAAAATGAACGAATCGACCGTTTCATAAATGAATTTGTGTGCCTATCTATTACTCTCAGGCTCTTGTCGCGGCGTTGGCGTTGGAGACGGTGAGGGGAGAGGGTCATCGATTTGGGGCAGCACGCGATCAGAAGTTAATGTCTAGGCTTGTAATTTGAATTTTGCAGTAGCTCGGCGCATGGCTCTCAATTGTCGTTATGCACCTTCACCTCTACTAGCAATTACTAGTATCTCTTCTACTCTCTCATATATTACCTAGTCTTGAATTCAGGACCAACCTACGCAGGATGCAACATTGAATAACATTTGCTTCACTCGAACCTCATATCTTTTGATAATTGTCATGCAGACGGCAAGAACGGTCCGAGGTGGCTTTTCCTCTCCCCTTGAGGTTGCTCGCTTCCTGCCACATCCCATAACGATTGCACATCTGGCTGAGGGCAGTTTTCATTTAGGAAAACCGAGGTAAGCGCATGTCTTTAAAATGATTCGAAACAATGATCGACATAATCCAGGCGCGAATCAATGCTGCGTTGTGGTATTTCCGATGTCGGGGAACGTTGCTCACCCTGCCTGAGGCTTCAGGAGGTCCAATCCAAAATTCGTGAATGCAAGGAGCTTCTTAACAAGCTATACATACAGGAGGCACAAACCAAGTCTTGCGTCAACGCAGTACACGACCCAATCATTCGCAATCTCCCTCTGGAACTGGTGTCGAACATCTTGACGTTGTGCAACCCAAGTCCTGTCGAAAACGACGAGGAAATTGGTTCTTCGCCTCCCAGTGC
>Ga0247741_1000406_pt1 | contig 24984 bp, 18 predicted proteins | sample UWRJL213509R2_FD_180945 | JGI IMG/M metagenome (GOLD analysis project Ga0247741, IMG submission 180945) | Plant litter microbial communities from Arlington Agricultural Research Station in Wisconsin, United States - UWRJ-L213-509R-2 | ecosystem: Environmental > Terrestrial > Plant litter >... | reverse complement strand
AAAACAACAAAACATTTTGGCAAAAACATTTTGTATAAATCATTTCTCAAACAACCTATTGGGTTACTTCCAGCCTACTACTTTTACAACCTGATAGGTTCTGTCAGGGGGTCAATGAAGTGTTTTTAGGTTTCAAAAAATCTTCCGGTGACCTAAACGTGGAATTCAGCGACGTCAGAATGACCCTAAATTGTATGGCGGGCGATCGATCCACGTTCATTTCGGCTACGGTATTGGCAACGTCCTTTGCCTGGTTCCAGTGTATTCGACCAGTGACTTTTAATGTTGATTCCTATCGCCTGAGGGAGGTCTTGAAATCTGCAAGGAACGAAGACACCTGCGTCGTTGTGGTGACCAACGACTTGAAGAAAATGAAGTTGATATTCTCTGCTCAAGGTACGCCTCATTTCATACGTAATAATTATTCTAACATTTCATAGGGGGAGTAGAGATCGCTGAATATATCTTCCCTATCCATGAAGCCCCCGCTGATAGAACAATTATACCTGGGATTGCTGATTACGAGGCAGCAGCCATGATCCCTTCGACCGATTTCCACAGAATACTGAAGGGTCTCGGTCGGCTTTCAGAAGTGGTATGTTTGGAAATGACCGATCAAGGAGTTTGCTTCTCCGCAAATACTACAAACGGTAGCGGGAAGGTAATCCTTCCGAAGATTCCTGAACAGGTGCCTCACGCTTGTTGTGACGTCAATGGCGACCAAGACGAGCCTGAATGTGCCCAGGTGGGAGAAACCAATTACTCTGCAGTTCTTTGTTAATCCACAGCTTGACCTGAATTCGACAGTGTTATCTTCTTACTGGAACTCCCGAATCCAATGCTCTTACCACGGGGATCAAGCGTAAAGTTCTTGCGTATTATTCGCTGACGCGCTTGTCAATGATATCAAAGAGGGCTAGCCGTTCCTCTGCTGTCACGCTCATGATGAGTGACCACCACCCATTGGCAGTATGCATTTCGTTGGAATTTGCAGATCTCATGGTATCTAATGGCGTCATTTTCAGGTGTCATATGAGTTTCAAGATGGACGCATTCAGTACCTCTTGGCGCCTTTGATTGCGGTTCATTAGTCCGCGCTACTGGATTATTTCAAATTCTCTTCGACTCAATATATATACTTCAGTCAGGATTGGTGTGACTGTTCTGAAATATGGACTTGCTTGTATTAAAATTTTTGGGAGTTGATCGTAATTAATAAGTATCAATTTCAATTTTCGGTGGTGTATAGATGAGATGCCCACTCACGGAGGCAGTGGCGGCCCGTAAAGGAAGCCCATCGCACGGTGCGACAGGGTAACACCTCCTGTTACAACCATAAGCTATGAATTACACTCAGGACTACATCAGTGGGTCAAGGGTAAATGGAATTGTGCAAAAAGATTATAATATGATTATATGCCGTTACCCGCCTCGCCAACGCACTCGAGAAGTCCGGCACCAGGTGACATAGTGCAATGGTACGCCCAATGGCGCGGTTGTACCCACATCCATGAATTCCCAACCGTTAGTGAAATCATGTTGGTCGCACCAGTATCCAATCTCTGTATCGGCGTCATGAATTTATCTGATGGGTGTTTTGACAGGTGTGCGTTCGCCTCCAAGGCCGTTCCTACAGATGGTTGGACTCTGTCAGTGCTCATGCTAGCAATGTTCGATGTTTTTAACAATTGCTATTCAGCAGTTCTATTCATCCTGGCGTCCGCATAGCTGAGTGGATATTTGAGATTATGAGGGTGTTGAAATGAGTCCTGGGATACATGGAGGATACTGGCACTACTGATATGTTATCCCTGACATTTCACCCATTCCCGTCGTATACATGATTCTTGAATAGTGGTTGACCTACCTTGCGTGTGGTTGCATAAAAAGATACTAGTACCATAGTTGTCCACTACAGGGGCCCTTCCCAACTAGTGACCTCTAATAAGTAAGTCCTCCAAGAAACAAGAGATTGAACCGAGTTTTATCTTCTCTAAGTGAGCTGACCATGGACTGTGGACACCAGGGCGAGGTCTGGTCCTTCAGCTTCATCCAAATACTTAGTTTGAGTACATCGGTCTGCAACACGACTTTTGAATTCAAATGGACGCAGGAGCATGAGAGTATACAAAATCGCAAAAATAGATTCTTTACTAATAGTTTTGCGGATTGAACTTTGAAAGGGGAGGACACTATTCGAAATTCTCAGATGCAAAGTGACTTTGGTATTGAGAGAGCCCGAACCTCGGACCCTCCCATCTTTCACGGTCATGGGGTTTGGTTTTATCGAAAAGTGTCATACCACTAAGTTGAGAAAGCGGCGCCCGCCTATCAGGATTGATTCTAGCAGCCGCCACTACGACCTCAGCAATACTGGCGTTCACGATAATGACTTTTATATTGAAAATAGGAAGTCAGAACTGGAAACCTTGGCATATATATGTGTAGCTTGCCTTGATATTATCTGTTACTATCGAAGACCCCTATTGGCTCTTATCTTCAACCGTTTGATGAATTATTTCAGCACTTATGTCTATCGTCCCTTGCGGTCCAAATGGCCCCAATAGGCGCATATACTGACAGATCATTTCTGTTCTATATGATGCCCCTCGTGAACACTTCATAAAGAGGGCTGGCGAGTGTAAAGCTCGGAAATTAGACGAGTACACAATGCGTAACTCTGTTGACCTGAGCACCATCTGTGGAGTGGTATTATAGAATACATAAATTTCGGATGGGTATGATGGCACATACCCTGGGTTTGGAGTGGTTAGTCTGGTATTAAATGTGTTTGAACTGGAAGTAACCAGTTCTGGATCGATGAACTCGATATTATCTGGGAATAGATTGTCAACTATGCGACCTTCTTGATGAAATGCTAAATAAGGGGCGGATGGCATGCTGGAGGATGAACCCCCAAAGCATCTATACCGACTGTCGTTGATACCAGGTTATGAATGGGTGGGAAGATAACAAGTGGAGTCTGAATCCGAGAGGTCGACCGAGACTGTACGACGAGTGGAAGTAAACGGTGACGGTACGTAGTGGCTGTGATGCACATGTCACACAAGAAAGCGTATTTCACGTGGGTGTTTCCACTACCAGCTTAGGGATAGAAGTCAGACATTCGCACAGAGAGTAGTAGTACGTGATGGCTGAACGGCGATGCCCTTCCAGTAGCTAGTTTCTCTTGGCGAGCGGTATACTCGCCACTGGTCTATAATCTTCAAGTTCAATGATGCGACCGATAAATACCTTCACCCATGTTGCGAGTCCCTCTATAGGGACTCGTACTTATGCCTGCGAAATCGACTGGGTAACGCTTCAGTAGCCGGCAACGGTCGTGATAAAAGACCAGACATAAAATTTACCGAGTCCAAGCCATACAACCAGGTGGTCTAAGTGTTTCACAACTAACGATGCGTACTGCTGGGGTCTGTAAAAGGAGCTAATATTTGAAATAATCATCAAGATTAGAATGCAGCGTTACAGGGTAGTAGGATTCAACTGATGGAAGAAGAGGTGAAATATTGGTGGGCAATGCGGTATATTACAGTCCGGCGTACTGGAGCGGTTAGGCCTAAAACCTCTGCAGTGCGGAAGGAATATAGGACGTTTAGATAAGGGAGTTAACAGCATAGTAAATGACATGACAATCGTCAACTTCATTGAGAGGGTTTTTCTTCAAAAATTTGGTGTGGGGTTGCAAAACCTCCTCGACGGACCAGGATGAACCAAAGTCCACCCTGTACCATCTCATGCAGCCAAATTGTACAGCTTTTAGCGATTTCCGGGAAAGGCCCATTAAGCGGATGTGTTCTTCCTGGGCGCTTAAACAGTCCTTTTTGGAGGGTGTAAACGAGGGTTCTGTATTCAGATTTTTGTTGAACCTAAGCTCAGTAACACCAGCGAACAGGTCGTCTCGACTTGCTAACGAATGTGAGATCATCTGCCAAAGAACGTGTAAGCCATTTGATGTGTGAGGGCCAAATATAAAGTAGAACTCGCCAATGCATTCAAATAGCCAGCTTGAAGACTGAAATGAGTGATGTTGGGAAATGCTTTGTCAATTCTAGCCATGGCCGAGAAGAGTTCGCGATTCTTTAAGGACAAAATGCGGACGTCAAGGCATCGAATTCCTCGTGTGCCCTGGGGTTCAAGGTCGTTGGTCAATTCAGAGAGCTCGGCGCCGCTCATAGGTTCGAGGATTCTGAGTGTGGAGATGGAACGGGAGTTGCATAGTTTTGCCAAGTCATTGTTGCCTGTAAGACTCAATTCTCGAAGGCGAGGGAGATAGCAGAAGTTTGGTTCGTCTTTTGCCACCTTTTGAGTGAGAGCGTTGGATTTTTCTTGTATGAGTCCTATTTTCGTCATCGTAGAAACAAGGAACTCCGAGCATGACGAAGGTATGAAAATACCCAACGTCTCGAGATTCTGCATTCTGAGCAAGCTCTGAGACAGGATGCTATAACCGAGGCACATAGTGACAGAGGGGCGCACGATAAGCGTAATGCGTCGGACAAGAGATGGGTACTTCTGGGAAGTTGGACAGTGAGACAAGATTGTTAAAATGAAGCGTCTCGTGCGGTGGTAGTCGACGTGCACGTCACGGTACAGAACATGGGTGCATATGTCGTGAAGGCGAGTCGATAGGGTTGCAAGGAGAGCCATGCTACGGGGAGGTAGAAATCGAACGACTTCGAATATCGTTTCTGTTGCAAGTTGTGCAAGGCGGTCTTGTTGAGGCGATATTACTCTGTTAGATATCAGTGAATTTATCCAAGCATTTGAATAAAAATTAAATCCCTCACCTAAGCATGCTGAAGTGTTTCTGCTTGAGAATATCTCCCAAACTTTGGTGGCATTTATATGAACTACAAGTCGGTCAATGGACTGAAATCTAAGTTTTCAAGAACCGCGGAGCTATTGAGACTGGCCTGAATTTTTTTTGTTTTTCTTGCAGAACTATTGAAAACAAATCGCGATTGATTCATTAGACGCAAGGAAGCAGATTCGATGCATCAATTATGTCACAATGTGATGCACAAGTGAGATCGTGAGGAACAAATCTTATCTGATCTAGATCATCGACCCTGCCAGAGATCCCTCTTTGAGATTCGTGCCGAGCGTGGATACCTGACCTTCATACATTCTCAAAGATGTACGAAGTACTCAATAACCCAGATCTATGACCGCAAATGTAGTATAAAAAGGCTTCATCCTGTGTGGCTCTCCTCACTTCCCTCGACTTGAATTCAGCGAACACGACATGGACAATTCCTGGAGGAACAACATGGTGCACGAACACTCCATATATTCCATGCAACAGCGCGCAAGAAACCTTACCACCTGGCAGGCATATCCTATTCCTGGACGCCTTGTCGAGGTTCCCTAGTACGTGTATTTCTCATTGAAATATGCACATTTGTGAATTTGAAACGGATTTCAGTCCTCTAGATCCGTCTTTCAAACCAGTGGACCCTTGTAATCTGTCTTCTTACACTTTAAGTCATGTATGGGATATGCCCAAATGTCTTCATTCAGAGAATGCCGTAGTCGTTACGAAGGAAGACCCAGCTACGAAAACACAATCAAAAAGTCTCCAGTGTGCCTTTGCTGCCAACGGCGCCATGGTCCATTTCTTAAACTGTAAGAGATCATGCGGGTACCTCAGTTAGTAATCCATTCAAATTCTCCTTGAAGTACGCTGAGATACTTGCTCTTTGATTTTCTTTGATAGTTGACCTCAATAACATCTTGAACGGACCTAATACTGATTTTTGTTTGTATGGAAAGCGCCTTTCAAAAGGTATACGAAATTATAAGCCGTTCTTCAATTTAAACGTCTGAACACTCCCCCTTCCTGTCCATCAATAGATTCCGGCAGTGATGTGAGCCTTGCAGCAGAGGTGGAACTCTTAGAAGACATACTTAGCGCCAGCATCTCCTCTCCTGCAGCCCCCAGCTATGGGAGTGCATGCTTCAATCCGCGTGAGGGTCACCCAACCCCGATGTCCAGCAGCGTAGACGCAGAGTTGATCAGTGTCCTGTCATTGCCGAATGCCGGGATACCTGCTGTTGGTTCCACAGTCGATCCTCCGATCACGTACCCTGTTGAGCAAGGCTCGGAAGGGGGGTATCCGAGTCCCATGCATTGCGATTTCGACTTTGGGAATTCGAATAATCGGCCTGCCTATGGTTTTATCGCTCCTCAGCAGACTGTTTTGAGCCTCGCGCCTTCGTATTCATCTCATGAGACACATTGGGAAGGCGGTGACCCAGTCACTCTCGACAAATTTGCGCGAGAGCAGCGATTGTCTTTGGGCTGGACGCGCAACGAGCTCGCTGCCATAGCTGAAGACAGCGAACCTAAAAGTGATTACAGTATGTACCACATAATTCACTCCGCGATCCTTTCTTGACATGATATGACAACTTACAGATGAAGATGGTAAGCGTTCGGCTAGATTAATACCAGGTTATTAAAACCTTATTCCATGCTTATTTACCTCATGTATAGCGGATGGATCGTCATACTGTGATTCGGACTTTGAGTCAGACGGCCTAGAGTTCTTCAGTATCTCGCGAAGTCTCTGAAGAGAGTGCGTGCGTTACATGTTTTTCTTGCTATTTGATATTTATTGAAACGGTTGGTCAGATTTTCTTGTTTTTTTAGCTGCTGGGAAATATCGTTATTTGCGGGGGGCATCGGCTTGCTCCTTGGTGAATAATGTTTGGACTTACCATTTGGCTCGTATAATCAACGTCTTCTCAGTATCGACATTGTAAATATAGTCTCCGGATTGAATAGTGCAGAACCAAAAACTTTATAAAAATTACTTCGGTTACATATTTTGGATAGTTAGGACTCGAGTAGTTCGGCTTGCATCGAAGCAGGATTCGGGATTGTTATGGCCAACCTATTAGGATATACACAAGCAGGGCAGTACCAAAGGGCTCTCTTCACAAAGCCTTCTTATACATGGGAGTATGTCTCGGCAACATGAAAAAGGAGTTCGATCAGGTCTCGAGCACAGATTCTCGAGATCTCCTATTCATGCGTATGTGCTGCAGTGACTCGAACTGCAAGTGCCCCATTGGACTTGGGTAACGAGGATATTTACATAAACTGGATTGATTAGGCGGATACTGAGGCTTGTATGAGTGACGTCACAACTGATTGCCAAATGCCTTGACAGTTACATCTAGGCGCTCAGTCAAATCTCTGGGGCGCTCGTTGCATTACACGCCAAGCAGACTGCTGATATCATTTGTAGTTAATCTGATACGATACGTCCGTACTATGTGAGAAATTTCAAGGTTTCTCATTAATATCATCTATAGCGGGATCAGATAGGAGGTAGTAAAACGAACTCCGGAACGGTTATACTACAGTAAACTCGGATGGACCTCCTTTCGCTCCTGAGACTCATATGTATAGAACACCAGACCACCAATTCAGTAGCCAACCATGATGCCAACCCAGTTAAGGCGCCGTCCAATCCCAGAGTCTCCAACGTTAGCAAGCTCCTCGCTTCTACTTGGGGCCATAAATCAATGGCGACGAAGAGCAAGGAGCCTCTGCAGACATCTCTCTCATCAGGCGGCGCAGAAAAACAGGACTTGAATGTAATCAAGCCGCGACAACGGCATTGTCCATACGCTGATTGAAGCATATAGCAACCACCACCGCCTTGTTTTGCGACCGGATGATGTGTGGATTGTAATCTTGGGACAGTTCAATTTTTAGTACTTAAGTGTTCTTCAGTATAGATCCGTTGTTGCAGACACTTCATAATGGGACCCGGTCATTAGTGTGAACACCCATGCAGAGGAGTTGCGCTCGCATTTCGTCAAGCATGAACGCGAGAAGGATGACTAGGTAGACCTCATGTTCTCGTCAAGTATATAATATAGGTTAACGCACAGAGAATACTTACTGCTCGTGAAATAAATTGAAGAGTTACTGTGGTAAATTCCTTGTAAGAAATGTTCGGTCACACGGCAGATACATATTTAATATACCTGCCCTGAAATCCACTGAGTTTGTACTGCCCTGTGTTATCGTCTGAGCAGCCTTTTAACCAGTTTCAACCACCCTCGTGATTTGTAAGGCCACGGGTATTCGCTCATATTATCAACGGCGAGTCTCAGGCCTTCCAACATCCGTCTCTCAAATCCTGGTCCTCCTCGCTCTCCTGGTTACTCTTGATCTGAAAGGCCGACATGAACAACTTATTTTATATCTAGTGTTTAGATTGCCAATTCATCATTCTCGACATATTTTTTCTTGGGAGAGAGAGGAATTTTGCTTAAATTATTCGCTTGCCAGTGCATGCCACATTTCCATCCTCAATAAATGGACTATGTGCGCCGGATAAGTGATAAATGTGAAAGCCGTAAGTTCCATTGAATACAGACGTCAGGGTATGGAGTCTCGCAATAAGTGAAGCTGCCTCATCAGCAGTTTCATGGTCCCTGAAAATCAGTCAGGCCACGAACACGGGCTTCAAGAAGGCGGCACCATATCTTACCCATCCGAGTCTAGTCCAGAGGCCGTTCCATCGCCAATCTCCACGGCATTCGTATTATCGGCCAGGATATTATCGCCCAAAATTTAATCGAATTGAATGTGCGACGACATTTACGGCGAGAAATGCAAGTTTCACTTTAAATAGGATAGATGTAGATAGTAGAAGAACCTGCGACAAGATGATAGTTTTTTGGGGTTTTGAAATGAGCTTGCTGGTTGATCGAGTGTGATCATGAATCAAGTTGGCGATCGCTGAAATTGCCTGACCTGGGATTCGGATATGTATGTCAGTGAAGGTACAGCAGCGTTCATCTCTAGCGCGCTAGCAGCGCAGTTTGATTGTCCTAAGTGGCGCAGCTGACCTTTCAGCCCCACTTCTTCAACCTCTCCGCATTCCTAATTTAACTTCACTTGAGATTGTCATCACTTGGGACCAACCTACTTGGTAAATGGGAGCTTCTCAATACTTTGACCACCAGAACATGACCAAATTCCTTAATCGCGACAATTCAACGCCGCTTGTCTTACCTACGATCCATTCTACTAGTTCATGCGCATGCCTCTTTAGGTACCCCTTGGTCATTGATAGGCGTAGATGTATATTTCCATTGTAACAATTGTAACAGATAACGCTTTCTCTTACCTGACGTGAAGATGTTGGACGGACTTCGATGCACCGTGTTGGCACAAAATGCTATGAGCACCGAGTGGTATTCGGTGGAGGGTGATACATCGTCATCGCCCATGAAGAGCAGAAGAGTGTTATCTGGGGTCAAAGGGGGTGTACTGGTGTTCTATGACATCGCTCCTGTTGGGGATTTGTCGACTGTTTGTGTGAACTTGAACTTAAGTAAAGCTCAATCAATCATTGAAGTGAAGCCCGAGGCACTCTTACGCGGCCTCGCTTTGGATGACCAGTACTAATGCCAGTGCAGGTAATGCAATGTACCTGTGTTGAAAGTGGTGTTGGAAGCGCCGAAGATTTCTGCCTCCCTCAATAGTAAATGTGGCGCGCTAGAACGCTGCTCTTCCTAAGAAGTCAGACTTGGATGCGATTCCAATTACTTGGCCTAGATCTTGGGAATCATGCGAAGTGAAAACAGCTGGTGTGTTGGGTACCGCGTTATGCCCACTTTTAAAAAATTTGACGATATTACGCAGTGATAAAAGCCACTTTTAGCGGTTTGAACGGCCAAGGTTCACACATTCGAATAACCAAGCACTTATTCCCATGTTTTAGCTACCCCTGTTTCTTTACAGGTTTTGGGTTTTAAGCATGATATATACACCAATTTCAGGATCTCCGTGGCACAAGAGCCCTTCATGTGTCAATCGAATTAAAAGTCAACCTTTGTGTTGCTGGCGATAATGGTTAACACGTATGGATACAAAATAACTTAGATCTTACAACTCAAATTTATTATTAGACACCCCTGGCAGTTCAACATCAATTAAGATGTGCGATTTTTGATAAGAAGAAACACGGCGCTCAAAAAAGTTTGCCTTTCCTTCCATGGAAATCAGCTCCATGAAAGGAAACTAAGGGGTAGAGCAATGTCAATGTCAACCCAATGCACCTCACACGAATATGATGCCTTACGGGATTCTCGACGCAGTAATATTTTTGAAATCCGAGCATAAGTAAAAGCGTGTCCGCTACGAATTCTACATATTGATTCATGGATTCGGCGCTCATGCCTAAGAGGGGCACAGGAAGTGCTTCTGAGAAGGTGACGGTAAATTTCAAGACAACATAAGATTTCAGGATTTGCCTACCTTCAACGAAGACTCTTTCAAGCGAGACGGCTTCCTTGACAATTTTGAGGACTTCTTCTTCTTGAGGTTTTTGCTTGAGGGAGTTGAAAAGAAGACACGCAAATTCTGTGTGCATCCCCTCGTCTCTGGATATTAGCTCGTTTGAGAAGCATAATCCATAGAGAATTCCTTTGCGCTTTATCCAGAAGATTGACGCAAAAGAGGAAGAGAAAAATATGCCCTCCACCGCTGCAAAGGCGACAAGGCGATGGGCGAAGCTATCCTTCGACTCATAAATCCATTTCAAAGTCCAATCACTTTTAGCTTTAATGGATGGGATCGTCTCAATGGCACTAAGTAGGTGTACTTGTTCACAGGTATCGGTTATGTACGTCGATAGGAGGGCTGCATACATCTCCAAATGAATATTTTCCCTGCGGAGTAGATCATCAGACTATTTTCACTGCGTAAATAAACGTGTCGGAAGCTACATCATTATCTGGAACCCATAGAAGCATCTTGCCTCAGGAATCGCAACCTCATAACAGAATCTCATGACGAGGTTCTCATTGACAATGCCGTCTGACGCGGCAAAGTAAGCTAAAACTGTCGAGAGGAAGTGGCGTTCTTCAGTGCTGAGTCGTTCCTTCCAATCGACAATGTCACGAGAGAGGTCCACTTCCTCTACGGTCCAAAACGACGCGGTAGCCTTCTTGTACATTTTCCAGATCTATTGTGATTGTAGAGGTTGAATATTTTTACAAGTAAAGTTCAAGCAATCAACAAACCTCGTGGTATTTTATAGGAAATAAGACGAAACGTCTGCAGTCGTGCTTGAGTATTGGGTCATTGTCATTAGAAATAGGAGTAAAAGTGTTGGCAACATCCATATCTTGAAGGCTGGCAGTGAAACAGCAACTTCGAATTCATTTCCCAGATAACTTTATAGGGGTAGTATCTAGTTCGATCTACATCTTCTGTAGTGAAATCGATCCCCCCCAGTGAACTAAATATCTGTAAAAGGGCAATTGAAATCGGCGACACGCATTGCAATCTCAATCCTTAATCTTAACACTCTACATCTCGGATTGATCGCCTAGGTAGAGAACCGTCTTCCTGGATCGCAAATTTGATCGTCAAGTTGTGAGATCTCTGATTGATCGATTGATCGCTTGACCGCATGCAATTTTGGTATAAAAGGTCCTGAACGTCGACGAACTGCCTATTCCCGCTTTGATCTATTCTGATGCTTCTGATAAATTCCTGTATGACAGAATTGGGTCATCCATCACCTGGTTGGGTATTTTCAATGAACACATGTACATCTCATATCATTTTACGTAATTGATCCAGGCTCAATCTTTCTTTTCTGTTAGATATTCAAGTACTACGTTATAGCCTCTGCAATCCGCAAGGGATAATAGACCTTCTTTCAGTTTTTGAGATGAATTCTCAACTAACATTTCATGGACTATCGGAGTTCTACCAACCAGACACGACTGCATCTGAATCAGAGGTCACAATATCGCTAGACTTGTCCACAATCATCCTCTGGTTCAAGTGTTTCTCCCTTTCGTGTTTGCAGAAGATAGCCGCTGCCCACAAAGTCGAAGGAATACAGCGCAGTAAGAAAAATGTAGTTCAAAACGCTCTTCAGCTCCATGAGTGTCTATCATCTTGTCGGCACCTTTGCTATATATTCAAGCTCAGAAAGCAAAGGCCTATGTCAGCTATCCTCAGCAAATTTGGGTCCTCCATCGTTGATACGCCACTTATAATTCCGTGCTCATTCCTGCCATATCCAGAACCATTTAACCCAGGTTCCTTTCGCAATGAGAGCGCAGAATCCACCCTTCGAATACATGATCCAGGACCCCTATCCTTCCTTGCACATGCTCCCACAATCAGTGGTGAATTACCAAGTGATCCTCTGGAGATTTTGGGTCTTGGTAGTAAAGAAATGATTATCAAAGAGTGGGAAAGCGAGGTCTCAACTGAAGCACTCAAACTTTGCTGCTGTGCCGTTTGTGCAGTTGGCGTGACCACTTCAGAATCGTCGTTAATCTATCCAAACGACGATATGTTGACTATTCTTCGCAATGATGATATTCCAACAAGCATACAACCAGTGGACTACGATTTTAATCTATACAAACGCGCATATCTGTCTACCCCGGGAATGGAGTCTACCACCACTTTAGGCAGATTGCGCGTCTGTAAAGCTTGCCGGGATGCAGTATTTAAAGGTCGAATGCCAAAGTTCGCTTTGGCAAATTGGCTCTATTATGGGTATAACAGCCTCCCAGTGGACGTCATGAATGCGTTTAAAGCATCCAGCATCTTCGAAAGAATGTTAATCGCTCGAGCTCGGTTCAACAGCATCTGCTGTAGGTTCTCGACCCAGGAGAGCTTACTAACTGATGGCGAGGCAAGAGTGAGAGATGTACTTGGAAATGTATGGAAGGGCGTGAGAGGAAATATCATAGTCTCTCCATTGGACACCGTCAAGATGAACTCTGTGATCCCACTGGGCCCCTCGAGTATAAAGGATACAATGTGCACTGTATTTGTCGGAAAGCAGATACCAGATAAGAATACGATACATGGATACAGTCCCGTACTTGTTCGACGATCCCGTGTCAAACTCTTGATTCATTTTCTCTTGAGTAATAACCCTTATTATATGCCAGACAATACTTTCTCATTCAGCCCCGATAACCTTGATGCCCTTCTTGCCACCGAAGAGGAGGAAGCCATCCCAAATTCCGTCTATGTTGGTCTCATTGACACAAACGATGCACTGGAAGCGTCAATCTCGGATTACACTGACAGAAATGCTGCTACTGACAGCTCTCACGATGACGAATTATTAATCGAGAATGTTGGTTACACAGATGGAGACGATACCCCAGCAAACTATCGTGCCATGAAGGCTAGTGCACTGGAGCACTGCATCTCTGGGAAGCCATTCATCGCATCCGGGAGAGGATCGATGCCAATTCCTGACTTCAATAACCCTTCCATACTGACCTGGCTCTTCCCACATTTAGATCCTTGGGGGATTGGAGGCTTTCACCACCCAAGGAGGAAAATTTCTATCAGCATGGAGGATCAGCTTTCGCATATGCTGAGGGTGTATCACAGCCCCGCTCAACAGGACCCAGAATTTGCATTTGTGTTCTTCAATGTCGTGCGCAAAGCACTGGTATCTCGAAGCATGCGTTTCAGCGTCCCGCTACTGATGCATCGATCGCTTGTTTCCGAACTTTTGAATATCAGACCAGAGGTTTTGGAAAAGCTGAATAAAGCATGTCAAATAGACCCACTCTACAAGCCAGTCCATGACGACGAACTTAAGGCATTTAAGCTATTGTCCTCGCTAGGCATGGCTGCTCGGCATGTACCTGGGAGCAATGGCTACAAGGTAGCGATGCGGAATGAGATTCGCACTCTGATAAACTCTCTTGGTGCACCTGTGTTGTTCATTACCCTAAATCCATCAGACGTAGACAATCCCATTGTCCGCCTCATGGTTGGAGAAGAGATCGATCTGGAGGACGTGAATCGAGGGGAAGACCTGAGCGAATGGCAGAGAAAAGTACTCGCTGTGCAAAATCCTGCCGCATGCGCTCTTTTTTTTGATCTCATAATTACCAAATTCATTCGCATCATTCTCCGGTACAACCGAGACGAAGTAGGCGCTTTTGGAAGGTGCACTGCTTATTATGGGACTGTTGAAGCGCAAGGCAAAGGAACACGGCACTGTCATATGCTTATTTGGCTTGATGGGCACTTGTCCCCCCATCGCTTGCGAGACAAAATGATATCCTCGCTCGAATATAAAACAAAGTACATAAGTTGGCTGGAGTCAATTATTAAGTGCGAATTCCCACGTCAACATGATACAAGGGGACTTTACACCACCCGACACCGGGCAAAGGATCGCGGTGTTGATCATCCTGGTGCCATTCCAGCTCCATCCCTGAGCAGACATAGTGGGGATCTAGAGTCTTTCTGGTCCGCTTATCATGACTATGTTGACAATCTTCTCTACGAATATAATTGGCACGAGCATCAGGCAACATGCTGGAAGATGCTGAAAAGGGGGGAGGAGAAGTCTGACGCAAATTGCCATATGGGTATGGATGGATCAACCCGTTTGGAGACTGTTCTTGACTCGGAAACATCAGCAGTGCTCTTACGACGTCTACACCCTTTCATCGCGTCGTACAACGAATTGACCACCTTTTTATTGAAATGCAATGCCAATGTCAAGTTTATTGGTTCCGGTCAAGCAGCGAAGTCGTTTGTTTACTACTTAACGGACTACATCACAAAGTACAGTTTGCCCCTGCATGTTGGGATGGCTGCACTGCTTCATGCGATACACTGGACAAATGCTAGAATTGCAGACAGCAACGCTCCAACGGAGAGCGAGCAAGTAGGTGCGGTCACTACGGCTGTGAATAGCATGATGGGAAAACAAGAAATCTCCCATCAGCAGGTCATGAGCTACCTCATCGGCGGCGGTGATCACTACACTTCACATAAATTCCAGATTGTCCACTGGGGTTCAATATGTAGGTTCATAGAGTCGGTCCTGAGAGAAGATAATGATTTCTCCAGACCGGAGTGTGAAAGTCGTGAAGAAATGACGCAGCAAACTGTTGGGCTCTCGCTGGGGATCCAAGAAATACACGCTTCAAGTCAGCTATTGGACTACATACATCGAAGTGAAGAGGCTCAGTATGAGGCACTCTGTCTTTACAGTTTCTTTGCAGAGACAGTGAAAACTAGATTAAGTCCTCAGGTTGATATCCAGTCCAACTGGTCAGGTTTCTTTAATAGCTGGGATCATCCTCAGCGCACGACGCATGAATTACACTTCAGAAGAAAAAATGTAGTGCCAGTACTGCTTGGGCCATCCATTCCAAATCCAATTACGTCTGGAGCAAGGGAAATATGGGCAAGATACATGTTGATCCTTTTTAAGCCGTGGAGAGTACCAGGGCAGCTCAAGGAGTCCAGAGAAAGTTGGCATGATGCATATGAGCTGTACGAGCCACATCTCGCCCCGCACTTAAGACAAGTCATCGAGAACATGACCGTTCTTTCAGAATCAAGAGACGCAAGGGATGCACATGCACGCCAGAGAAGAGATGATGCAATGCAGCCGGAAGAAGTTATTCCAAGAACACCAGATGCCGAATCGGACGATTCTGACGATGACGAATTCGAGGAGCATTTCATATCTCCTCAGTCTGAAAACGTCTTCGATATTCTTTCAAATCTTGTGACCAATCCACAAAGATCTCTGACACTGCTAGACAGCCATGTCGACAGATGGGCAGGCTCTAATGCATCGAGACGTCTCGATATTTGTCAAGGTATGGAGACTAATAACGGGCCCTTCACTCTCGTGGACGACGTTTCAAGCATGAGCGAACGAGACGAGGAAGTGACTCGTTCACAATACGGTCAAATGCGAGCATTAAAGAAAGGAGCTATCAGCTCACCGGACGGTACCGAGGGACTGGCAGAGAAACGAAAGAAACGCCTGGACGGCAGCCAATGTTCGCCTATAGCCGAACGCACCATCTTACGGTCTACTTCATTCACATGGACCATGTGCTGTACCGAGGACGAATCATCCATTGTAAGAGGGATAGTGGATGAAATGAATTTATCCAACAACGCAGAACAGCTTCGTGCATTCAGACTGGTTGCGAACCAAATCATCTCCCTGTCGGACAAGCAGCTACTGCTATATATTTCAGGCGTCGGGGGGACAGGTAAATCTCACGTGATCAAATGTATTGTTCTGTTATTCGAAAGGCTTGAGCGGAGGAAGGAGTTCATCACAAAAAATGTAGATTTCTCGGAAGGGAGTCAGAAATCATGACATTATTGGGAAGTAGTAACGAGACGCGATAATACATTGCGGGGGCAAGAATAATTCCCGTGGCCTTACGAGGTCGTGGACCACACCGTTTCTTCCTGGAATGATGGGAAGAATTGTCGTGCTCGGAAGGAATTCCCAGGCCAGAATTCATCACAATCCATCGCAAGATTTTCCGGCCGCAGAAGGTGACCAAAATACTTATGAGCCTTACGATTCGCCGAGAATAGCCATTCTTTCTTTGCCAATTGAACCATTTAGAATTAGAATGTCATAATTGATTGACAACCACACGGATAACATAGGTACTACTAATTACGTGGATAATGATATACAAAACCGAGTAAAGACATCAACCGTCTACCTGACATTGCTAGAACTCGAGTTGGGGTATTATGATCACTAAACAGTCCACAATCATCAGGAATGGTTCTAAGGAGGAATATATGCGTCTAGTTCTCACCTAGCAGAATCTCAAATACCAAATTCCGCTAACTTCTAGACTGGTTATGAGCAGGAAGCATGAAAAACGGGTACCAAGAACTTACTGAAGTACACTCATCGGAGCAGAGAGAAGATAGGAGATGGGTTAGCGATTCTCATGCGAGTAAATGCGCGCACAATTGCCCACAACTTGAAGATTAGACTCCAGAAGCGCCTAACGAATCACCCATTCGACAAATGCGCTAGGGTAACCTAAGTGGTACCTTCAGGTCTTGTTGAAGTCAGCGAAAAGAAATCCGATCTGTCACAGAGGATGCAACACTGGCGGGCGGCGGTGGTGGCGACAGTGGTGGTAGTGGTGGCGGTTTAGGAAAGAGTTGCGCATTAAGGTGTGGCTGAGATATCTTTCGACAGAGAATGCCAAGGTGCACATGACTTTGACGCGACGCGTCTTTGCATGTGATTAAATGACGCCACTCGAAATCTGTGCGCTCCGAGACAACTTACATCGCCTTCAACGGTTCCAACGTTCTCGGGCGAACGTTCGAGCTCAGCACTGTCATTATTCACCTCAGCATCCGTGTTTGAGTGCAATCGCTCAAGTAAGTTGAAGTTGCGCACGGCACAATGGTGACATTCAAGTTGGTTAGCGCCCGGTATCGACGGTGTGGCTCGTATGCGTGGAATTTTTTGTAATAATGTAGTGTCACGGTGCTATACTACCTGTATTTTTTTTGAGAAGCAAAATGCGATTGCGGGTTATTGTGCGACCATTGTCTGAAATTGTCAAGTCATTGCAGTGACCATTACGATGTATCGGAATTCTTCTGCTGACCTTCTGATGGGGCACAAGTCTTTTGATGGCTCGTACTTCCCGCAAAGTATTCCCTACCCTCATGAGTTCCTTAGAATTATTATCAGGCATATAACACTGCCAGAATTATATATAATGTATTCTAGCGTCAGCATCCATGACGAGAAATCCGCATTTTTTGTGATGTTAGCATTGGTTGCCCCAACTGGGATTGCGGCAGTGCTCATCGGAGGTCAAACCCTTCACTCGCTATTAAAGATGTCTCCTAATGGGTACATCGACATCGGAGCTCTTAACGATGTTTTCCGCTATAAATCTACCATCGTTCTCGATGAAGTTTCTATGGTCGATGCTAGGCTCTTAAACGCTATGTCGACCAGGGCGAGGCTGGGAAAAGAGGAAGACATCACAGTTTCCGGTCTACCTTTCGCAGGACTAAACGTCATCTTCATGGGTGACCTTGGGCAGCTAAAACCCCCGGTCGAACATTCTTTGTATTCACACCAGATTGTCAATAGGCCGTCATTCTCCGAATCGAATATCCGGGGCCAGGAGGCTATGAATGGGATATGGCTGTGGCGTCAAGTTCGGCATGTCGTCGAACTGGTGCACAATCACCGGCAAGCTTCAGATTCCCAATATGCTAACTTTTTGAAGAGGCTCCGGGTTGGTTCGTGTATTTCCGACGACTTCGACTACCTTCAGCCTCGACTGCTGTCAATGTTGTCCACATCTCCAACGGAATGGGGCAAGTTTCGCGGAGCACCTATCATAGTCGGAAGTAAAGGTCTCCGTGACGTTTTGAATGCTAAGCTTCTTGTTCGACATGCTCTTGAATTGCGGAAGAATGTACATGTATATCACTCAGCCGACTCCAGCCATCGTAGACCAGTGAGGCCGACTCACCGCTCCAGGCTGTGGGATCTCAATTCCTCTATCACCAAGGATTCCTTGGGCCGCTTGCCGCTGTTCAAAGGGATGAAGGTTATGATCACGGAGAATCTCGCCATCCAACATGGTATCGTAAACGGAAGGGAGGCGATAGTCAAGGATGTCAAATATACGGTTGATCGGGGCAGACGTACAGCATCGGTGGTTTATGTCTACGTGGAGAATTGTGGATTGAATATGACCGGTCAGCCCGAAGATCAAGATGTCGTGCCTATCTTCCCAACATCTAAGTCCATCGCAGCTAAGGCCGTATGGGTTTCCACGGGAATGAAGTCATTCTCAAGGAAACAAATACCTTTAGTCACTGCCTATGCTTACACAGACTTTAAAGCTCAAGGAAGGTCACTAACGACTGCTGTTGCAGATATTCATAGTGCCAGAGGTCAGGGCGTGTATGTTATGCTCTCTAGGGTCAGGACATTAGATGGCTTGGCAATTCTTCGTCCATTTGCAAGAAGCAAGATAACAGCCAGACTGCCGGAGGAGCTGAGGGTAGAATTATTGAGACTGGAGAACTTGAGCGCGGAGACGAGAACGTTACTGGAAGAGGAGACCAAGGAATAAGGTACTAAATCTCGACACTCGTGTACCCTACATTCAAGTTAGCACTAGCCCAATCTGATTATAACTGGAGTAGTTTCGTCTATATATGTGAATGTCCTATAAAATAAATAAAATCAACCTTCCCTCATACGACTCGAATACTGACTAAACGGGTTGAGGGTTTTTTCTCATGATACGCAATTGCAGATATATGGGCGTTGAATTTTGGTGTATGATCAAAATGTACTGTGAAGTATCTAACATTTTTGAAACAATGGCCGACCATCTTCACCTGTCACCTGCAGCAGCGGGCTCCAGCTCCTTGAAGAGGATGAAAATCAACGTTCTCCCGCATCAGCGCCACCAAAATCTGAGTCCATTCGCTATTCATCCACTTCACAAACGGCAGGGGCGGCCCTCTGGTGTCAGATTCGAATGACATGGAAATAAGAGTAATGCACTTACCTGAACTCCATTGCCGCTTTGGCGACTTTGCCTTGCACGTTGAGAACTGATAAACAGGTGTAATAGCTTGGATTAAGTACATTATGAAAACAAGGACTGTGGTGGGCTGCTTACCAAGTGCTGCTCGACATTATTATGATGTTCTCAGAATCACAAGTCAATTGTACGCGTGAAAAAAAATCTCCTAAATACGGTCTGCACTAAATCAGATTTTTCAGTAGTCCGGCTTTCCAATAACAACGGACGATTTAGAGGTCCATGGGATCGCGATCACACAAGGCAGAGAATCGTAACAACCAGCCTCACTGCTAAACTCAAGTGAGGCTGACCGTCATCCCAACGACGCCTGGATACTGTCGTAAGATTCGCAAGATCCCATGTCTCATATCTTTCTTTCCATACCTCTGTGTCGTCTAGACTGGCAAATGCTGCGCCAGTCATCAACCTGCCTACCTACAATCTAACATGATGCGAGTCCCCGCGGGAATTTCTGATCGTCGGCTTCCAAAGAACAAAAGGCCCAGAGGGGGCTGAACACCGGGGCCCGGGAGCCGACCTGAGTATTCCTTCTTGGTAAGGCAGATAGATCCAAATGTGATATGCAAATATTTTGGCCATAGAACAAATCTGAGGAGTAAAATAGGAAACGAGATCAGATCGTTCAAATTTAGGAGTGCAGTAGTTTAAATCTGCTCTGGAACGGCGATGATGATAACCAGAAACTGAATGTGACTAGCAGTACTACTCCCTTGTACTCTCGAACGAAGACTAGGCAGTCGACAAGAAATGCTACAATCAGAAGTCTTGCGGGTCTGTCCCATCCGGTCTTGGCAGCCAGACTCAATCCTGGTCGGATTTCAAGCATGACGGTCGTTTCTCGGTGAGCTTCCTTTATATCCTCTGTGATTGTCGTACTCTATCCACATATTGTAAAGCGACTCAGTGATGGTCAAATTGTCATTCCTCATCAACGTCAGTGGGCTATGTCATTTGAATCCGAAGTCACAAGTGCTGGCAGAACAGTTATAGTTCTGAGCTACAAATGTTGTGTGGATGAAAAGTCGACATAAAGCGTTCATTGCAGCCCTATCACAACTTTCCTTTGGGTCAACTTATCAACTTATCCTTGGTACCGTCCTCACTGGTTCCCGAAAGCGTCTTTCTGATCTTTTTCTCAGCATGTGACCAGAAGTTGGATAGGTGGATATACATAGACGGAAAGCAGAGGTTGAAAACAATACTAATAGGTGAGTTTGACCCACTCAATAGGAAAAAATTCGCTCACTGCCAGATATTTTCTTCACAAAAAACGAATGCCCGCCTCAATGATCAGAAGGTTTCTAAATATTCGGATTTCTTACTACGGATACAGTAATCTCACCGAATAGCAAAAGCAAAAAAATTTAAATCTAAGTTCAAGAGCAATTTACACATAATTACAGAGTTAAATTTGGGCGTATTGTAGCTTATTCAACAAGTTTAAACGCTTCATCTGAGGGTTGGCCATTGAATTCTGCTTTAGTATTGTTTAGTTCAGAAATAATCAATAAAAAGCCATGGTCGTCCAGGCACTGCCCGAGCAACGCAAGGGCCATGGTTATTGAATTACTGGTGTACAGGTGAGCCGTTTTTGCCGTTTTTGCCTCCGGACAAGTAAATAACGAATTGTACAACGAGATTACATTTATTGGCCACAAAATTTAGCACATATAATCTTAGTGTGCTTGTGCATCCCTTGGTACAAAAAGAACTATAAATTATGGCCTTGAAGTGATGTGATAGTGCGAAACTTTTTTTAGCGTACAAGTGACCGGTCAAATACTGTAGATGATCATCTGCTTATTCCTACAGGAAACGGAATCAACGAGGATTTGGGGGGACGAGAAATCGTAGAGGAACATGCACCTAGTGCGTCGCATACAATTTAAGATGGAGAGACTGCGTTGGTTAGATACAACGAGTAAAGAGGTGTATATGATGAAACAGAAAGGTTACAATTCGTACATGCCTCATAAAATTGAAGAGGCTCCGACGGGTTATAAAGTTCTAGGGAAAGCAAATAGGCGAGAGTTTGGGGGGATGAGAAACGGCATACGTAGCGTGCGGATGAGGTCGTGGCCTGTGCGTAGCTACTTTCATAGCAGCTGATAAGTGAGTAGTCGATGATAGAACCACCAGAGTATGCAAATCAATAGCCGACACCCGAGGTTGCTTGAACCAAGAGCCGTACCTGCTTATCGTGAATGAAGTGGAAGAGTAGGAAGGAATCAGAGAGGACTTACTGCTCATCCCATTCAATTGGGACATTGGGTCTGCATCGATGGAATTTCATTAATAGAGGAGTATGTGGAATGAACAGGAAGTACCAATCATTTGTAATTCCGACCCAATAAGTGGTCCCCTCTAGTCAGCGTGCAACGTTATCCTTTCACGGCACGGTAGTTGTGAAACAGATGCCTTGATTCGAGCGCGTGTGATACTCGGGTTCAAATTTTGCGTTTAGCACTTGACAACTCAACTTTGAGGATTATGCATCTTCACGCTGTTCTTGAGGCGTATCTAGAGCTGGATATTGCGCAACGGGCGCCGCCATGAACTGGTTGGAGTGGAGATCAGCATCTACGGTGGATCAAGGAGACATTGTGAAAGCAAGAGGATGCAATAGGGTGAGGGGACATGTATGTGTACGTGTATAAGAGGAGAGGAGAGTCTCACCCCAAGTCAGAGCCTTGTCCCAGAGTGCGCCAAACCTCCCAGCGTATCCGCGACGCGTCATTGGAAAACGCTGCAGCGAGATCAAGATGGAGGTATTTCGATACTCCAGATTTGAGTTCGGTTTATCAGTCCTCAGGCCTCAGGGCCTGGAGGGAGACAGTATATCCAGAGAGTGCGGAGGTGTGGGTACGGAGGGAATCACTGGGAGAGGAGGAGGAGGATGTGGAACAATGGGCAGATATGTCGGACCTGTATATTCCAGCGAATGCGGTCAGTGTTTGTTCTTGTAGAGAATGAAGAGACGGGGGATAAAAACGACATGGAACCGATGGTTGGAGGGGACGCGTCAGCGCTTCAGTATCAAAAAGTGTCGCGAAGATGAGGGGCCTTATGACACAGGAAAACACGGGACGCACCATCTTCAAATTCAATTTCCCTTTGCTTGGTCGAGTATTGGGTTCGTGGTATCTGAATCCGAATCATTGAGCTGGACTAAGTATATGAGAATCTTGCAGTTTTCCACTTCGATAAGAGTCAGTCGGTCGGTTGGTGAAGACCGTCATGGATGGAAGGCATTGAAAGTCTTGGCAAAGTCCAAACTTTGGCCAGCAGCCCAGTCGCCAAACAATATTGATCTCGGGCTTCTCCGCAACTCTATGGTCGAATCCCATGCCATTTCACACTAAATAGGTATAAAATGACCTGCATAAAATATTCATCGCGGCTCGTAAATTCGGATGCCGATGTTATCTTGACTTGTTTGTTGGTCTTTTTCGCTGTCCCATCCGAATCTCCAATGTATGCTTCTTCGTTGCTACTTTCACTCGGGGAATTTTCATTGCTGGTTTGTAGCATTTACCCTCCACCATTTCTATCCTTCTATCCTTCATTATTTCGTTCCATTGTGTATCGTACATCCTCATTACATCGAGCTGACAGACTTCGAGCAAGCACATGTTATTATTCATCGTTCTCGAAAACAAACTTGGGGTGGTGGCCCACCTGGGCGAGTGATCAATATGAGTATTTAACCCTTATCTGTTCCGAGGTCTTATCTCTATCTCTATCTCTATCTCTACAAAGCAACATGGAAACATTACAACTCATCCGGGCATGTGATTGGCCCTCCGGAGGGGGGACACAAGTTTGTTTCGGGACTGGCCCTCATAGCCTTGAAATCCTGTAGCATTTCAAACGCGTCCAGTTTTGGAGGACATCTCGGCTGTGAGGAAAATAAAGTCCAGGGACTGCCCGGCAGACTGTCTGTGGATAGTCTACAGACAGTTCACGGACAGTCAAAAAACTAGGAGTGCTGACCTTCACCTGCAGTAAGACTTACGCTCAAAGCCTGCGTCCATGTATCTTAAGGTGGCAGCCAGAAATTGGAGGAATACATATTGTAGTAAGAAGTCCCTGTTAACGCGTTAAATGGTAAGCGCAAGTGTAGCCTGCATGGACGCTTAATAGACGACGGGTATTCTCTCGCGCCTCATCTGATTGGAATCACAAGGCTGTGACCACTATTTGACCTGGAGCGTCTGAATGGTGGACGTCTTCCAACCTTCAAAGCTTCAATGTCCAGGCGGACTGTCTACGATCTGATCTCCCAACAGATCAAACGCGTGAGATCTAGGATTCATCTCATAATTTCCGAAGCTTGAAAGGAGCAACCAATTTTCTGCCACTTTAATAATCAATATTCTCTCTTGAAAGTGTGCTTTCACCAGTGGATGTGGCTTTTCTTTCAAATTCAAACCTTCGTGTCATGAACGAGAGGTTATTTTTAGGCACTCATCACGTGGTCACGTAAGTCACATTGCACAATCATGATGCACATACACTAACAATGCAAAAAGAATGTCCCGCCATATTTCTTGTCATTTTTCAACAACCGCACAAGATTATTCTAAGATATTAAGTAGGATGTCCGGAAATATCCACAGCTTCAGAGTAGCGAGTTGACTGAAGCTGGATATTGAGACTTTGCGTGCGCACGTTGCGATTAAGACGAATGTTAAAACACCCAAATTTCCATCTCTAGGACGGAGACAGTTGATAACCCAAAATTTCTATCAATAGTAGATCGAGTCGTCCAATACAATAATACACTCACCCCAAGTTTTTCTACCGTTGCATTCTGAAGATATACACGATGCAAGGTGACAACTTTTGGTCAATTTGGACCCTTTTTGCCTTTTTTGGTCAAAACCGACACTTTTGTCCCGCAAATATATCAGGAACGGCTGAGGGTAATTTTGTGATTCAAGTTTCTGTGTGCTGTGATTCAGTAGCTCTACCTGAAATTATTACTCCCATCCTTAAATACGGCTTCCTAGTGGACTCGAAAATTTACAATTTTTTTGGTTCCCTTCCCTCACTCCAGCATCAAATTATGACATGGCCTGGTGATGACCAGTAAGCGTCATTTGAAGCCATAATATCTCATAACTAATGATTTTCGGGCCAGCCACATACTTTGGGAGATATCACCAAAATAAGGCGGGACATTCTTTTTACCCTGTTAGTGTAAGTATCTCGCGCTCTCGTTTGTTTGATCTCGCCCTTGTACCACGAACTAGTCTCATCGTATCCGACAGAACTGGGTCCTATCAGCGTTTTGCGCGACTCGCCCAGTGTTTTCCGGCCCCGCCCAGCAGGATTCCAGATTTCCCTTCATTGTATCTTGGCCGCAGTCAGCGCTAGTCAGCCTCTACTTTGCCATACATATAGTGCGATTCTTTACACTCGTCACCTCAGAGTCTCTATCGCAAACGACACAGGTGAGATCCCTTTATTTCTTTGTTTAAGCCATCTACTTATTCTTACGATATAACACCCCATACTCGGCAGATCCACTCCACTCGC
>Ga0247741_1000404_pt1 | contig 25028 bp, 32 predicted proteins | sample UWRJL213509R2_FD_180945 | JGI IMG/M metagenome (GOLD analysis project Ga0247741, IMG submission 180945) | Plant litter microbial communities from Arlington Agricultural Research Station in Wisconsin, United States - UWRJ-L213-509R-2 | ecosystem: Environmental > Terrestrial > Plant litter >... | reverse complement strand
CTTGCTTAAACCGCCGCACCCGCATCCGTCGAGCAAGAAATGTGGGTTTGGGGAGCAGAATCGGTTGACGAGGGCGTGGGCGTTGGCTAGTGCATATTTGGCGTGGGAGGCGAGGCCAGGTGAGTTCTTTTATTTTTTACTTTTTTTACATTCTCATTCTCGCATATCTTAATCACTCCCTCCCACAGATCTATCAACGAACACCATGCATTCAGCTCTGAACCCACTCATGGAGCACCTTGGTTGCGAACAATGTCACGAAGTACTGCGCGACCGTATCAAAGACGTCGTCGTGCAGTGGGCCTCTGTAGGGGTGAGTGTCTTTTCTCTCATCTTTTTCAAGTGATGTTCTATTCCTTTCTTCTATCCTTTTTGTCTCTCCTTCCTTTAATCTCGATCGGAGAGACGTTTTCTTTTTTTGATTGAGCATGGAGATTCGGATGTGTTTTTTTGTGATGCTGCCTTTTCGTGGTGGATGGCTTTTCGTGGTATGGAATAGTGGTGTGGTATGGGGTATAGGATTGGTACTTTGTACACTATACTCCATCGACAGGATCGTGCGATGCCGATTTCCTATTTTATTTTTTCTCTTCTTTCCTTCCTTTAACTCTTCCTCCTTCGTCTCCAACCGAGACTTTTTTTGTGTTGCTGCCCTCACGTGGTGGATGGCTTTTCGTGGTGGTGTGGTGTGGGGTCCTCTTGTACCCTATGCTCCATCGACACCGTCGTCGTCAGCGACGGTGTTGGTCAAGGGTCGTGCGATACCGACTGCCGATTGTATTCCCTGTCCTTTCTTCATCTTCTCCAACCTGTCCGTCCAAAAAACCCAAACTGACTGACCATGGAAATATTCATTTATCCAGCGCACCATCTGACACGGACTTGTAGGATTCAGGAAGGCCATCAACTATCTGAATTTTTATTTATTCGCCACCCATACACGATCCTATCTGCTATCGACGCGCTTACACGCTACCCAGCCACCTTGCCACCGCGGATGCCAGATCCCTCACTTGAACGGGATGTTTCTTTCGGTTTTTCGAGGACTCGTTCTCGTACTCGGGGGTTTACGGGATTCAGATATCATAGGCAGCCTTTGGCCTGAGGACCCCCACTCAAAACACGAACGCGAGCACCCTTATCGCTGGCATTCGACATTCGATAATATACGCCCTTATACCACTGGCATAGTCGTACAACGCAGCGCATACCTGCCACTTGCTTTATCTTGGTCTACGGACGAACACGTACAGCCGAGGTCGGAGTCGGGCCTAGAGAGTTGGACCTGATAGAGGAGGGAAGGGGAAGAGGAAAAGAAAGAGAAGGAGAAGGAGAAGGAGAAATAGACGGAGAGGAGGATGTATGCGAACGAGAACGTCTTCAACTCGGAGTGACGGTTCCGTGTCGTTCTGAGGGTATATAGAGGGTTATGAGGTGATGGCATCTAGAGATGAGGGCGATGAGGATACAAGTTTACCCTCGTGAACGACGACCCGTTCTCATCGGCCCTTTGTGGAATTTTTTTTACGTTTGTTCGTTCGAGGGTGTACCGGTTTCATTCGCGCATTTAGGGTTTTATAATTCCGGTTTAACGTTCGTTGGTGGCTGTCATTGTTGTTGTATACTTGTATCAGGCTCTAGGCCCTAGGTGTTGCGTTATCAAGCTATCACACATACGAGGACGCCGTGATGGTGGGGTATACGTAGTGCTCGGTTTTATAGGGTTTAAGATTGTGCCAGTGCGAGACCGGGATGCTGTGATCCTATCCTGCATCATTCGTAATATATTCGATTGAAATTGTCGACTTTGATTAGAGTCATAAGTAATCGTGGCTTTGGTACGATGTACGCACTACTAGAGGTCCATGAAAAATTTGACGGCGAAGCCGTTGAGTCTGCTGTCTCGTGGGATGGGAGCTCACGTCTGTGACACAGCGCGACTCCCCCTTTGCCACTACCACTGCCTGCTCATTCGCACTTGCTTGGGGGAGTCGCGTATATTCGCTCTTCGCTCCGTTCTTACGCACCCACCCATTGAATTTTTTATTTCTTATTACAAAATAACAAATAATATATCTCGCTCTGTCCCATTCTCTCACTTTGGATCACAAGTCCGAATTTGTAGGGAACCGCGGTAGAGTAAGCCCAGGGGGTCATCTGCCGGCATCCCCATCGGCCCTACACCCTGAAGACGAGACAGCTTCCAAGTCGTTGACTCTTCGTCGCCCACCGTTACCCCTATCCACACTAGGCACGACGCATGCGTGGGGTTAGATGAACTTGAGGAATTGTAATTGTCCTTTGAGGACTTCAAGTTCAAGTTATTGTTGTGGCTAGACTGAGCTCAAGCTCGAGTCCCGCAACCCGATACCAGAGAACCATTCTTCCGTGGGGAAGGTTTGATAAGCAGAGGAGGAGAGGGCCGAGAGGCCACACTGTCCGAATAACTGCGCTTCCCTGCCAATGGGTGACACTGGCTCCGACGCAGGCTTTAGCAACTCTCTCGGCGACAAGCCTGAGCCTTGAGAATAGGATGAAGAACCCGGTCTTGTCCTTGGGTAGCATCATTGACGTTTTGACCGAGCCTTCCAGAAGCTAAAAAAAATGAACATGGCTGATTTTCGTCGTTTGCGCATACCCTCAAGTTGGGGTGACTCGTCCACCAGAGAAGGTGTGCTGATAGTTGAGTATCGTCGTTTGGTCGTTGATGCCGGGGTCCGTGTCTGAACCTGAACCCCCATGAACCGGACCCAAGATTTAGGTCAAAGTTCAGGGAATAACTGAACCGAACCTTGGCACCCTACAATAGCAAAAAAAATCAGGAAAAAAAAATGAAGGCTAGAAAGACGTAATGATGTTGACAGGCGCTTAAAGGAGGCACAGCTGTGATTACAGCCCTGTTTTGGAAGATGGCGCTCTAGGTCTTCTAAATATAGCACTGGGCCTAGATCAAAACCTGCAGGCACATGATGAGCCACGTGTAATGATCAGCGCTCGATCGACGATGGTCGTGCATCATGACGCGAACGTCGTCATGGCTCACGCTCGAAGAAGGCAAGCCTGAAATCGGATAATTAAGCAAGTAAAGAGCGTAAAGACCCCGACGGAGGGTGTTCTAGGATAGATTTGGTATAAAAAACCAATTTAAGACGATTTCATTCCCACTCCCTCCTTCCTTATTTGACCAAAACGATCTGCGCTGCACAAGAAAAGCATGGATCCCGCTCAGTTGCACTTTGCATACAACAATGACAATCAATGTTCCGAGTATTATCAAGAGTTTGTGCCCGACGCATACGTGCAGTACAGCGAGACGTACAGCTATGTGCAGGTAAGTCTCGCAGAATCTACGCGCCTGTACATTGTCCAATAATTAATCGCATGTGCAGACGGGCAACGACCTTGCAGCAGCGGCAGCCTCTATGAACCTGCACTCGCCCGCCTCCGAGCCCGCTTCCGAGCCCGTCTCTGAGCCCGACCTGGTCGTCTCAGTCTCCACCGCCTTCCATCCCACCGCCCACCCGCACCTGCCCCCATCCAACATCCTCCTCGCCTCCTCTGACGCCGTGCTGTTCTACGTGCATTCTCCCACTCTCCTCCGTGCCTGTCCCGCACTCTTCACCACCACCCTCCCACCCCACGCCCCCCTCTCCCATCCCCAATGGCGCGACACGCTCATCACCCTGCCCGCACCCGCCGCCGAGGTGAACATTATCATACATATGCTCTACGGCTCCTCCCCCGTCCTTCACTCGCCTAGCTTCGAGACGCTCGCCAACGCCATCGACCACATGCCCGGGTGGGATATCATACCCTCCACCCACATCACCCCCTTAACACCTCTCTACACCCTGCTCCTCTCATACGCACCACTGCATCCCCTCGATATATATAGCCTAGCAGCGTACCACGGTGTGCACAGCCTGGCAGTGTCCACCTCCTCGCACCTCCTTGCCTTCTCCCTCGCTACCATCACCGACAAGCAGGCTGAAAGGATCGGGGCGATATACCTCAAGAAACTACTACTCCTGCACCTCGAGCGTGGCGTAGCGTTGAAAAAGATCCTGCTTGTACCCCCCCACCCGCATCCGCCGAGCAAGGAGTGTGGCTTTGATGAGCAGAAGAGATTGACAAGGGCCTGGGCGTTTGCGAGTGCATATTTGGTGTGGTATGCGACACCGGGTGAGTATTCCCACAAGAGTTCTCGCATATACTGATCGTAACTCGAACTTGTCACAGATCTATCGTCACATACTATGCGCTCGGCTCTAAACCCACTCACGGAACACCTCGAGTGTGAACAATGCCATGGAGCACTCCGCGACCGTATCAAAGACGTCGTCGCGCAATGGGCTTCTGTGGGTGTGAGTGCTGCTCTGATCCTCACTTGTCATGGACGTTCGGATTCTGTCAGACGCTACGGGTTACAGAATCGATACCCTGCATCCTATGCTCTACCGATATCGACACCGTCGTCCTCGTGTGCTGATAATCCAATTCACGTTCCTTTCCTCTATCAGTCTGATCGTCTCCTTTGTTGACCGACTGACATCGTGCCCCTCCCCCATTTCGAATATGTTGTTTCATTTTTACCTAGCGCACCATCTGACACGGACTGGGACTGGAACTGGATTCTGAAAGGCCATTGACTATCTGAATGTTCTTTCCTTTTCTATTCGCTACACGCTACTGGCTACTGCGGATACCAGGCCAAATCCTTGCACTCGGATGGATAACATGTATTCGAAGACTCGCTCTCGTACTTGGGGTTTTATAGGATTCAGATGTCATGCTCGTGCCACTGGCCTCTAAACTTCGCCTAGGACGGACGCGTACGGTTATTGGGTCATGACGTCAGGGTTGGGTTAGGAGGAGGAGGACGAGCGGACGGAGAAGAAAAAGGAGCGAATGATCTTTAACTCGGAGCGACGGTTCCATGCCAGTGTTCTGCGGGTATATGGATTCAGAGGTTATGAAGGTAATAGTGAGGGCGTCTAGTGATGAGGGTGATGGGAAGGTAAAATTGCTCTCGTAGACGACACCCCGTTCTATGGAATTTTATCTCTCATTCTGGGGGTTTTTTTTTCGTTCGTTCAGGGGTACCGGTTTCTTTCGCGCATTTAGGGTTTTATCATTCTGGTTTACGTGTTGGTGGCTGTGACTGTTCCTTCTTCCTATCCTCTGGTTGTATACTTGTATCAGGATCTAGGTGTGTGTTATTAGTTATCATACATGCACGTATACACCCTCACGCGCGAATGGTGAAGTGTAATGGTTTATTTTTGTAGGGTTTTAGGATGTAGTGCCAGTTCGGGGACCGGAGATGTTATGATCCTAGTATCCTGCATCATTCGTAATATATTTGATTGATATTTGTCGCCTTCGATTTGAATCATACCAAGTAATTGTCTCGTGTGCTTGCCACTTTTGATGGACGCACTACTAGAGGTTTAGGTGTCGATACAAAGAAAAGAAACGACACGGGACAGACAAGACATGGTGTAATTGAGGAGGTGGAAGCGGTTCAAAGATAATTTCCCACCTCACTCTGGCATAGTAATACAATACTTAGTCTAATCGTCCCACCCCCACCAGTGGACCGCTCTCCTGATGCGTAGAAGCCAGAATGCCTGTGCACCTGATCAGTGATTGGACCTACAACGCGTTAGCACGTGCATTCGATCAGCACAGCTTCCAGACGGGCGCTTAAGCGATATGACGTGTTGTGCGTCTAATGTGACCATCCGAGTCTGTACATTCTTGCAACACAGTACGGCTTCCAAAGCTAAGTATCCAGCGCCGAAAAATATGCCGAGTGGAGCATGGTGCATGGTGCATTGAAGTGGCAGTAGGCACCAAGTTTCAAGGTTCAATTTTTTTGGGGGGCCTGTAGTCGGACTAGCTAACGGACGGTTTTATTGATGCCGAAGTCCCCTTATTCTACGAACGACTCTTTGCTAGAGAGGTGTGTGTCTGACTCTCTCCGCCTAGGGTTACATCCATTCCAAATCTTGAAAGTAGAGAAAATATTGTTATTGCAAGTACGAACGATGATTGGTCAATGCAAAGCTCCAGGACTTTGGTGGAGATAATTTGAATCACAGTCGACCCTATTAAGCCTTTCATCGATCGTCGCTGGCTCATTTGAGGTGATCGTCGCTATTGACGTCATTAATAGTGGATGGTAAAGTAGGAGTGAGAAATCATGTTCGTAGAAAACAACTGAGCATACTAATTTAAGATGATCTTCCCCCCTTCTCCCCTCCCTACCAAAACGATCTGCGCTAGACACGAAATAATGGATCCCGCACAGTTCCAGCTTACATACAACAACAGCCCGCCTAGCCGTCCCGAATACCCGACCCCGCCGCCTTCGTACTCGCATTACCAATATCACGAATTTGTACCCCAGCCAGACCATTACCAGCCATATAGTGAGACGTATAACTATGAAGGCTTCACGCAAACTCCCAGCCCTATGGTGAGCCTCTTAGAATTTAGGCGCATGTGCTCCCGCCGATCGGAAATGTAGCACAGTCCCTCCCTGAGGTATCATGCTCATAGTCAGAGCCATGTGCAGACGGGCAATGACCTCGCAGCAGCTGCAGCCTCTATGAACCTGCACTCACCCGCTGCAGCGCTCTCACCCGCCGCTAGCACAACGTCGTACGCGTCTCCGCCCTCCGAGCCTGATGTCGACATCTCAGTCTCAGTATCCACCGCCTTCCATCCAAACGCCCACCCGCACCTGCCTCCAGCCGACACCCTCCTCTCCTCCGACGCCGTGCTGTTCTATGTGCACTCTCAAACCCTCCTCCGCGCGTGTCCCGGCCTCTTCACCTCCTCAAGCTCGCATTCTATTCTGCCCCTCTCCGCCCCCCTCTCCCACCCCAAATGGCGCAACACCCTCATAACCCTCCACGCACCCGCCGCCGAAGTAAACATAATAATCCACGCGCTCTACGGGTTCTCCTCGGCGGCCTACTTACCTAGCTTCGAGACGCTCGCCAATGCCATCGACCGCATGCCCGAATGGGGTATCACACCCTCCACCCACATCACCCCCTCAACGCCTCTCTACACCCTCCTCCTCTCTTTGGCGCCACTCCACCCGTTGGACTTGTACGGTCTGGCAGCGTACCACGGTCTGCATAACCTAGCGGTGGCCACATCTTCGCACCTTCTGTCGTACTCCTTGCCGAGTATCACTGATACGCAGGCTGAGAGGCTCGGCGCGATATATCTAAAGAAGTTGCTACTCCTGCACCTTGAGCGGGGCGTGGCGTTGAAGAAGATCTTGCTGAAACCGCCCCACCCGCATCCGTCGAGTAAGAAATGTGGGTTTGGTGAGCAGAATCGGTTGACGAGGGCGTGGGCCCTGGCTAGTGCATATTTGGCCTGGGAGGCGGGGCCAGGTGAGTCTGGCCTATCTATATATGTCTAATTATAACCTCCCACGGGCCACAGATCTATCAATACACACCATGCACACAGCTCTAAACCCACTCATGGAGCACCTCGACTGCGAACAATGCCGCGAAGCACTGCGTGACCGTATCAAAGACGTCGTCGGGCAGTGGGCTTCTGTAGGGGTAAGTCTGGATTATTCTTTGGAGATTCGATTCTGCCCGTGTGTAGGACGATTTTGTGGTATGGAATGATGGTGTGGTGTCGGTATAGGATCGGCATCCCTGTACCCTATACTCCATCGACACTGTCACCGACACCGACGACGACGGTGTTGGTGCTGATTATATTCCCCGCCCTTTCCTTTCTCTATCCGTCTGATCCTTCTCTGTTGGCTGACATGAACCTCCCCCATCCTTCTCATCGTTTTTATCCAGCGCACCATCTGACACGGTTGCGGCAGGGAGTGGACTCATAAGATTCAAGGTCTCTCTAATTTTTTCACTCGCCATACACGATGCTATTTACTATTTTCATGCTACACGCTACTAGCTACCACAGATACCAGGCCAAATCCCTCCACTCGAACGGATAACTATATCTCTTTCGGTTTCAGGTTTCCAGCTTCCAAGACTTGTCTCGTGCTTGGGTTTTACGAGATATCAATCACATATACGTGTGGTCGTTGATTCACAACGTCGGGGCCAGAGAGTTGGACCTCTGATGGTCGTAGAGGATGAAGAGGAGTACTGGAGGTGGTGAAGGGGAAGAGGAGAGCAGACTGAGAGAACGCAAACACGAACGACAGTCTTCAACTCCGAGCGACGGTTCCGTGCCTGTGTTCTGAGGGTATATATATTATGAGAGCGATGAGGTGATAAGGTAACTCGGTGGAATTTTTCTTTCATTGGGGTTTTATTCGTTCATTCATTCGCTCATTCGTTAGGGTTACCGGTTTCGTTCGCGCATTTGCTTAGGGTTTTATGATTTCGGTTTACGTCTTGGCGGTTATGATATTTTCCCTTCCTATCCTCTGGTTGTATACTTGTACCAGGCCCTAGGTGTGAAATATCACACATACATCCACATACTTACACACATAAACGGTGAAGTGTAATGGTTACTTTTGTAGGGTTTTAGGATCTGATGCGTTCGGGGACGGAGGTATGTTGTCATAATTGAATGATATTGTCGACTTTGATTCGAGTCATGAGTAATCGTATTGTGTGGCACCGTTCACTTACCACTTACATACGGCCTACTCCCTACTAGAGGTTTAGGTGTAGATTCAAAGAGAGGAAAAGAAAGGACATGAGACAGATATATGAGAGTGCGATTGAATACTCGGAGAGGGTGGAAGCGGTTCAAAGATTGTGTGTAGTGTGGCCCATTAATATGATACCGAGGGGCGAAAAGTGGGAGATGTACACATGGACACGGTGGAAAGCAAGAGGGAAGGCAAGGTATTTATAATGACAGCAGGAGTAAAATATAATAGTGAATGTGGTAAGGGAGTGGAATGGATACGAGTCCTCGAGGCTAGACGTCTGAGTCAATCTTGAGCTTGGATGGTGCTGAAAAGCATGATATCGATGTAAGAACGCATGTTCAATATTCGGTGAGATGGGGGACAGAAACGCGGAAATGAAATAGACATACATCGAGGAAGCTTATGTTTCACGAATATATCCGTCTGGGCACCTAATCACAGTGAACGTCATATCATCAATCTCGTGCGGAAACGACGAATGAAAAGTGAAAAGTGACTGGCCATCACTGAACCCCATCTTGGAGTTGTACGCTGGCGATTTTGGATCCCCGGCTTTATCGTAACCGTCGACTTGGACGTTGTTGCCCGTCTTTTGGTGCCAGAATATCATCTGTATTTGACGTAAGAGCCCCGTTCTGTGATTATTCACGGATGAATCATGATCCAGCTGACCTGTTTAGCGCCTTTAACACATTTACTCTGATCATCCTCACACCAGATGGGAGGCACGGCCGGTGCGACGGGTGTTGTGCTGCGTGCGTTTGTGACGATGCATTTGAAGCCCTCCATGTACATGTTGGGTATGCCACAGCCGTTTGGAACCTATGTGAGAGACACGTGTGAATTTAAGAGTCGATAGACAAAGTATTTGGAACGTACCCAGCCCCACTAGAATGAAGATTTGATAATAAGTTGAGGAACCAAGTATGAAAGACATTGTCACGTACCGCACAGATGCAGCCTCCAGCGGGACAGGCTGGAAGGTTGGGTACGGCGAATGTGGCGTATCTCTTCCAAGGCGTCCTGTACACGTTCTATATGAGTTTGGGGGTAGGCAAGACGAAAAGAAAACAGACACTCACTTATCTTTAACAGAGAAAACGACCAAGTTCTCCTCGGTCACCTTTTTCAAGTCGGAAGTGTAAGATATCGCAAACGCGCTTCCTGCGGCCCTCGTCTCGTTTTGAGTGTGGACTATTTCGTTTCGAGTTTTAACGAAAGAAAAACGTCAGACCAAGTCAGTGGGGTCCCAAATAAGAACGAGGAGAAAGTGGAGCGAGAGGTGGAAGAACGAACAAGGTGGTTCAAGTACGTACGATTTGGATTGGAGATACACAAGTCGTCCGCCTTCTTTCCGTCATCTGTGTACCCTAGACCTGGGTGCTCCTTGCCGTCTGGAAACGTCCCTGCGTTGACGCCGTTGTATGAATGGCTGGTCTGAGCGCGGTTCATAGCCATTTCGACGGTCATTTCGCCGTTGGCGGGGCTGGAAATTCGAAGAGAAGTTTAGAGGGAGTAGAAGCGGGAGGAATGGAGGTGAGATAGGGAAATGAGACGCTGGGAGGCTTACACTATGAGGTAATCTCCAGCGGCGGGAGGGAATTCGTCGCACTAGGGAAAGAAGGGAACAATCTAGGTGTGGCTCGTAGTGAAGAGTAACTAACTCACTTTATTGACATGATGGAACCACCAATCCCCCTTGGTTAGCTGCGAGAGTAGATCTTCAATAGGTACCATATTTTGAAACGACAGCCACAGTACATTGTAGAGCGGGTAAACGGCATCGCTGGTGTCGAAATCTTCGTAGCCTTTGTTTCCTTTGTAACAGTACATGCCTGTGTGCCAGTATGATAGTAAGAACGATGCCCCAGACGACTGGCTGATGTCAAAGGGGAAGCGACGGACCTTTATCCCACACGGCTATATGTGCGTTGACGGTGCTGCAGAAGACGGAGATGAAGAAGAGACTCCATAGTTTGGGTAGACGAGATAGAAACGTCATTTCTGAGGTTAAGACAGCAAGATAGCTTTGAGGAGTGGAACGGGAAGACCCTGGGGAGGACAATGGGAATGGGAGACCAGCCTCTTATAAGTTATGCGGGGATCAGTTGGCTGACCATAGAGCAGAACATGTTTCTGAGTGTTAAGGCCAGTCTGGCAGTCTGTATCCCAATAAGCGACGGGTAGCGCGTTCTCAGCCCGAGATGAGATCGAATGTAGTACTGCAATGAATTTGAACGAATATATTCTGGAGAGTGAACATTTGAAAGATGTATGACAACATTGCGATAGTCGACTCGTGCTGGGGGAAGAAGAGTAAGGAACCCCTCCTGGGAACTTTACGAGTCGCGATGCGTCTCAGGGTTCCTTTCAGGGAGCCTACGTGTTGCCTTACAATAAGTCCTTTCATACCACTACATCGACGGAAAAGTGATCCATCCTTCATCGTACGCTCGTTCACTGTCCGTAAGGATTCTGCCACTACTATGCCACCTTTCCGAATGTACAATGAGCCTGTCACTTCTATGAGGAAACCAGCCCTCCAACAACTGGCTCAGCACAACTAGCCCCATACGCTCCAGCAGCTGTCCATCCTGACAAAAATACGAGAAGGCCTGACCAGGAACGACTCGGAAATGGACCTCGCGGCAGTCCGAGAGAAAGTCTTACTCTGACTAAACATGTCCCTTCCAACGCTAATCAACAAAATGTCGGATGCGTCAGGGAGGGTCCACGAAGTAGTGAGTAATCCCTTCCCCTTTTCCTAAGAAACCCCTCCACCATATTCTCCTCCATCAACTTCAAACTTACATGTCGCCATGTCGGATCCATCAGTGTTCATGACATACCGTATTCTTCTACGCGTCTTCTCAACGACGATTATCATGTCCTACACGTATATCAAATTTTGTTGATAACGGGCACCACTAGCATGTCGTTAACATGGTGCTATGGGCTTTCGTTATAGGTGACTCCACCATTAGTCCATTTCGCGTATCGCTTATCGACGTTGTCCGCCGTCTCTACTCAGACTTGAGTGTTTGCAAACAATATGTCTGACCATTGGTTTTCTTATATGCTAGATACTCCCTACGAGCGTGGCCTGCCTCTTATCAATCTTCAACTATCTGGACATCAACGCCCTCAGAGAATACCAGGCAGGCTTGCTCAGAGCACAGCCTACTTCGTACCCGATCAAATTCGCAAGAAATTTGCCGATGGTTGGACGACCCATGTCCCACTGACCTATCTAACAGACATGCACTGTGGTCAAAGCGGCGCGGCCTCAAGAACCGTTCACGGAACCCTATCCTTCGATCGCGAATCTGGGCTAATTAGTATTATAGCTTCTACCGAAGAGCTTGCTATTATCGGCGAACTTAACTTATCCTTCGAAGAATGGCACCAAGCGTGGATTCGACTCTTATCTCTCATCCGGGAATTTATCCCAACAGAATATTCTTGCTGGGACTTCCACTTCGCACGCATACGTGATTCACCTACCCGTGCTGTATATTGGGACGTTTGGCTCAACTATGACATGGAGATTCGTCGACAAGCCACCTATTCTGGGGTAGACCCGATGGTATTTCACCTGAGTTTGTGGAAACAGCTTGAGGCTCGATCCAAGTGGACATAAAGGTGCTCACAGCGCCCAAGTCTACTCTGGCAGAGAAGGGGTCCGCATCAAGGAATCATTAGACCACTCTGAAGGTTCGAGTACGACCTTGATGTTGAGGACTATTGGTCACAACCAACAACCAACTCTCAACCTAGGCTCGCACCCGCATCTCCCCACTCAGTCAACTGTCGACCACTCAAACCTACCTTATATCTACAAACATCTCACCACCTAGCATTTCAAACTTCCTCCCCTTCAACAAATCTCTACTATGTTATTTCCTCCTTATCTTCCTACATCACACGTGCACCAACGCATTAACTTACTTACCGGATTATTGTTAAACACTGCTTTTGGCCTGGGTCTATTGTGTTGCGCCAGCTGGGCGACTTTTGTAGGGACGTTGCCTCTGGGCCCTAGAGACACTACGATTCACCACACCGTCTGTTTTACACCCAATACACTACTCCTTAGATGCCAGGGCGCGACGCCCTCGAGACGCAAGATTGTTCACCCAGCCCGAGTCAGTTGTAACCAAGACTTTTTATATAACGCTCAAACAAATACTACACTCTGGAACTACTCATACCCGTACTCTTGCACATTTATACATTTTATAATTCTTGAAATTTTTAGAGAATCGATCCAGAACCTGCAAAAGATCATCAACTATGGCCGCCACAACCTTCAGATATGAGCAACGACGTAAGCCGCAGCAGCTGGAGTATTCTAAAAGATGAGTGAGTTATATGTCGGTCTTCTGGGAGATCTCTTCACATACCGCTCCATAGCTCAAATGAGGAGCTAAAACAATGGGCTGACCCTCGCAGATGAGGTCTCCCACTGCGCAGAACGTGTCCCTGCGACTCTGGAGTACGCCGGGAAGAGCCCGATCCCTGTATGGGTCACCAAATGTCACTACTGCATTGACACGGCTTTGGACGGCAGAGGAGAGCCTTGCGGCGGCTAGATGGACAACTTGGGCTCCTTAGCTGAAATTGCGACATGGTAAGCACGGAATCCATGTGAGATACAGGAGGCAATACAAACATACCTGTATCCCGAAATAACAATTTTAGCATTTGGACACGCATTGGCGGTCGAAGTGACACTGTTCGCCATCGTAATGGCTCCTCCAACATCGCCCCCCGCAAGATAACCTGCAACGGTGGCGGGGTAGTTGATCCCAATAAAATTCAGCGACCTGGTACCAAGTGCTGACGCCAAGGCACCTTGAAATGGTGGACCGACGACAGTGCCCAAGGTTCCTGTCTCAGTCGTTCCTCGAGAAAAGTAGACGACCACGCTGGCGCAGCCCTGGCGATTCTTGAGCTCCAGGGAAGAGGAAGGCGCAGCGGTCGTCAATAAAGCTGACAAGAGGATGACGAGCCCGGCAGAAAGTTGAGTGAAGAACATTGTTGTTAGAGTGGCTCTCTGCTTGTGTTGTGATATATATTAGCAGTAATCCAACCCACTCTTTATACAGCTTTCTGAACGACTGCGGCCTTCCGATAGTTGGTCTTCGGTCTCAGGTGAGTCTGTCATATGAGCAGAAGACTGACTTTTCTTGACGCATTCCACGCGGTGCAGTGCATTTAATTTACTGGGTTCTGAGTGCTTTGGAACCCTCGGGAGGTCAACTCTGTTGTGGCCAGTTGACGCTGGATCCCAACTGCATTCACTGCTGCACGGATACAGTTGTAGTGTTCCTCCTGACGCCTGTGTTGTTTTTCAGTGACACCAGGTGACACTCCCTTTCAATGGAACCTGATTCTTCAGCAGCCGATCCTAGGACGGGTGCAATATTGTGGCGCATGATACCCATAACTGGAAATGCAGCTACTATTTTCGTACGGCCTCGGTAGTCGGGTAGTCGATTTACCGGACAGATTATAGAGAACAAATTTGGAGATAGGACGCACATTGCTTTCAATTGAAAGAAATCTTCCGCCTGTATCTTTGTGCTCACATAATTTATATCTAGTAGGGAGAACCTACGGTTATGGTTTGCAATGACACCAAACTTTAGTAAACGTGCGCTCCAACTTCCGCTAGATGACTCAACTCAATGGTAAACATAGTAAGTGTCACCATTTTAAAATCCTGAGGTGAGTAATACGACAATCTTGGACACGAGGATACAACAACGAAAGATGGGTAAAAATAGAAAACTGCAGTTGATAACAGAGTAATAAATGACAACACAGTGAACGCAATGGCTAAAAATTGAGTGCCAAAGACCGATATAAATATGAATTATGAAGGCGGTTACAATTGCAAGGGAGTCTCAGGTGGAGCGGCCACTGAACCGGTCGCGGCGTCCTGCAGTTGAAGTATTACACCAGAACAATCTTACCAGAAACATTACAGTGGATCTGAGTGATTACGTATCAAATAAAACTCAGCCTCCTCCAACTGATCGTCACCAAATATTCAGACGAGCAGCGTGTTCTGGAATAGGTTAGGTGTTTGGAATAGGTTAGGTGTTTGGAATAGGTTAGGTGTTTGGAATAGGTTAGGTGTTTGGTAAATATATAGAGGCTATTCGATTTAGGCGCCCAGAGTCGGTAACAAAGGATACACAGCGCACCTTCATTTTCATGTACGACGACAGAACCCTGTCTTATCTTAAATTATAGTGGAATGAACCTTGAATACGTCACATAGCGTTGAGCGAACCGACTTGATTCTAACCGCTGGGCGAGGTAGATAACGATTCCTTGGCGACGTCCGTTTAAAAAACCAGGGGTAATGCACCAGCGAAGTGCTTTTATTAAAATCATATGTCGAGGCCTTGTGGAATTTTTTTTGTGAAGGTTGCCCATCATAGGTGTCGAATCTCGATGAGAGCATCATAAAATGCAGGAGCAATTGGAAGGGGTGGGAATTGCCATCACTTTGTAGGAACTGCATTGATATTTGCATCCGCCCCAGATTTCCCCGTTCATAGTGACAAAATTGAATAAATTATATCTGAGAGACTACGATTACATCGCAGAGTGTCTAAGGCGACTTATTGCAAAGTTGTCCATCTAACTCTAAAGCAATAAAATTATGAATGGGTAATATAGGATTGATTTATGGCTGTAGCCACAATCGAATCAGCATGTTGAATAGAAAGATCTACTATGGAAAAGACTTACTAATATTATGCCAACACAAAGCCCTGAAGTTTAAGAATCGAAGATGGCACCGTAAGCCGGAATGCCGCGGGTTTCCATCCCGTAGACGACTTTCTTCGTGACCTTGGGATTGGAAATGATAAACACAGCCTCAGCGTTACTCTGCTGAACCAGCTGGTAGGTGAGAGCGACCATATCGGGACGGCCCAGAGTACGAGTGTTCCAGATTATGGCATCAGGGTCAGCCTTGAGGACCGCGTTCATGATCTTCGGTCCATACGTCTGTTCGGGATGGGGCGTAGACCAGAGCACCCGACGAGGAGTGACATTGGCATACAGCAGGGAGAGGCAGGGGCCGATTCCTGATCCGGTGGCGACAACAACTACGCGCTTGAACAGACGAGAGGTATACAGGACACTGTGGGAAGTGGTTACAGTAGAAAATGCTGTCAATACAGTGATTTGCCGAATTCGGCAGTTTATTTGGCTGTACAATCAGAACTGTATTTACACTCGGCTTCTTGAGCCGTATACGCGCATCAAAATATGTTGTTTCAGCCAAACGGAAGCATCGGCCGGGCAAATACCAGCCCAAATTGCTGGATACTTGATGGCAGATTTTCTGTATTTGGATACGGCTCCTTCAGCCGTTGTGGAAACATCAAAATTGGCTGTTTCAATTGGACAGAACAATCTGCCGGTTGAATGACAGTTCATATTGGTCAATATCCAATGGCCGACTTTCACACACGCATTTGGGCTGTGCGTCGCACATCAGATACCACTGTGCTCTCCCAAGTCGTGATCTTGACACTCTTCTCCCAACTTTGGCACTTTTTCTGCTTTGGCATCTTGCTCCTTGCTGTCACTATGCGTTCAAAGAAGATAAAAAGAGAAAAGAAGCGATCTTATAAGAGGAAAAGGAAGATATGCTGGTGCACACTACTTTGCGGAAAGCCACTTCCTGTGAAAACTCGGCGCCGACATTATGCACAGCTCTCCAAAGCTGAGAATGATAGCCGTAGAAGGTCTGAATCACTTGACCCACTTATGGAGGAAGCACTGGAAGATGTCGATCTCTCAGACTCAGTTCTGCTGACGATGAGTGACAGTGGTAGTGGCATTGACATTGACGAGGAAATTGACATGAACTCGGAGAACTCTATCTCTGGAGATAATTTTGCTGGAGGTTCTACTCCAAATGAGGATTGTGTCAGCTCTACTGGATCTGATCATGATTGCAGCAGCAGTGAAGGTGGTAGCGAGGGCCATGGAGATGGAGGAAGGATTGACAAGGACGAGGACGAGGACGAGGATGAGGATGGCTTGGAAAGAGAATTTGAGGCATGGATGAAGTTTGATGAGGATGAGGAATTCAGGGCATTGGCTGATGACGATGAGCGCTTACGGGCCTTCAATGAAATGATGGGCTGGGATAGTGAGCGGATGGCAGACGAATGGGCCTCTCGTGAGTCAAACCACACAGATCATGATTTTACTTCAGCTCATATCTTGCGTATTAGGTCATGAAGACCTCTCCGAAGACGAGATCGATGAAATTAGGGCATTCAAATTGAGAATGCTTGGAAAGATGCCTCGAGAATTTTTTGATCAAATGCGCTATGCATTCGCTCACAAAATGACTATCTCATCTCTCTATGTCGTCACCAACAAACTTGCATTGCTCTCTCGTGTCCATCCTGTCTGGATAGACTGCTGCGTTAACTCCTGTATTGCCTACACCAAGGAATACCAAAACGCCAACAATTGTCCCGAATGTAATCAAGTCCGGTATCGTGCAAATGGACGACCTCGTCGTGTATTCTGCTATATACCATTCATCCCTCGTCTACAGCGCTTTTTCCAAAATCGCCGAATACGTCAGGAGCTCTTGTACCGTCATGAGTACCAACATGAGCCAGGCATCATTGCAGATGTGTTTGATTGCGAGCACTATCGCAACCTCTGCAAGACTCTGGTGACAGTTCGTGGAGAACAACTCCCCCACTGCTATTTTTCTGGTAAACACGACATCGCTTTCTCCACTTGCCTTGACTCCTATCTTTTGTATAAAAGGAGAAGAAGTGGTCCCTCAGCATTACCCATCGTCCTGCAGATCTACAACTTCCCCTCTGATGTCCGTACTCATCTTGCAAAGCTCATGTGTCTGGGGGTCATTCCTGGTCCAAAAGGGCCCAAACAGCTCCATACATTTCTTGACCCATTTGAGGACGAGTGTGAGCAACTTGCTCGTGGGGTAATAACCTATGACTGTGTCGACAAGGAGTGGTTTCCACTTCATGGGTACCACCTATTTCCACTGGGAGATATCATCGCACTGGAAAAGCTGCTCAACCTCAAAGGTCACAATGGCAAGAGTCCCTGCCGATCCTGTGAGATCAAAGTGGTCAACAACCCAGAATCTGTCGATAACAAGACATACTATGTTCCTCTTGTGTTCCCTGGCCAAGAACGCAGATGGAATCCACGTGAGCTGCCATTGCGGAGCCATGCACAGTGGGCACAAGTGGTGGCTGAGCTTGACGCTGCATCCACCAGAAAGTTCAAAAATCAGCTTGCAATGTACTACGGCATAAAGGGGATGCCAGCCATAACTTGGGTTGGGTCAGTGGATTTTGCTCGAGGTGTGCCTTGGGACTTCATGCACCTTCTTTTCGAGAATGTGGTCAAGAATCTCATACATCTCTGGATGGGCAGGTTCAAGGGTCTGGATTGCGGGGATGAGGACTACGAGATACCACTACACATATGGTCACAAATTGGGGTGGAAACAGTTGACGCAGTAAAGGACATTCCTGCGGCATTTGTCCGATCTCTTGGAAACATAGCTGATGATCAGGCGTCATACACTGCAGAAAGTTGGGCCTTCTGGTTTCTTTTTCTGGGCCCATCACTGCTCAAAGGCCGTCTTGGTCGGAAATTTCATAACCACTATCTGGAACTCGTCGACATCATGAAGATTTGTCTCAAGTTTACGATCACGCTGAGCGAGGTCGATGATTTGGAGACAAATATTATCGAATGGGTCGAGAAGTATGAGAAGTAGGTGTTTTATTATTTTGGGTAATCTTTATCTATGATTTGCGTTATTGATACATACTTCTTCCATTTCAGGCTGTATTACCAGTACAATGCCAACAGACTATCAACTTGTACCCTAACAATTCATGGGCTACTACATATTCCCGACAACATTAGATTCTGTGGGCCAATCTGGACAACTTGGACATTCTCAATGGAACGATACTGTGGGTATCTTCAGAATGGATTGAGGTCACGCTCCGAACCATGGGCAAACTTGAATCGCCGCATTTTGGACAAGGCGTACATCGAGCAGATTGATATATACTATGACTTGGAGGATATTAAAGGTGATAAGTCTGGCAATCACCTGAGAAGGGGTGAAACAATTATACCTGATTGTGAGTCGACCAAATGACTTTTATTTATGGTCTATCCCTCAATTTCTTCTTGACGCATTAGATTCTTTGACAATTCTCCGGTGGCCATTCGAGGCGACATTCAAGCCAGACATGGAACTCCGATTTAAGATTGCTGGATATTTCAAGGAAGTGGGTCTAGAAAATTCAAGAAAAATAATTCAGGCAGCACTTCCAAAGACTATGCCCTCTTGGGGTAAAGTGCGCATTGGAAATGCAGGCGATATAATCAGGACCAGTTCAGTGTCAAATCAGGAAGGAGACAGGAATATGTCTTACGTTCGGGTGTGTCATCTCACTGTATATCTGAAAATTGCACTGTACTCAGGAGTTACACTTACACTTAGTACGAGGTAGAGGTCCAAGACGCAGATTACCAGCAGATCCGAGTTATATTTTATGGAGAGCTGATGAAGATCCTCCAGTGTACCCTCCCAGATAAGACAATCTGGAAGGACTTCCAAAACAAGACAATACTTCTTGCAGTAATAAAACCATGCAGGACCAACGGTAAAGATGCAGCGAAGGAAATGACAGAGTACTCAGACTACAGCACTCCCATTGTTACGGATCTGAGGACTGTGCAATGCGTTGTTGGACGGGTCAAGACAAGGAATAAATGGGCCATAATTGACAGAAGCGATGAACTCTCAAAGACAGAGTTCATCGATACTCATACTCACGGATACCCATCACTTGACCTTGAACATGGAAGTGAGGAGGAAAACGTTGAGGGAACATGGTTAGATTAGATTTGTAATTGTTACTACAATCTTATACTATCATTCACTCCACCGTGGACATTGGACGCAGGTGCTTGTTCTGCTTGTGGGGGCCAAGGTTCAAATGTGACACTGCTAGTAGCATAGGAACGGGGCGGATGTAGGAACGAGGCAGATAACATGGAGGATCTTAGTTTTCTGCAGGCAAGCATGAGGGTTGCTTCAAAGAAGGTTCAATATAAGCGGAATGCTCACCTGCTGAAGAAGAGTCCAAGAGACTAATAGGCCATTGTCGTCGTCTTGGGACAGATGACCTGGTCTCAGAGTCACAGGAGAGTAAGGCGGATGCGAGGTATTCTCCCTCAGTGTCACGTCGCATCACTGCCGTTCATATCCTTCGTCGCAACAAGGACACTGAACAACCTGTCAAATAAGTGTATAATCCTTCGCCATATCAAAAAAAAACCTCCTACTTAAAGAGTCAACAACTTCTAGTCTTGAACGAACGGGAAGTTGCAAATATGCTCACGTTCGAGTGCTTCCATTAAATCTATGCGTTGAGCAGCAGATCTGTGGTCATCTGAGTCTACCCACAATTAAACATCATAGGCGATGTCGACAGTTCAGAACATTCCACACCAATCCTTCGCCATATTGAAACTTCACTCATTTGAATAGGTGCCATCTGTTTGATGTTGGTTGAATGTGGGTGAAGCGTTTCGGATGTTGTTCGATGTAAATCAGGTATACTCACCGATGCTGAAGCAATCCAAGCGCTCGTATCTCATGGCTTTTTTGGGTTTGGATGGGATTGTGATTGGGTGCTTGGGATGCGAGCCATTGTGTCCTACAGGAAGGTCCATGGTCAGCCGTTTGCGTCAAACTAAGTGTTGGTGTATAGGATCTGCCATGGGTTCCAGGTGACTGCTGGTGCCCGCATGTTCAGTTGGGGTAGAGAAGGATGGCAACGTCGGCTAGTGAGGGAACACGAAGACTCTTAGAGAGAGAGGACACTAGATATATCATTACATGTGGTCGACTTCGATCACGAGTCAGACACAACGTGACAATGACATGTGACAGATTATATTTCCTTACACACCTTGAACCTCAACCTCGTCCTTGCCCTTGCCCTCACCCTGTCTTGTTGCAAGTAAGTCCAGTCCGCTTCCTGCCCCGTATAACCGACATCCAGAATGGCTGCTGTATACTTAACCTTAATATTTTTTTTAAATCTTAGCCCTTCACTGCAACTACCATGAAACCTGCCGCTCGCACACCTCAGAATTCATTTTTCACGCACGCATGACATGAGTCCGCCAAATGTGATGGGTTGTACAGCTCTGAACCCCACTTTGCACGGTGTAAGTGGTATGTCTCGTCCTTGCCTCTCGTATTGGTGCTGATCAACCTGTTTCTTTAGTTGTAGTCATGCCGGCTGTCATGTTCACGAGATAGATAATTGGGGCGTCTATCGCTGTTGATGGATGAGACGTAGGGTCTCGAAGGTCGGAAATTAGTTGCAGTTCTGAGAGAGGGAGATCCCCTTCTGCCCTTTATAGAGGTTTGTGCTTGTCTTAATCGACAAACGCTGTTTCTGATCCGATTCACACCCCCAGGCATCTTTGCCAATTTTTGCCAGCCATTAACAATGTAGATGACTTTCCAAACATATCTGCAACCAAGGTGTGTTCCTCCACTGCATACTCTCTCGATGGATGCTTATAAATCATGTCAGATATCGGAGATGCTCGCTGCCGCCACTGCCTCTGCTCTACGATCCCCTCTCTTTCATCAAAACCTATCTACAGACTACCACATTCGTTTCTGACCTGCTTATCGCCACCAAGCGTAAGGTTGCTGTGTAAGTTTCCTATTTTTGCATTGCTAGTGAGTCGAGTTAATTAACAGCATTTTAGCATTGTTGACAGTACGACAACATGTCCAAGCTCGTCGACTCCCACTTCCCACCTCCTGTCCAGCCTTTCATTCCTTCCCAATCTTATCCAGGTTGAGAGCACCATCGGAGGCCGGAGGCTCGTTCTGTCATCGACATGGTCAACGCTACTCACCACGAAGTTGATCAAATTCCAGCCGAAAGCGATGGCTATGGTCTCCTCTCCCTGCTCTCAGCAAGCCGATGAGAAGCAACTCTCCCAGGACCAGGAAGCCTCACATAAGGGAAAGGAACATGATCCAACACTGCTTCCAACCCATGGATCTTGACGAGAAACTTACAGCGCTACGCCGCGCACAGCCTGTCCAGCTATCTGTGCTCAGCAGCCAGCCAATATAGTCATCCTCCTCGCTGGCTCATGGCCGTTCACTAAGGCCTAATTTGTCTTCAACTTCAGCTCCGCAGCTCCGCAGCACCTCTTCCCCATCTCTAATCTCTACAGGTCATTTCTCGTCCAACTATGGACGCAGACCTGAGGACTTCTCGCACCTTAAAATATCATCATCACCTTTGCCGAGGTCGTCGCAAGTCACTCAGAAGCAAGGAGCTTCCTCTGAGCCGTTCAACCCCGACACAAACCCAATACCAGTGCTTCAAGACCTACTATGAGAAGCGCACTTTTGCCCCCTTGCCCGTCAACTTTAACCGTATCTGGGTCATCCACGTCGCCATGTATCACTTATCACTCTTACACGGCATACAACTCACCTGCCATTTACTGTGTAAAGGATCGACTATCACCTACCATGACATGGGTTGCCACTGCCCATGGAGGAGCTGTTGCCACGTGACCTTGGAACAATACCCCGCATCTCACCCGTCGGCTCATTTTCTTGATTGTCACTCTTGGTCTTACATCTGGTCCAACGTAACATCGCCATATTCGAGCACAATGGCGGCTGGCTATCGCTCATCTTGGGTATCGCCCAGTTTTTCGTCTCAGTCATCCCCACCTTCCTTTTCGCAATTATGCCGTCCGGTCGAATGTTCGGTGATCGCTAGCAAGTCGCCATGGAGGGACATCTACACCCGGTTGCTGAAGAGGACTTACGCCAAGCTGCTAGCTACGCAGGATATGGAGGTCAAGTACAAGCCCAAGGTAAGATAGTTACACTTGTGTCAGTCGTTTTCATTCTGACATTAGGTCTTTTAGGTCCTCGTCTCCCGTCTCCCAAACCTGGAACACCATCACCATCTCTCCATCTCTATCGCGAACATCTCTCAATCAATCACGTCCAAAAGCTCCTCTATCATCAAGTCGACACTGGTGCTGGTGACCACCAAAGTCTTCGTGCTCCTTCTTTCTTTGTTTCTCAAGGCGAGAGGGGCCTCAAGAGTGAGTTCTTCCCGCCTGGTAGCTAGGCCGAGCGTTGGATTTCGATCTTCACCCAGTCTTTGACGACAGACATTCGACATTCCTCCTCCTCTCCCTATGGATGCTATGCCTACGTTTACGGTCCTTACTCTTCATTACAGTGAAAAGGTACTGTCAATTAGTGGCATTATGTATGTGCATTACTGATGATTGTGCATCTCAGACGCTCCTTTGTGAAATCATTCGTGAGGAGGACCAGAACATCCGCCTCACCCTCCTGGAGTATCTCAAGCAGTTGCACCCCATCGAATGGCAGAACTTTGTCAAGGACACGATGATCCTTGCTCAGGAGACGGCCATGTTCAACGGCGTCAATCCCTTTGCCAATGACGAGAAGGGTCAATCGAAGGCCAATCAACTTCCATTCTACTTCTTGGGTTTCAAGAGCGCTGCCCCGGAGTTCACCCTTCGAACACGTATTTGGGCATCCCTCCGTGCCCAGACCCTCTACAGGACTGTTTCCGGTATGATGAACTACTCGAAGGCCATTAAGCTCCTCTACCGCGTCAAGAACCCGGAGGTTGTTTAGCTCTTTGGTGGAAATACGGACAAGCTCGAACGTGAGCTCGAGCGCATGGCCAGGCGCAAGTTCAAGTTCATCGTCTCGATGCAACACTACTCAAAGTTCAATAAGGAAGAACACGAGAACGCCGAATTCTTGCTGCGCCTATCCGGATTTGCAGATCGCCTACCTGGAGGAAGAGCAGCCCAGAAAAGAAGGTGGTGACCCCAGGATTTACTCCGCCCTCATTGATGGCCATAGCGAGTTCGTGCCTGAGACTGGACGTCGTCACCCAAAGTTCCGCATTGAGCTGCCCGTTAACCCCATTCTTGGAGACGGAAAGTCCGACAACGAGTACTACTACCTCGGAACGCAACTGCCTATTGATCGATTCTTGATGTTCTACTACGGTCATCCTGGCTTCCAAATCAACAACATGCTCATGATTCTCTCGGTCCAAACGTTTGTCCTGACTAGTGCGCATTCATTCATTATTTCCTTTGGTCTTACTTATGCTCTCTTCAGTGGTGTTCCTCGGAACGCTCAATTCTTCTGTCAGAATAATATGCAAGTACACCGCCTCCGGCCAGTTCCTGGCTGGCCAAGCTGGTTGCTACAACCTGGTTCCCATGTTTGAGTGGATCACTCACTGCATTATCAGTATTTTCCTTGTGTTCATGATCGCTTTCTTGCCGCTGTTCCTTCAAGGTATTCATTTATTTAACGTAGCATTCTCGCCAACCACTCACTTTCATTTCTCACAGAACTTGTCGAACGTGGGGCATGGAAGGCCATTCTCAGCTTGGCCAAGCAGTTCTGCTCTCTCTTGCCGGTCTTCGAGATCTTCTCGACTCAGATCTACACCCACTTGATTCTGAGCAATTTGACTTTTGGAGGGGCTCGGTACATTGCGACCGGTCGTGGCTTTGCGACCACACAGATCTACTTCAACATTCTCTTTTCGCGGTTCGCTGGCCCAAGCATCTACATGGCAATGAGAACCTTGATCATGCTGCTCTATGTTACATTGACATTGTGGACGCCTTACCTCATCTACTTCTGGATTTCCATTCTCTCCCTCTGCATCGCGCCGTTTTGTTTCAATCCGCATCAATTCGTCTTTTCGGACTTCATCATTGACTATCGGTACGTATCGTCCACTTTTAGCGTCATACTGTTCTGATTTTGATTTTCTTTATTTAGTGAATTCCTGAGATGGATGTCTCGTGGCAACTCACGGTCGCATGTTAATTCCTGGATTGGTTATTGCCGTCTCGCGTACCATGATTACAGGTTACAAGAAGAAGAAACTCGGACATCCTTCAGAGAAGCTCTCCGGGATGTCCCTCGGGCCGGAGTGCGCACAGTCCTATTTTCTGAGGTTATTTCCCCCATTCTCATGGCTGTGCTGTTCGTCATTGCATACATATTCGTCAAATCATACCCAAATCCAGATGGCAAATATCCTCCCAGCCCTCTCGTCCGCATCGCCATCATCTCCCTCGGCCCTATCGTTGGTACTCTTCCTCGTGTCACTCTTCCTGGGTCCCATGCTCGACCCTACATTCCCCAAGTTTGGATCTGTCATCG
>Ga0247741_1000403_pt1 | contig 25086 bp, 13 predicted proteins | sample UWRJL213509R2_FD_180945 | JGI IMG/M metagenome (GOLD analysis project Ga0247741, IMG submission 180945) | Plant litter microbial communities from Arlington Agricultural Research Station in Wisconsin, United States - UWRJ-L213-509R-2 | ecosystem: Environmental > Terrestrial > Plant litter >... | reverse complement strand
GCCTGTTAATCCAACAACCTTTCGATCTGGTGCTATCGGATTGGAATATGCCCATCATGACCGGACTGGAATTATTAGTCGCCGTAAGAGCGAGCGAAAAACTTTCCCACATCCCCTTTATCATGATTACCGCCGAAGCAGAGCGCGAACGCGTGGTGGAAGCAATTGCCCAAGGCGTGAATGCATTATTAGTTAAACCCTATACGGCGGGAGGTTTGGCCGAACGTATTTCAATGGCAATGACATCCAGGCCGAGGAAGGTCGTTGCTTTATCACCAAACCAATCCCGCTCCAACGTAGAGTCATCTCCAACAACAAATTCTAAAGTTGAATCAAAACGTTCAACGATTTTGGTGGTAGACGATACCTCTGATAATGTGGAATTAATGTTTCAATTATTCAAAGATAGCTATCGCGTGCGCATATCACTCAGTGGCGAACGTGCTTTGGATATTTGCACATCGGACGACCCACCTGATTTGGTATTGCTGGATATTATGATGCCGGGCCTTGATGGCTTTGAGGTGGCTCGACGCATGCGCGAGCATCCCAACTCTGAACATATCCCTATTATTTTCGTTACCGCAATGGAAACTGATGAAGCTCATTTAAGGGGAATGGAACTTGGTGCGGTTGATTTTGTTACTAAGCCTATAAACCCGGATTTTTTAGTTCCGCGTGTACGCAACTTCCTGCGTTATGTTGAACTGCATAAACAACTGCAAGCTGAATACGATACCTTATTGGAAAATGCGCGTTTACGTGAAGATGTTGAACATATTACTCGTCACGATATGAAAGGCCCGCTAGCAGGTGTCATTAGCATTATCCAAACTCTTGGTGAAGACGCAGGACTCAGCAGGAAACAGATAGAGCAACTGCGTATGGCAGAAGATGCTGCACTACAAACACTGAATATGATCAATCTTTCCGCTGAACTTTATAAAATTGAAACCGGACGATTTAAGTTGAATCCGGAGCCGGTAAAAATTGGCGACATTTTACGGCGTATTGTGGAATTATCACGTCACACATTTTCCGAAAAGCATTTGATTATTTCGGTTGATGTAGATGTTGCCGCCGTCAATGAAGAACCACCAAAAAGTGTTGGTGATGCAATGCTATGTTACTCACTTTTTCAAAATCTTATCAAAAACGCCTGTGAAGCTGCACCGGAAAAAACGCAGGTTGAAGTAAAGCTGCATAATGAAAATCCATTGCGAATTACCATTGCAAACACCGGTGTTGTCCCCGCAGCAATTCGCAATCAATTTTTCGAAAAATTTGTTACTTATGGAAAATCGGGCGGAACAGGTTTAGGAACATATTCGGCCAAGCTGCTAGCTGAGGCACAAAAAGGATCTGTTTCTTTAGATGTCTCAGATGAAATTGAAAGAACTACGATTACAGTAAATTTATGTCGATATACCGCATAAAGAACTTTTTTATTTTAAAAGGCTATGAAAGTTTAGGCAGATCCAGATTTATATCGTCGGTTTAATTACTGATTGGTAACGTCCGCTTTTGGCCGGTTGCACCAGCTTAGTTTTAATGAATAACAGTCCTAGCTACATAGCTAGAATGTCACTTTTTATGGTTAAGACCACACTCAAACCGAAACTTATATCTTATGTTTACAAAAGCAGAAGTAAAAGAATTCTTAATTAAATACGGAAAAAGGTGGCTATTTCCAGACTTCTATAACAAGGTAACTTGGTATGTTGTAACTTTAGGTGCGGGCATCATAGTTACTCCAACACCAATTAAATTAGTTGTCTACAACTGGATGATTGATTCTTTTAACCTTAATTCAGGTAAGTCGCTGACTCTTTCAGATATGGGCTCAAACCACGCTGATTATTGGCTAGGTTTTGCTTTAATTATTTCCGCGCTTTTGCATAATGTATTTTCAAAGTGGCTTTTGCATCAAAACGACATACAAGTTAGGATCAAAGCAGAGAAAGTAGGCGAAGTTGATCGAGTTCTTTTTAAAGAGTTTTTGGAAATATTTCCATCAGGTTCTCCATCAGCTTATCTTCTGGAAACCCATGATTTCGGGAACTCCTTCAGTCTTGAGTCCTTAAAAGATATTGATAAGTTTGTTGATGAATGGAACTGTCCTGAAAAGAGTTTTATAAATTCAGAACTAGAGAAGATTCGCAAAGAGCTATGGAATAAGTGCCATGAATTCAGTTGGCTCATAGCCAAGAAATCCGCGCCGATTTATGGTGGTCGTCAAAGTGTTGTCCCAGGTAGAGTTAAAGATGATTGGGACTGGCCTGAATGGGTTGATAATGATGTTAGAGGGGTCAACAAAATGGCTTCAGAAGTCTTTTCGCTGCATCAAAATTTCATCAAAACTATGCGGGAATATCTTATGTGCTAACAATTGGCTGTGGTGTGAATTCGTGAAATCAGCACCAAAATCGTCCTTTCCTCCTCAACGGTTTAATTAAAGTCAGTGTCCGCTTTTGGCCGAAGGTGTCGAAACCAAAAAACTTTCATCTCAAATTTTGACAATATTTATGTGAGTAGGATCTGTGTGCCCAAAGCGACTGTTTGGAAAATATATTGGCGTTTGTCAATCTGCAAAAGCAGACTCAAGCTTTCTTGTCACTCCTTACCTTCCGTCAGACTATCTACCCACTTCAATTGCTTCGGCAAGCACGCCGCCTGTAAATTGTAGTACTTCGTGCTTACCTTTTATCGCGCTACTTTTCCTAAGCGTTCTCGCTCGTTTCTTTGAAGTTACTAAACGAGTTGCACTGAGGGGTTTGCTTTATCAAAAAAACCTACCAATCGACCTGCGTTATTGTGGGTGACGGCTTCTTATAAGGGTGCGGTTATGCAGGCCACTATGGTGCAGCCAATGACAGGATGCCATGAAAAGTGATTGATACCCCAGTGGGAATATAAAGCTCAAAATCTTTCTCCATGTGTTTTTTGAAGACTTGCCAGGCATCAACTTTACCTTTTATTTGTAAAAGGTGTGTGGTGCACACTGATTTTTCGCTCCTCAATCATTTTGTTGAGTTCAATAGAATATGAATGAGCGGTGATAAGTTAATACTGGCGTGCAAATCATTCCTCAGCAACCCATTCGATTCTTCAGTGTTGTGTCGTACTGAGTCTGTAATTCCATATTGCGATAATCACCAAACGTGCCTCGGCTAAAAATTCCACCAGTGTTGCTGGTCTAAGTACATTTTGCAATCGTGCAGACTTGATGAGCAATGCTGCAATCTTTCATGTTCAACGGAGAAATCTATGAAAATTCAATTTAATACTGATGCAAACATTCACGGTACAGAGGCGTTGGCCAGTCAGGTTAGTGCCACCATCGAAGAAGCTTTGGGGCGCTTTGAGGATCATATTACCCGTGTAGAGGTTCATTTGAGCGACGAGAGTCGTGGCAAGGTTGGGCAGCACGATCATCGCTGCATGCTAGAAGCGCGTCTTGAAGGTAGGAAGCCAGTAGCAGTGACCGACCACGCTTCGACGCTTGACCAAGCAGTGAATGGGGCCGTTGGCAAATTAACGCGGCTATTGGATAGCACCTTTGGACGCCTGCAAGATCAGCGCGAAAAAAATTCCCGCTTAGCTTTTTCTGAAGCAGATGACGCTATCGAGCCATAACACATACTTTAAGTTTCAAGGATACTTGATGGCTTTGAGACCGTATTCTTTCGTTGTGATTGGTTCGTAGCCAGGAAACAATTGATGATATTTCTTGTATGCGCGCCATAATTCCGCATCAATCCATTGCAATCCTCACGAGTGAGCGTGCACATATTAGCGATCCGCGTGTTTGTAAGCTGGCTGATGGAGTTATCGCAACGCAACGAAAAAAACTGGTGAAATGGAATCGCTAATCAAATATACCAATGACAAAAATCGGCAATAGGCTAATAAATTATGCAATCGCGAATTGAAGATTATGGACTTATCGGTAATGGTTATTCAGCAGCGCTGGTTAGTCGTAGTGGTTGCATAGATTGGTTGTGTTGGCCGCGTTTTGATTCCGATGCCTGTTTTGCAACCCTATTAGGGACTGAAGCAAATGGCTATTGGAAAATACACACTACTGATGCAAACGCGCAGGTCACCCGAAAATATCAAGACGATACCTTGATATTGGAAACAACGTTTGAAACGGCGGAAGGCATTATTTGCGTCATAGATTTCATGCCTTGGAAAGATGATTTCCCTGAACTAGTACGCCTGGTTCGTGGGATATCAGGGTCGGTCAGCATGCATATGGAGTTTGTCTTGCGTTTTGGTTACGGCTATTCAGTGCCGTGGGTCACGCGGTTATCTGATGGGTCGGGAATTAAAGCAGTCGTAGGGCCAGATATGGTAATCCTGCGAACCACAGCCGAGCTACAAAATGTCGCAATGAAAACAACGGCGGATTTCACTGTTAGTGAAGGGGAAGAGGTTTATTTTTCCCTTCAATATGGCCGCGCCTATGACTCGGTCCCGCTCGCCTATGATGCGAAGATTGCTTTGGCAGCTACCGCAGAAGGCTGGCGTGAATGGTCGAGTAAATCGAAAGCTCACGGAAAGTACCGTGACGCGATTCATCGCTCACTGATTACACTCAAGGCGATGGCCTATCAACCCTCTGGCGGGCTAGTGGCTGCGGTCACTACATCCTTGCCTGAAAGCATTGGAGGTGACCGAAACTGGGACTACCGTTTTTGTTGGCTGCGCGATGCAACCCTGACCTTAAGAACTTTAATGCGTGGTGGCTATTATGAAGAAGCGAAATCATGGCGTGACTGGCTGATTCGAGCAATCGCCGGTGCGCCCGGTCAGCTGCAAATTATGTACAGCATTACCGGCGAGCGGCGCCTACAAGAATGGGAATGCGACTGGTTGAAAGGTTATGAAAACTCTAAACCCGTGCGTATCGGTAACGCTGCCGCGTACCAAATGCAGTTGGACGTTTTCGGTGAAGTAATGAACGCTTTATATGAAGCGCGCCTGGGCGGATTAGCAGCGGACAGAGACGCTTGGAGCGTGCAAGTTGCCCTGGTAAATCACGTTGCCGATATATGGAAAACTCCCGATGAAGGCATTTGGGAGACCCGCGGTGGCCGCAGGAATTTCACATTCTCCAAAGTCATGTGCTGGGTCGCGGTAGATCGGGGCATAAAGTGTATTGAGGAATTCAGCCTGGATGGTCCGCTTGATAAATGGCGAATCTTGCGTGATGAAATTCACGCAGACGTATGTCGTCACGGGTTCAATGAAGAAAGAAATAGTTTTGTACAAACCTACGATGGTGATCAATTAGATGCAAGTTTGTTGCAGCTTGCCATCGTAGGATTTTTGCCACCTGAAGACCCGCGCATTCGAGGAACTGTTGATGCGATTGAGCATGAGTTAAATATAGATGGATTTGTGCTGCGCTATAAAACTGAGACCATGCACGATGGTTTACAGCAGGGAGAGGGCAGTTTTCTCGCGTGCAGTTTTTGGTTAGTTGAGAATATTAGCTTGCAAGGCAGGCACGAAGAGGCAATTGCGTTATTTGATAAGCTCCTCGCTATTCGTAACGACTTGGGGCTTCTGGCGGAAGAATACGATACTCAACACCAACGGTTAGTCGGTAATTTTCCGCAAGCATTTTCACACTTAACGTTAGTTGAAACTGCATTTAATTTACTTGAACGAACTAGTGATTCAAAAAGTTCGGATTAACGCAATCGCGCAGTGATGACACAAGTGATTCAGTTGTCAGCCCTTTATCATTTAAGAAAATACTGTAAGAATCAAAGTCAGAACTTACACAATTCACCATTTAATTACTCTCTCCGACGTGAAGGTTTGCATCATGATTCCAACGCCTAATTCAGCACCTGATGAACCGAGTGCTCCAGATCAGTCGCGTCATCCACGTACAAAGATTTATCCCGTATTGCAAGGCCAGCCTGCATTGGTGACCGGCGCTAATTCAGGAATAGGGAAAGCCGTTGCCTTGGGGCTTGCACAGGCGGGCGCAGATGTCATTATCAATTACGTGACTAACTCGGCAGCAGCGGATGATATTGCACATCAAATCGAATCAATGGGGCGACGCGCTATCGTCATTAAAGCGGATGTGAGTAATGAACCTGAGGTAGAAGCGATGTTTGCCCAAGCCGTTCAGCATTTCGGCACGCTGCATATCCTAATTAATAATGCGGGTTTACAGCGCGATGCACCCTTTGACGAAATGACCCTAGCCCAATGGCAAACCGTGCTGAATGTGAATTTAACCGGACAATTTTTATGTAGTCGCTCGGCCATTAGGGAGTTTAAGCGGCGCGGAATTGATGTGAATTTATCGCAAGCCGCCGGAAAAATTATTTGCATGAGTTCAGTTCACGAACAAATTCCCTGGGCCGGTCATGCCAATTATGCTGCGTCAAAAGGTGGGGTCATGATGCTGATGAAAAGTCTGGCCCAGGAAGTTGCGCCGCAACGTATTCGTGTGAACGGAATTGCACCCGGTGCAATTCGTACTCCGATCAATACAGGGGCATGGGAGACTCAGGAAGCTTATAAAAGTTTAATGACATTAGTTCCCTATAAGCGTATTGGAGAGGCTGACGATATTGCGCAGGCGGCAATTTGGCTTGCATCTGAAGCGGCGGATTATGTAACCGGAACTACGCTATTTGTCGATGGAGGTATGACGTTGTATCCCGGGTTTGCTACCGGGGGATAATTGCATAGTCCAACGGCATCGTAATATTTAATTTTATGGTCAAAATAACGATGTCAGGTTTTAATAGAAGTTGCGGCAGACGTTCAATTCACAAAAAATTATAAACGCTAAAAAGCATAGGCAGCTTTCTCAAGAGGCGGGGCTTCGACTGACATCTCACTAAACCGACCTCAGCAGATGCAGTAATTCAAATACTCGATAGCTTATAGATACCTTAAACAACTACCACATCGATATCGGCTTTAAAAATCGATCCCGCACCAGCTTATTACTGTTTTAACTTTCGGAATAAGTTAGGATGTTAATGAATAGTAGTAAATTTAAATCGCCAGCGTAAAAATTGCATTACTTCGAAAAAGTCATAAATTAACTTATATTTGTTTGCCTAATTATTATCCGGAAATTTACCATGCATGAGGGCGCACCCCTAACAATTGACGAAGCGGAACGACTTGCTTCTTTGCTACAGCTAGACGTTCTTGACTCTGCGCCAGAGCAAGAATTTGATGATATCGTCACTCTGGCAAATGCTATTTGCGGTACTCCTATTGCGTTGATCTCTCTCGTAGATAATAAGCGCCAATGGTTCAAAGCTCGTGCTGGCTTAGATGTTCAGGAAACTCATCGCGACTATGCGTTTTGTGCGCACGCCATTCTTGAAAAAGACGATATGCTCATCGTAAATGACGCGACAAAAGACTCAAGATTCAGTGAAAGCCCATTGGTTTTGGGGGAGCCCAACATACGATTTTATGCGGGGGCACCGATTATCAATGTCGATGGACAACCTTTAGGAACAGTCTGCGTTATTGACACGTTGGCTCGATCTCTGACTCAAAACCAATATGATGCTCTAACCGCATTGGCCCGCCAGTGCGCTGCGCTATTTCAGCTTCGTAAAATAAACTTGCAAGACAAAAAACTCTACAAAGAGCTGAACGATAAAGTTATTGTTGCACTCTCGAACAACGATGATGCGTCTAGAAAACTTCAGCAGAATGAACGACTCAATTCTCTAGGTCATCTCGTCAGCGGGATAGTTCATGACTTTAACAACATACTGAACGTTATCACGATTGGTTTTACATTGATTCAAAACAAACTCGATAAGCCAGATCAAATTAATACGCTAGCAAAGAGCGGTCTGGTTGCGGCGAATAAAGGCGCTAAGTTAGTTGCGCAACTTCTTAAACTTTCAAGTGACTCCTTACCGGATTCAGCGCCTATTTGTGTTGACTCCCAAATGAATGAGCTCGATGACATTTTGAGGAAGGCCGCAGGCTCTGGTGTAAGCATAGACATGACGTTAGACGCAAAAGGTTCGGCGGTTTTTTGCAGCGAAATACAATTTTCCTCTGCAATTATTAACCTGGTTGTAAATGCTCGTGATGCACTTAACGGTATGGGGAATATCTGGATAAGAACAGCGATTGAAAATATTGAAAAAATTGCCGATATTTCTGACGGCAAATATATCGTTGTTAAAATAAAAGATAATGGCCCGGGAATAAGTCCGGAGATTGCGCAGAAAATTTTTGAACCGTTTTTTTCCACCAAATCAGCGGACAAGGGAACTGGCTTGGGATTGGCGCAAGTTTATAGTTTTGCGTTAAGCGCCAGCGGAATGGTAAAAGTTATGAGCGAAGAAGGTAAAGGAACTTCAATAATTCTTTATCTTAAGGCAATTTAATCTCTATAAGGAACATAGAAACTGGTGTTTGCAATAATATCTGGCGCGCATACAAATTAAAATATCGAGAATGGTACGCCAAAGCATTATTTATAAATATACTGATGCTGCATCGGCTGCTAATGAAATAACATCTTACTTTCTACTCTCATTATTGAATCAATTATAAATAATATACTCCTCGTTGCAGATAAATTGATATTTGAGCAGTTCGATTTAACGCCATGAATGAAATGTTAATCGGAGCTGTCGCTGCGTGCTGCTTCATTATTGGATTGTCTTTCTTGCGCTATTGGAGAACAAATGGAGATAGATTTTTTTGTATTTTTCCATTTCGTTTTTAATTGAGTGTGCGAATAGAGCTTCACTGGGTATTTTTTTTGATTTTAAAGAGACGTCGCCTATCTATTACCTGATTCGGTGGCTTTCCTGTGGCTGTATTATTTTTGCAATAATTGAAAAAAAGAAAGGAAACCAACATCAATAACTTTCCGTTATTTTTATCCGTTTTTTTATTTTTTTGTATAAATTAGTTATCTTGTTTAAGTCAAATAAAAAAGCTAATTTATAATCGTAGTAGCCTAATAAACTTAATGTTCCCGTCGGCTTTTCTCAATGGAAAAAATTAAATTGGACCACGTACACAATGGCTCCTGCGAGATATCCAACGAAAGCTAGCAGACTGATTTTTTTCAGATACCAAATAAAATCAATTCTCTCCAGTCCCATCGCGGCAACACCGGCGGCAGATCCAATAATAAGTATTGAGCCTCCGGTTCCTGCGCAGTAAGCCAAAAACTCCCATAAGAAACTATCGGCTGGATAACTTTCCAAGCTGTACATTCCCATTGAAGCCGCAACTAGAGGCACGTTATCAACTAGCGCGCTAGCAATACCGATTAACACCACGATGACATCGAGACGGCCCACTGTGGCATTTAACCAGGTGGCCAATGCAGAAAGGATATGGGTATGTTCCAGCGTTGCAACGGACAGCAGAATTCCGATAAAAAATATGATGGAACCCAAATCTATTCGCGTTAGCGCATGGGTCAGTGTTAATTCACGTTTCTCATCATCATCTTTATTTTTGTGCATGCGATCAGCTACGATCCAAAGAATTCCAAGGCCGAATAAAACGCCCATAAAAGGCGGTAGATGCGTGAGTGTTTTGAAAATAGGTACAGCAACCAATACGCCCAAGCCGAGCCAGAATACGACAGACCGTTCTGTTAGCGTTGTAAGATCGTCTTGATTAGTGCTATTTATGTTTGGTGCCTCAACCGTTTTGCCTCGTAGTTTCCACATGATAATGATCGCGGGAATAATTAAATTTACTGCCGAGGGAATGAATAAACCGCTAATAATATTTGCGGGAGTGATTTGTCCTCCAATCCACAGCATGGTAGTGGTTACATCACCAATGGGAGACCAGGCTCCGCCTGCGTTGGCGGCAATCACTATCATGCCTGCAAAAATTAAACGGTCATCCCGTTTTGCCAATAATTTTTTTACAAGTGACACCATAACAATGGTTGTGGTCAGGTTATCGAGAATAGCGCTTAGAAAAAAAGTGACAATACAAACTAATAACGCCAATGACGATAATCGCGTTGTTTTAATCCGATCCGTTAGAACTTGAAAGCCATTGTGCGCATCGATTAATTCTACAATGGTCATGGCGCCCATCAGGAAAAAAACAATTTGTGACGTGCTAATCAACGTTTCGGATAACTCATCAGAAATTGCATGGGTGTCGCCCGACATGACCGCATAGATTGTCCACAGTAAGCCCGCGCCCACAAGCGCCGAAGCGGACTTATTAATTTTTAACGGATGCTCAAAGGCAATAGCGGCATAAACCAATACAAAAATAACTATCAGGGCTGTTAACATACTGATCAATCTAATTAAATAAAATGGGCGTCATAGCATTAATTGAAAGGTAAGACTATCACATCTGCTCAATGTAAAGGTCTGGAATGGAGATGATAAAAGCGGGCTAGAATTCAGATAGTGAGGGCTTCAAGATATGGGAATCCAGATACTGATTTGACGGTTTTAAATAACAATTTGTGTCGTAAACGTTCCCAAATGCAATTGTGGATCACCACCTGAGTTTCTCAGGGAGTTGGCAAATAAAAGAGGTCTGCAAGCAGGAAAATTTAAGTGGCTTAAGATCATAAGTTAATGTCCGCTTCTGGCCGATTATGCAATCCAATCTCTCGTTTGGATTTGAAATCTTCTTGTAACAGGCTCACTTCAGATATTTCCATCGAGCGCATAGTCGCGAACGTTGGTTTCGGCACTTCTGCATCCTTTAGAGAGCATTTTTCTCAGATTGCTGGCACAAGCCCGACCACTTATCTTCAGGCATTCTGCAAAAAGTTAAAGAAGGGCATATTGAAATGATGCTTGTTCAAGAAGATGGCGCAAAGGCTCATTGCTCGCAGGAAATACGTGAGTTCCAAGCCCTACACCTCATTAACAAGACTATTTAAAAGATCATTCCGCCTGCGACATCAATCGTGCTTCCCGTAACCCAGTCGGCATCATGGGAGACCGCGTATGAAACTACGGACGCTACGTCTTTCGGTTGACCGACCCTGCCCAGTGGAGTCTTGGCGATGAAAAAATCATCCATGCCCTTGGCCGACTCCGCATTCCCTTCTGTGTGGACAAAACCTGGTGCGATGCCCACAACCCGAATATTGCGAGGACCAAGTTCCATTGCGAGCGAACGCGTTAGTGTGTTTACGGCTCCCTTAGTTGCGCAGTAAGCATGGACATTTGGATAAGGGCTTTGCGCAAGACCAGAGCTGATATTAACGATCACGCCGCCCGCAAGCATTGCTCTGACGGCCGCTTGCGTAGTAAGCAAAAGACCTCGCACATTGATATTGAAATGTTCATCAATACTTTCCGCCGTAACAGTGTCGAGTGAATCGCCTTTATAGATGCCCGCGTTGTTCACGAGAATATCTAACCTACCAAATGCACTCATTGCGGCATCAATTAACGCTGCTATTTCCTCCGGCTTAGAAATGTCCGCTTTGACCGCTACGGCTTGGCCTCCCGCCGACGCAATTTTATTCACTATGACGTTCGCATCTTCAGCGCTACGAGAGTAGTTGACAACAACTTGCGCGCCGTCTGTGGCGAGGCGAAGAGCAATACCGGCTCCAATGCCTTTCGATGATCCTGTAACTAATGCGACTTTTCCGGTGAGATTTTTCATTTGAGTTGCTCCAGTGGTCTGAAAGTCCATGTTATCCTTGCGAAAGATATTGATATATAGGGGTAATCAGGATGGATACTGAAGCACAGCTTCATAATTCGGAAGATCTTCCTAGCCTGCTTCCTGCCATCGCAGTGTTCGCGCGCGTAGCTCACCATGCAAGTTTTACTCGCGCTGCGGCAGAGTTAAGCGTATCACCTTCCGCTTTGTCACAGACGATGCGTGTGCTTGAAGCGCGCCTAGGCGTGCGCTTGCTGGATCGATCAACGCGTAGAGTCGGCGTCACTGAAATCGGCCAGCGTTTTTTACATGATGCTCAGCCAGCACTGGCAGCGCTCGCGACAGCCATCGGCGCAGTGAATGAATGTCGAGATCGGCCCGCTGGCCTGCTGCGCCTCAACGTATCGCAAACGGCGGCGGACATTTTATTGATGCCGCATCTGAATACATTCCTCAGCGCTTTTCCAGACATTACGGTGGAGATTCATTGTGACAATGCCTTGGTTGATCTGGTGAGTGGCGGTTTTGACGCGGGAATTCGTTTAGGCGAGAACCTCGCTAATGATGTCGTGGCGGTACCTTTTGGTGGCCGCCACCGTATTGTGACAGTCGCGACGCCTAGCTACCTTGAAGGTCGATCAGCGCCAAGCAAGCCAGAGGATTTGCGTGAGCATCGTTGTATCAACGTTCGTCTTGCTGGTGGCATCTATCTCTGGGATTATTCTCATGAGGGGAGGGACTTCAACATCGAGGTACATGGACCCGTCATTACCAACGATGGCGACATTGTTCTTGGTGCTATAAGGGAAGGTGTCGGAATTGGTTGCGCATTCGAAGTTCAGGTACGAGAAGATATTCTGGCGGGGCGTTTAATCCCGCTGTTAAAACCTTGGTGGCCCACTTTTCCGGGGTTTTACCTGTATTACTCCAGTCGCATGTATGTTCCGCGTAAGTTACGAGTATTTATTGATTTTATGCGAGAGCGTCTGGATGAAAAATAAGTGGCTGCTCCGACAAACTATGCATGGAACAACGTGAGTTAAATTTAATACTGAAGTTCCGCTTTTGGCGGAACTATACAAATTAAATTTTTAAATATTCCGCAAACTATAAAGAAATTTGGCTAGTCAATACCGCGTTCCCTTTATGGCTTCAATATCATTATGTATCAATCATTATTCGTTTTGTGAGTTAGCTGGAGTACATTTTTCAGAGTCAACAATCAGTACTATTAATTTAAACCATTTTATTTGGCTTCCACAAAAAATGAGAAATTCTGAAATTAATCCACAGTGAAATTTCGTAGTTAGATCATGCGGATAGAATTTTAAAACGTGTAATGTTGGCACATCAATTATTGAAACGTTCATTTTTGAAGTTCAGAAAATGGTTAGTGCTTTCCCTTATTTGAAAAATTGACTCACGAGCCGTAATGAAAGAAGACGTTATCTCTAACGCCTCGGGCAAGGCGACAATCATATTAATTGTTGACGACGAGCCCGATATTACAACGACTTATTCAATGTTGTTTGAATGTCATGGGTTTCGTGTCAGCACGGCTTCCAACGGGAAAAGCGCACTAGATATGATTGATACGGTTGCTCCAGATGTGATCCTGTCGGATTACATGATGCCACTTGTCAACGGTGGTGAACTTTGCACAACCCTAAAAAGAGATGCTCGCTGGAAAGCCATTCCTTTTATACTACAGAGCGCGGCGTTCCCCACAAAAGATGTTCGACCTCCATGTGATTTGCTGCTGCAAAAACCTGTTCCATTTGATGCGCTTTTGAAAGAAATTAATCGTCTACTAGATAAGTGCTAGTCCTACAAATATTCAACCTGAGACAGAGATTTAACCATACATAAATTAATGAAATCGAGCGGTTGATTCTCAGTTAACTTTCTTGCGGGCATTGAATGATGGCGCTTATTAAACTCGAATGAACAAGCTATCTATTCGACCATTTATGTATACGAACACACCGGTTTATTTGGCGTTTATTCGAGTATTGCCCGTTACCACAAAGGATATTGATACAGTTGTTACTCAATTTGTGAATATGAGCGGTGCAAACTCATGGATGATGTCCGAAACAGCTTATAGCCGAATTTTGAAAATACTACACCATCAGATAGCGCGTTGAGGAAATCCCGAAAACGTCGATCAAATTTCGGGAACCTTATGTCCGCTTTTGGCCGAAATCTGCCGGATCCCCTTGCTTGATTAAAAAAATTAGCGTCAATGCTGGATGGCATTTTGCATTTCTCCGCAACTCAGGCGAGCTTTCGATCACAATCGATTCTACCAAGGAGTCACGATAAGTCTACTGTGTATCACATGTTGACGAACTGATGGAGTAAATAAGCTATAGCGCGTAGATTTTAACATCCCCTTCAGTTAACACAGCATCGCCTTCAATCTTAATGCTTCATAAAAATATCCTTAGAAATTCGAGCATCCCCATTTACTTTCAAAACTTCTATATCGGTACGTATTCATTAAATATGTTGCTTTGAGTAACAAATTTAAAATTAATAAGCACGAGCGATAAAATTATCCCTACGCTTAATAAAGGTGATGGCTGACTAATAATCAATATTTTATGATATTTAATGATAAATTTTGTAATTTTTATAAATGGTGCATACTAATTTTTAGATATTTTTATAAGTAACATTGCTTTACTATTTATTAATTTTAGCTATAGTGTTGGCATGCCAAAATTTAATAACAGGCGATAGAAAATGAATAATAAAGCAACAAACAGTTTTCGTGGTCCCGTCCTTAAGTTGGGCATCGCCGTAGTCATATTTAGTTTATCTATTTTCTCGCCCCTTAATCTCTACGCTGACCAGCTGACTGTCGGAGTCGCAATTAACGATTTGAACAATCCGTTCTTTCTTCAGATCGTAAAAGGGGCAAAACGCAAAGCTGATCAATTGAGTCACAATCAGGTAACTATGTTAGTGGCTGATAGTGGTTACGATGTCCAGCGCCAGCGCTACCAAATTCAGCAGATGATCGATCGTAAGGCAAATATTATATTGATCACCGCTGCCGACCAGCAAAAGCTAAAAGCCGATATCTTGCATGCGATTCAGAAAGGAGTTCAGGTAATTGCTGTTGACGTGGAGGCTGAGGGAGCGGTTGCCACCGTTGCTACTGACAACGTTAAAGCGGGTTTTCTTGCTTGCGAGTTTTTAGCTCGTAGCCTCAATTATAACGGCACAGTGGCTTTGATAGATGGTCCGCCGGTATCAGCGGTATCCGACCGAATGCGTGGTTGCCAAGACGCGCTCGCGACGCATTCCTCCGTAAAGGTAGTCAGATCAGAAGTTAATGGTGAGGGCAGCCAGCCAGGTGGTAGCAGGGCGATGGAATCGTTGCTCAAAGAGCATAGTGATGTCGCCGCCGTTTTCGCAATCAACGATCCAAGTGCTATAGGAGCTGAGTTGTTTGCGCAGCGTGCAGGCAATCGCGATTTATTAATTAGTTCAGTAGATGGTGCACCTATCATACAAAACACGCTTAAAAACTCGGCCTCTTTAGTATCGGCGACCGCCGCGCAGTACCCTGATCAAATGGCTGAAAAAGCGGTTGCTTTAGGGTTTTCACTAATGTCTGGAGTTAAGCTTGATCAAAAAATCTTTTTAATTGACCCAAGTTTAATAACTAAGGAGAACGTTCTGAAATATAAGGGATGGAATGACTAATTAGGTGTTAATGAGTTACGACTCTTTGCAGCAGAAATATAGGGCGCGGTTCAAAAATAAGAAATGCAGCCCTCTAATATCGAGGCGGATGTGATCTGGATTTACTCGTCGCAGACAATCGCTGCTCAATCAAATTGATCGCATCTATGATAACGGATTTGATTCGCCATGCATTGGGCTGATGACGGGATTTGTTAATCCGCTCGCCGTAAAATACGTTCGTCCACACTGTTAGCTAAGCTGAGACGATCGATATAAAAATAGACGTAAATATATAAAACAAAATAAACATGAGGTTTTTATGTCGCTTCAACTTAAAATAACATTGGTATTCAGTTTTCTAGTCGCTGTTATCTTGATGGTAATTGCTGCTGGGGTTAGCAAGAATCTCACTATAAGTGGCCGCTTCGATTTATTCTCAGATAAGGCGACTGCTGTACTTCATAATCTTGGTAATTTGCGCGTAAGTTTCGAACAGCAAGACAATTACGTGTTGGAACATTATCTTACCCGTTCTCCTAAAAAACAGCGTGAACTCGAGGCTAAATTAGAGACCGATCTAAAAACGTCTTTTGATTTGGCTGGTATGGTGATTGAGGATGCTCAATTAGTTTTTGCGGAAAACAAAACTGCTATGGGTTTCAATCGTGATCTGGAGTCGCAGCGTGAATTACTTTTACTGAATCGGCGTACTCTTGATTTAAGTTTAAAGCTTGAGCAACATCGAGACCAGTTTATGCGTGTTTTTACTTCAGCTGAGGAGAAAATTCAGCTGCGCTTATTGAATCTTAATGATCAAAGCTCTGTGTGGATTTCTTCAATTATCGCCGTAGATAAAGGGTTAAAGCGCATTCGTGAATTGACCGAAATGGTTCAAACCACAGAAGATCCTGAGGTATATCCTACGTTAACTCCTACAGCATCTGATACTTTGATTACGTTGAAAGCAAACTTGGATGTTCTTGAGTATCAAAATTATTTTTTCATTAAAGATTTACGTGCTGATATCGACACTATTGAAAAATTGTTGGTGTCGGAAGATGGCCTGCTACCAACGGCTGTCAGTTTTCTTCAAACTCGAGATTTGCAAAAAAAACAACTGGAAAAATATCAGATTGACCGCCGTAAAGATCTTGAAAATATTGACAAGTTTTCGACATGGCTTGAGCAAAATATTGCGGCCAGTGCTAATAAAACTCGTGCTGAGAATTCAAGTGCAATTGTGTGGCTTGTAACTTTTGGTACTGTAGTGGTTGTTATTACCATGTTAGTGAGTTTCGGGATGGTGCAGGGTATTCGCCGGCCGTTAAAACATCTAACTGAATATAGTCGTTTATTAAGTCGTGGTGATCTGACTCGTCGCTTTGACAAGCTCGCGCGGGATGAATTCGGCACTATCGGAAATATGTTGAACGATGTTGCAGCCCATTTGAATAATTTAGTATCTGAAGTAATGCATGCGATTGGTGGCATTCATAGTGCAAGTGATAATTTACTTACAAATAACCAGAAAAGTTTGCAACGCGTTTCCCGGATTGGGAGCGAAATCGAAACTTTGTCTGCGGCGCTCCAAGAGCTAGGAACTTCGGCCGTGCATATTGAAGCGCATACACGTGACACTCAAAAGGAGGTCGATACTATTCACCAACGCATCGCACAAAGTAGTGGGCTTTCTAAACAGAATGCCGACAAGTTAGCGGTACTTGGTAGTCAAATGCGCGAGACCTCCGGGTTGGTGCGTTCGGTACGCAAAAGTAGTGAGGATATTAACAGTGTGGTAGCAATCATTCGTGCGGTTGCTCAGCAGACCAATCTGCTAGCACTAAATGCCGCGATTGAAGCTGCGCGCGCAGGTGAAGAGGGGCGTGGATTTGCTGTAGTTGCAGATGAGGTGCGCGAACTTGCGGCACGTACTCAAAAATCTACTGAGGAAATTCAAGATATTGTTTCAAGCTTGCAAGCACAAAGTCGGGTCGCCGAAGAAATGGTGGAAAACAGTGCTGAAAGCACTAACGAACGTATTCGCGATGCTCAGCTATTATCGGAAGATATGAATGCCATTGGCGACGGAGCGAATATCATTAAAGATATGAGCGCAATGATCGCTTCATCTGCGCTTGAGCAGGGCACAGTTATCCAAGACGTGGCCAAAAATATTGTATTGCTTGCGGATCAGCTAAGTGAAAATCAAGGTGAGTTCAATGACAATGTCGCCCAAACTCAAGATTTGGCTCAGCGTGCACATGGTCTCCAGCGGTTAACTTCGACCTTTATTACTCAGGGGTAACTCGAAGGGGTCGAGTTAAATCTGTGAATTAATTCCTTAAACTGTTAGGCGCAGGGTCGTGAAATTGCTACTACATCTATATGTTATCGAAAGCTGTGTAAATAAGTAATGTCTTTATTTTAATTTTTAACCAGGCATATCAAGTAATTGCAATAAATAAATAAATGTAATATATTTTTTAATCGTATTTAAAAATAAAAATAATATTAGAATTTCAGTTGTTATTGCCTCCATATTTAGTTTCAGATAAAAAACCAAAGATAATAATCTTACTGGGTAGTTAGTTATTTTTATCCGAAAAAACTTTTATAAAATAATAAGTAATTAAGTGTTTTGTATGTTTGCTGTAGGGCTGGTGAAGGCGCGACACTTTTTTAAGCTGGTTCGCTTGGTCATCTGTTTGGTGTCGATGGTCACGAAAAATCGTTCCAGCTTATCGATTCAGAGTTCACTCTTCCGTCTGACGGACGCGCGCTGAATAATCTTTTACGCGATTGGTCTAAAAATACGCCCCGCCAATTTTTTGCGGCTGACAACATATTTTATGTTTGACAATGAGATGCGTACACATCGAGTAACAGGTTAAGAAACGCTCGTGCACTGCGCAAACACTGAGAGTGGTTTCGCAAAATTGTGAGGAAATTTGGCGCGAAGGAAAAAGCAATCTTCCGCTAAAAGCTGGGGCAGCGCCAATCAGCTGCAGTGAGATCAGAGGCTATCTTAACCAGTCGGATATCTGTCTGGCCTAAGGTGGTAACTTAATAATAACGAGAGATATTAAATATGATTAAACTAAATAAAAATTTTCCAATGTTTCGAATGGGGGTGCTTTCTACAGCAATTCTGGCTGCATTAAACTTTTCCTCAAGTGCGAGCGCTGCAGCGATGATAACTACGACTCCTGCCTTGGAGGGTTCGCGTTTGTTTGTACGTACGGCAGATTATAATCAAAATATTTCGGGGTTCGAATTTTGCTGCGGCCAATACGATACTTATCAAGAACATCAATTCACTAATGCGACCGGCGATTTCTTAAAGTTGGATGGCGGTTTCTGGGCTGCTGGGGTGCAGGGTGCTTTGGGTGAACGTGTATTTTCTAGCTATGGTGATGGCGCCAACAACGTCCCTGGTGCACCTGTTGCACAATTAGGCAACGCTGCGACTGGAACGGTCATGAGCCCTGAATTTGATATTAATACTACCTACATCAATTTCCTTATCGGTGGAGGCAACAATCGCTTTGATGCTACAAATCCGACGGCCGTTGTGTTGGTAGTTGATGGAAACGTAGTGCGGCAATCAAGCGGAAAAAATGAACAGTATAAGGTCGTTTGGGCTTCATGGGACGTTTCAGAATTAAACGGGAAAAAGGGAAAAATTAAATTCATTGACGGCCATCCAGGAAATGGCACCGATAGCGCTGTTCCCTACATTCTGGCTGATGAATTTAGAGCCGCTAACAAAGCTGCAGTAGAGCCTGCCAGCGACAGCAGGGTATTATCATCGAGCACCCCAATTACTGCATCCCCATCAACTGCTGGCTCAAGCTTGTTTAAGCGTGCCGCTGACCTTTCTCAAAATGTTGCTGGATTCGAATTTTGCTGCGGCCAGTACGATACTTATCAAGAACATAGTTTCACTGATGCTACCGGCGATTTCTTGAAGTTGGATGGCGGTTTCTGGGCCAGTAATATCCAGGGTGCTTTGGGTAATCGTGTATTTTCAAGTTATGGTGATGGTGCCAATAACACCCCTGGCGCGCCCGTTGCACAATTAGGTAACAGTGCGACAGGAACACTCATGAGCCCTGAGTTTGATATTTCTACGGATTACATTAATTTCCTGATAGGTGGAGGAAGCAATCGCTTTGACGCCACTAATCCTACTGCAGTTGTGTTGGTCGTTGACGGGAAAATTGTGCGGCAGTCGCACGGAAAAAATGAGCAGAATAAGATTGTTTGGGATTCTTGGAGTGTGTCAGGACTGAAAGGAAAAAAAGGGAAAATTAAATTTATCGATGGTCATCCAGCTAACGGTTCCGATAGCGCCGTCCCCTATATTTTGGCTGATGAATTCAGAGCCGCCAACGAAGCCTCCGTGCAGCCTGCAAGCGACAGCGTGGTCAGTGTGGACGAAGTTATTGGTACTCGTAACCTGAAACTTGATATGGGTGATGCTAATCCATTCTATAAGGACGGTGAGTATTATATTTATTATTTGGCAAACACAGGCTATCACTCCTGGGAATTGGTGAAGACCACGGATTTAATGACGTCTACGCCTTCGGTTGTCGCATTTCCTGCGTCGGGTGACGCCTCGAAGATCGATCAATGGATGGGGTCGGGCAGCGTGATGAAGGACCAAAACAATAACTATCATTTGTTTGCGACGGGTCACAACGAAAACTTACGTCCAATGGAGGCCACTCTCCATGCAACCGCCACCGACGCTACCTTGACGCATTGGTCAGTAAAAACTAATGAAACCTTTAGTGGCTCTGGTGGTTACTCTACCAATGATTTCCGTGATCCGTTAGTGTTCTGGAATCAGACGGCGCAGAAGTATTGGATGGTGATTACGACACGCTACCAGAACAATGCCGCTATTGGTTTGATGTCTTCTACTAATTTGTCCTCCTGGACGCCGGAGGCTCCCCTGTATACCGAATCATCGCCCCTCAATTTGGAAGTGGCGGATTACTTTACGTTGGGACAATCGCCTTTCATGGTGTACTCAGATCAACGCGATGAATCACGCCAGGTTGAGTATTTGATCAAAAACGGTAGTACATGGACAAAGCCCAATTATGATGCGTTGGACGGCAAGTCATTCTATGCGGCAAGAACCGCCGGAACCGATGCTGAACGATTGTTATTCGGTTGGGTGGCGCACAAGATTGGTCGCGTAGATACCGGTACCCCTGAGTGGGGTGGTGACTTGATGATCCATCAGGTGAAAAAACTGGCGTCAGGTGAGCTGGCTGTTTCGTTGCCGCAAAAAATCGTCGCTGCCTTGAGCACCGTGGGAAGTACCGATGCTGTTTGGTCAAATGCGTCAATATCAGGGGCTATTACAAGTCGCAGTTTAGCTCCCAATACTCGCGTTACTATGGCTGAAAGCGCTGCAAAAAATAGATTGTCATTTACCTTATCCAGTCAATCAGCAAATGCTATTGCGGGTCTGCAATTGCGCAATCCATCGACCGGTAAATTAGCCTTTGTCAAAATCGATTCGCTGAATGATAAGGCGACGTTTTATTTTGACGGTGATGAGTCAAACTTCAATAATCCAAGCGTAAAATTGCCGCTTGATTACACCCAAGGTGTGAAGTTCGATGTTTATATGGACCCTATTGCAGGTGTAGCGACAATCTATATTAACGATTTCAGAGCGTTGAGTTTCAGATTGTATGATCTGAAAAATTATCAAGTGGGCGTATTTACTACAGGAGATACGGTGTCATTGACCAATATGAAGCGTTATGCCAAGTAGTTTCTAACACTATTTTTTAAAGGTGGCCCACAAGCAATTTATTTTGCCTGTGGGCTTACTTCGTAGGGAATATTTAGTTTTGCCAATCGTAGTTTTCATTGCTGTTTTTTTGAATTTTTTCTTGATCTAAATTTCTCAGTGCTATGCGGATCTACTTGCCCCTCTTTTGTAGCTGCATTCCCGGTACAAAATAATCCTTTGGCCTCACCAAAAAAATTGAGCAAGCTGCGATATTTTTTTTCAATAAGTATCTTTGCGTCCCCTACCAATTATTGGCTGTGTCGTCGATACGGAAAACTGATAGAGAACTTTATTATCGAAGAAGTGTGTATAAAAGTAATATATCAATTATTTTGTTTTGATGACCCTCTAAATTAATTGACTTTCGATAAAATATATTAATAATAACTAAACAAATGTAACTTAATATTTGTCTCCATTTTTATAAAAATAATGTAGATGTTATAGCTATCAGCATATTCTCGGGTTGGCAATTTTCTTCTTGAAATCGCCTGAAGCAATAATTTTACTCACCAACTAATATTGACTTTTTCCAAGTGATTGGATTTAATCAAAATAATAAATAATACAGTGTTATGTATTAATAAAAAGAGGCTAAACCAATGAATGTATTAAATAAAAATTTCTTAGGGTTACGGGTAGGAATATCTTCTATAGCCATACTTGCGGCCTTAAGTGGTTGTGGTGGAGGTTCCGGCTCTACCCCTAAGTCGGATGTACAGCTGATAGTTTTAAAGGATGGTCAAACTTACCAAGATGTCATTAGTTCGCGAAGCTCATCGTCGGCTATCAGTAGTTCAGTTACTAGTAGTTCAGCAAGTTCAGCTAGCTCCTTAGACGTAGTGTTGACTACCGAGCCTGCAACGGAAGGTTCGAGTTTATTTGTACGTGCGGATGATCCTTCTCAAAACATTGCTGGATTCGAATTTTGCTGCGGCAAGTACGATACTTATCAAAAGCATGGCTTCACTGATGCCACTGGCGATTTCTTGAAGTTGGACGGTGGTTTCTGGGGCGCCGGTGTTGAGGGTCATTTGGGTGAGCGTGTATTTTCCAGTTATGGTGATGGCGCCGCTGAAGGCGATGCGAATGTTGCTCAATTAGGTTTCAGTGCGACTGGAACACTTATGAGCCCTGAATTTGATATTAACACTACATACATTAATTTCCTGGTGGGTGGAGGAAGTAACAGATTTGACGCCACCAATCCCACCGCAATTGTGTTGGTCGTTGACGGAAAAGTAGTGCGTCAATCGCACGGTAAAAATGAAGAGAATAAGATTATTTGGGCGTCCTGGGACGTTTCAGAATTAAACGGGAAAAAAGGAAAAATTAAATTCATTGATGGCCATCCAGACGATGCTTCTGATAGCGCCGTTCCCTACATACTGGCTGATGAATTCCGAGCCGCTAACAAGGCTGCAGCTGCGCCTGAAAGCGACAGCAAAGTTACACCCTTGGCGCCAATTGCTGCAGATCCAGCAACTGCTGGCGCAAGCTTGTTTAGCCGTGCGGATGATCCTTCTCAAAACGTTTCTGGATTCGAATTTTGCTGCGGCAAGTACGATACTTATCAGAAGCATGGATTCACTGATGCCACAGGCGATTTTTTAAAGTTGGACGGTGGCTTCTGGGGCGCTGGTGTTGAGGGCCATTTGGGTGAGCGTGTATTTTCAAGTTATGGTGATGGTGCCGCTGAAGGCGATGCGAACGTTGCTCAACTAGGTTTCAGTGCGACTGGAACTGTCATGAGTCCAGAATTTGATATTACTACTGATTACATTAATTTTTTGGTGGGTGGAGGCAGCAATCGCTTTGACGCTACTAATCCTACTGCAATCGTGTTGGTTGTCGATGGAAAAGTAGTGCGTCAATCGCACGGGAAAAATGAAGAAAATAAAATCGTTTGGGATTCCTGGGACGTCTCAGGGTTAAAGGGGAAAAAAGGGAAAATCAAATTCATTGACGGCCATCCGGACGATGCTTCCGATAGCGCTGTTCCTTACATACTGGCTGATGAATTCAGAGCCGCTAACGAAGCTGCAGTACAGCCTGCAAACGACAGTGTAGTAGGTGGGGGCGAAGTCGTCGGTACTAGTAATTTGAAACTTGATATGGGTGATGCTAATCCGTTTTATAAGGACGGTGAATATTATATTTATTATTTGGCAAACAAAGGGTTTCACTCTTGGGAGTTGGTGAAAACCACCGATTTAATGACGTCTACACCTTCAGTAGTAGTGCTGCCTGCTTCTGGCGACTCGTCGAAGGTGGATAAATGGCTGGGTTCAGGCAGCGTTATGAAGGACCAAAACAATAACTACCATTTGTTTGCGACGGGCCACAACGAAAACTTAAGTCCAATGGAATCGACTCTCCATGCAACCGCGAGCGATGCTACCTTGACGCATTGGTCGGTGCAATCTAATGAAACCTTTAGTGGTACAGGTGGCTATTCGACCAATGATTTCCGTGATCCGTTGGTATTCTGGAATCAAGCGGCGCAGAAATATTGGATGGTGATTACAACACGCTATCAATCCAAGGCCGCCATTGGCTTGCTTTCTTCTACCAATTTGTCCTCCTGGAGCCCGGAGGCCCCTCTTTATACAGAAGCGTCACCTCTTAATTTGGAAGTGGCGGATTACTTTACGTTGGGACAAGTGCCTTTCATGGTGTATTCAGATCAACGTGATGCATCGCGCCAAGTTAAGTATTTATCTAACACATCTAATTCGTGGGTCAAGCCAAGTTACGATGCACTGGATGGGAAGGCTTTTTACGCGGCGAGAACAGCCGGAACAGACGATGAACGACTATTATTTGGCTGGGTGACACACAAGGTTGGCCGCGTCGATACCGGAAACCCTGAGTGGGGCGGGGACTTGATGATTCATCAGGTGAAAAAATTGGCATCTGGTGAACTAGCTGTTTCGTTACCACAAAAACTCATGACTGCATTAAGCAATGCTGGAAGCACCGATGCTGTTTGGTCAGATGCTGCAGTCACCGGCTCTGTTACTAATTTGAATTTAAATCCTAATACTCGTTTCACTTTAGCTGAAAGTAATGTAAAAAATAGATTGTCTTTGACTTTAAATAGTCAATCTGCAGATGCTGTGGCAGGTTTGCAATTGCGCAATCCAACGACCGGTAAATCTGCATTTGTCAAAATAGATTCACTGAATAATAAAGCGACATTTTATTTTGAGGGTGATGAGTCAAACCCCGGCAATCCTAGCGTAAGTTTGCCACTCGACTATAGTCAAGGAGTGAAGCTCGATGTCTATATGGATCCTATCGCAGGCGTAGCTGCAGTTTATATTAATGATTTTAGAGCGTTGAGCTTCAGATTGTATGACCTAGCACATTATCAGGTCGGATTATTTGCAACTGCAGATGTCGTGTCCGTAGCGGATCTGAAACGCTATTCAAAGTAATCCTATAGCGTTATAGCTATTCCACCGCATTATTTTTTTAAGGGCAGCCTACAGGTAAATCGAATGCCTGCAGTCTACGTTTGAGGTTGTATGAAAAATATTTTAATTTGGGCAATTACAGTTTCCATTGCTGGCTTTTTATTTGGATTTGATACTGCTGTAATCTCTGGGGCAGATCAGCGTATCCAGAATTTATGGCACACGAGCCCATTATTTCATGGGTTATTTATTATGTCGTCGGCGCTATGGGGTACTGTAATCGGTGCTCTTTTTGGTGGTATTCCCTGTGATAAATTAGGCCGCAAAGTAACACTGGTTTTTATTGGCGTTTTGTATGTAGTTAGTTCTATTGGTTCCGCGCTCGCCAGTGATCCATATATGTTTTCATTTTTGCGATTAATCGGTGGAATAGGTGTTGGTATATCGTCAATCGCGGTACCTGCATACGTTTCGGAAATCGCACCCGCTAAAAGCAGGGGGCGATTG
>Ga0247741_1000402_pt1 | contig 25151 bp, 35 predicted proteins | sample UWRJL213509R2_FD_180945 | JGI IMG/M metagenome (GOLD analysis project Ga0247741, IMG submission 180945) | Plant litter microbial communities from Arlington Agricultural Research Station in Wisconsin, United States - UWRJ-L213-509R-2 | ecosystem: Environmental > Terrestrial > Plant litter >... | reverse complement strand
ATTAGCAATAGATTATATGTAAATAGTATTTATAATATGTGCACACTATTATCTATCTCAAATTCGGGAAAAGATTGGAGCAAAATATAAGATTTGTTCAGTGCCGTAGCCCCGATCGGACAAGTGATCATATATGGAAAAGATTTTGTATTATATTTGCCTCGATGTCCAGATCAGACCGTGAAGATCTTTACAATTGGTCCTGTGATTATCTACCAAATTTATCTAACCAAATTCCCGAGGAAAAGACCGGGAAAATGTTCGGAGGCCGATCCCAATATTATCCCGGGATCGAGTATAAATGTCGAACGTCACGTGTAGCGGGCGCGCCGTGTCGAGCCGCGACTCCCACGCACCGACACTGATGGGCCGCATCCTTTTCCGGCATTGTACCCGCCACACCACCACACCCACCACTACTCTCTCGCCAATCGACACAAAGATGCTGGATAATTTTTATATCTCGCTTGTGGATTTGATAGGCTATGCAGTGGTGATCTTTCTCATAATTGGTACGTTTTCTTCACGTCACACTTGCTGCGTGGGCACTAAGGCCTAAGGACCCACAGCGTCTTTTCTTCGTAACGTCGACAACCACGATGCAAATACGCAGGGTGAGTACTAATTTACGACCTTTTTTCTGGTTTTGCGAGCACACTCGATATAGTTGTGACAGCCCCTCCTGGACCTTCACCGACCACTGACAATCGTGCCACCCACTACCATTACCATTACAACGACCGCCGCCGCGTCTACTACCAAAATATAAACTCAAACAACAGCCAGAGCGCTAATTATTCTAATTGCTTCAACGATCACAGCACGAGGGTGCGCAAGGGGCAAAGGTATGTAGGCGATGTAAACTCTGACTCCGTAACAGGCTCTAACGGCTTTCCTTTTTCTTATTGTCCCATCTTAACTTCTATGTTTAAATTGACGATCGTTCGGTGTGAAAATACAAATATTGAAACTTCCGCGTACTCGTGGAATAAATGAAAACACTTGATTTGAATATTGGCTCAATGGCTTGTGTAACATCAACGCCAAATTTGTGGAAACCAATTATGCGTTAAACAAATGAAGCTCAGACACGTCTGATTCTGACGTCGAATGAACTAGACGTTGGATTTGGGATTTTCTTGTTAGAATCTGAGTGCGATGTACCATACACATTTTGAGCGCAGCATGGGGTCAGAGAAGATCTCATAGGCGCCTATCAATTGCCATATACGACAAATGCCATGTTTAGACAGCGGGATGACATCATCATGATTCGCATAAGCCGTGTTGAATAACAGAGTCAGGATGATATTCTATTTCTAAGTTGGTAACTAAACATCTATGGCGTTGGAATGAAAGAAAATCCGTCAGCGGTCCCGAAGTCCGTCAATAACTACCGCGGCAGTGTCAGTCATGCCAAGTATTCAAGAGGGAGAGCTGCTCACCATATCCATTGGCATCACATGATGGGCGTTGGCCTCCGGGAGTGGGGTCTGAACGTAGTGGCAATGAATATGGCGTACCTCGATGATATGTGTCGTGCACGGTTCCTGTTCGCACAGAAAACCAGCAGCAAATCCATATATCGGGTACGGATCAATGAAATTTGGCCTATTAATACGGCTGAACTCATCGACGATGAGATACCATCCGGATGTATCATCTTCAACCAAGGGGTGTTTAAATATCCCTTGCACTCGCCCTACCCTTCCGTTGTGCACGCTACAAGGTGGGTCATCTGACAGCTGAAAGATGACAGTGCTGTCTCGGTGATATTTTGAGGTGTAAACCCCATAGCAGATGCCGCGCGAAGAAATCCTATCATTTCGAAGGACTTGCTTGGGTACGTAGAGGCGGATATGATTGGCTCTTCTATGCAGGTATTCACAGAGGAGTTGGTATTCTTGTTCCGTGAGATCGTCCGCAGTGCCCCTCCCATCCAAGTTCGAAGATCCAAACGTAGGATCCAGACTGCTCGCGAGTTCGAAGCCCCTTAAATCCTCTTGATGTGTGGATTCTATAGCCTGCATGAGTTCCGTCACCTTTTGCTTCAGACTTTCGTCATCTGCAAGCAATGCGCTTAGGTTGGCGCCTCTCGCTGACGACCGCAGGATAGACTGATCCAGCTGCCCTGTACAATACAATTAGTTCCAGAGGTACCAAATATTCAATTGAGACTCACCTATTTTTCTGTTATTGTTGATTCGATGGAAGAACGAGATGTGCCGCTCGTAAAATGAGGCGCCATGCGACTGACTTGGTCCGAAGCGTCGGAGATTATCTCCAACATGTAGGGCGCCATGATGATTTGGGAGCAGACTTTTCAAACCAAAAAGGTCCCCGAGAGCTGAGACGTATCTGGATATGTGATGATCGTATGCATCGATCTGCTCCGCAGATGCAACGCGCATGTTCGACAACCGAACAGCAGTGACAAGGTCCATGAAGTTGTCCAGGAGCTCGCGTTTCCTTCCTTTTTCGTTTCTCCATATCCAGATCAATGTGACTGGCAAGTGTATGGTACCAACCATCTTCCAGTTGTCAGCGCTGAGCTTTCCCCTAGCCGCGGTACCCCAGTTCGGGGGGGCTGGACTGAGCCATGAAGGGAGACGACACTGAGACATGTCTCGCCACACATGGGCCATTATGTCCTTTCCTAGTACCGCATCGTGGGTAAGATCCGTATTGTCTGGTAGAAAAGACGTGAGAAGCGAATGCTGGTCTGCATCGGCGTCGATCTTCAGAGAATCAGTAAGCAACCTCCATATTAGTAAATATAGGACACGACGCACAGAAGCCACGATCGCCTGATGAAGAAATTTCTTGTTCTTTTCAGAACCAGTAGGTATCGGCAGGTCCAATGAGGAGCAAATTGTGAGGTAGACACTTTTTGTCGCTTGACGGTACGCCTTTTCCCGTCGAGACGATAAAACGGATGAGCTTTCGCCTTCTTTTTTAAGAAGGTTTCGAACGACACAGATTGTTTTCTTGTCGTATTCATCTAGCTCAAAGTCGGAGTCTGCCTCTCCCTCGACTAAAACTGCGTCATCCTCTCCGCTTTCCTCAGATTCCTCTGGGGCATCGCCTTCGTCCTCATCATCGTACGGGCCTCCTTCATCCAAAACATTATCAGTGTCAACGTCACGTCCGTCAATCACCAGATCCAGCTCAGAGGAATCGCGCTCGTCTAAAACTTGACGCTGAAGATGGATAAGATTTTACATAATCCCATCCTGAGGAAACACTCACCCAGCTGTAGATATTTTTCGCCAATACCCACCTTGTCCCGACAACAAGCGTATGCCCCTGGCCCTTGATGTCGAAGTGATCGCAGATGGAAAACAAATCGCGTCGAACGAACTCAAGGAGTCGGTACAAGAGATCAGGATCGTTGACTTTAATGAGCTTCAAGCACCTTTTGTTCAGTACCCTGGGTTGAACAGCACCAGATTTGGGTAATTCGGTTGTAAGCCCCTCGCCACCTGGATGGTCGATGTCAATGCGGAAAAGTTTGCGGCAGTGGGTCTGCAGTAGTCCAAGGTGAAGGGCGTGCATGGTGTCTGTCACTGTGAACTTTATGGGATCGAAGTAGGGGAGATCGAATAAGGGAGACCAACGCCACCCGAAGGCCTCAAAGGCACACTGTTTCTGAACGGGATCCGAGAGATCACGCCAGAGCTGGGCGAAGCGTCGAACGTCTGTCGCAGATTTTTGCGGCCATTCTTTGCGGTCGGTGATATTGATGTCGTCAACGTCGAGGTCGCAATATACGCAGAAGTAATGGGATTTGGGTGAGCCTGCGTATCCAATCAGCTGTCTAGCAGCGAGCATGTCGCAGACAATGGGGACAAGCATAGCTCGTATAAGTCTTCCGATCGCGTACTTATACGTCCGAGAGAAATGCACTCCAGGATCCCAAAGCTCAAGAAGCTCATTGACGACCAGCTGGATATAGTGATTGAGTTCGTCTATTGAGGGCTTCTTAGGACCTGGTATTATGCCCGCGAGGTACATGTACTCCCGTTGGTGTCGAAGAAACCAGGGGAGGTTAAGAAGTACTAACCAAATCCCAGTGGAGGAAACACTCTGCGACGCTGTTTTATTCCCGAACGGATCGAAGCTGTCCACGGACAAAGAGAAGACTAGACGCGCCTCGGTACCTGGACCAGGATAGAAAGGCTTCCCAGAGGGGTCCTTCAGATCACGAAAAACGGCGGATGGCCAGATATCCTCCAATGGTTCATTATCCGACATTCTCGTGGAATCGCAATTGTCGATGTGGTCTTCGACCCCTTTGCGTGCGAGCAATCGACCTAGCCAGGATTTGAATCCTTGATGGACATACGTCTTGATCGGGACCGTCCGTGTCTGCGTGCCCGTCACCATCTGCTCCTTCCACAGAGGTACGCCGCAGATTTCCGGTTTCGAGGACGGCCGATTGGAGCAGTGAGCAGCAACAGTACCCTCGTCGCCGCTGGGAAGATTGCCCGGCTCATAGGGGTAAATCGCACAGCAAGTCGTGCAGCAGATGTACTGTCTTATCTCTGGTTCAAGGTTGAAAGACGCCGAGATCGTGCGTGGATCTTTAGGAAGTGGTTGGGCAGTGGCCGTCGATTGTAAACGGAGAATGTCGCGGATACCACCCAGCATCGTTTTCGTGGCCCGCCTGGAAGCAAAATGGATATGCTCCAGGACAAGAGCCAAGAGTGATGCGGCCCTAATAGTGTCGTCTGATGGTCCGTATCGGTAGAAATGAGGTTCTGAAAGAAAGACCAATGAATGGAGATCAGCTTGTGGATATCAACTTGAAAAACCTACCAGTATTAACAATTACAGGACCTTGAGAGTTATGCGCTACCCGCTGCTGCGACCATTGAAGGCCTTTTTGAGAGTTTAACCGAATGAGTTCATCATATACCATAGCATGTAACGTGTTACCCTTTTCTTCATTGCGAGGTGTGTAGGTCGCCGTCCGTAAAGTATTGAAAATTTGAGCGTATCGAAATTCGACCGTCAAGAGTGGCTGATTGACAGGTCGATCTGCTTTAAGTGAGAACATGCCATAGTTTGCCTTCAGCATGTCGCTCAACGATGGAAGGGTATGAGGCCCAGATGTCATTGGATTGTGGAGGAATTCCAGTGGCTTTATCGACGAAGTAATGGGGAGTGTTGAGAGCCATTTAACCTCTGCACACATGGCATCGAGTTTTGCCGAACATGTGTCAAGCTGAGTGGAGTTGATAGGCATACGGGGTACCAGAGCTTTAGATCTCCTCTGATCTCGGATATGGTCGTTACGGGTACTGCGAGGGATCCATAAGCCACTGCCCTCATGGCTGCCAGTAACCGGATTGTAGATCCTGCAAAGCGAAGGACATGTGCACAAAACCAAGTTCTTTGACCCACTTGACTTAGGCATTTGGATTCGAAGACAAGATCAATCTTTCCTTTTTGGATCAAAAACGACATTACAACTGCAACAATAATTATGCCCCTCAACACACTGGCTATGGGGGATGCACTAAGCAGTCATATAATCATGGATAGGAGGCCCGTATCGTCACATATTCTACTCTCGCTACAAATCCAGGATGCGCGCAGAGGTGGGATTGACTGGGTTGAGAGCCCTGGAGGAACGTCGCTGAGGTGGAATCGACGTCAACTTCGACCACGGTTGCCGTCCTTTTCAGGGCAACTGAATGAATAGAGATGTGTAGAATTATGAGAACTTGGAAGGGCAATTAATCGACTAGGGCACTTACACTGGCTCATTCAGCAAGGTCGTACTCATTGTAGACTATTCATTGCCGTTGACGAATTTGTTCTTGAAGAGCGGGCCGTTATGAGCCACAGCGTCGATGCCAATCTCGTGAGCGCTTTTGACGAATTTGGGGATGGCGACGTGGTGAGGTGCTAGTAAGATAGGGGGTAACAGAGGGCAGCCTCCTCATAAATGGTGTTCACGGAAGCTCCCGATAGACGTTCGAACGGAGAAGTAAGATAGGACACCTAAAGAATTCTGTTATCCAGTAATATGAGAATCATCACATTCACTCACGAAACCTTTAGCCTTTAATAGCTTCTGTTCATTCAGGCTTGTCCGGATCTGAGATCAATTCCGACAACCTTTGATCCCACTGTCTGTGGGACAGACCATCCACGATGACGCCCTACAGTTGATCCAATTCGTAGCTGTCTATGGCACGCTCCTATCCAAGTTCTCCGAGGTACAATCTGTCAGCCTCGTTGCAGTCAGCAGAGCCGGCCTTGAGACTGTGCGAGTGCAGATTGCAGCGCACAAGTCAAACTCGATATGGCTTCCGATATGGCCACCGTATCCAATCATCTGCGCAAGATATTTTAGACATGTATAGACGCCGAGAAGCCCAATAGACGTACCAAAAGTGAGGAATGAAAGCACGAGCCGGCGATGTATACACAGTGCTCGGCCTAGATCGGCAGATTTAAAACATAGAAGTGAAAGAACATCTACACCGGAGTTGTGAGCGTCTGAGGTGAGGACGTATGAATGAAATAAAACACGTTAATTAGATCTATAACACCCTACGAAGTAACGTACCGATGTGGAGCGTCGACGTTTCGATTTCCGCTGCGCGATATCCAAACTTTGTCTACACTTAGGCTCTTCAAGTTGCAGAGGATAAGGACCGTGGCAGTTGAAGCTACGGTACGGTACGTGATCGATGGCTGGTGTTGCGGGTCATTTCTCAGTCTGCTGGCTCTCCTCGGCGATCTGAACGCGGTCTTCTCGGAGTGTCCATGCTCACTAGTGCTCTGCTTCCACCGATAAGTTCCCATCTATTCCTAGGCCCTCCACATCCTACAGCGTTTCAAGAGTCGATGGTGAGGTTGGGCAATGTTAAGGAAGTCAATACCCAGGCTCGTGCTATCACAGCACCAAGGTGCGTCAGGTTTGAATTTGAGTGGCAGGACATCACCGCAATGCCTGCCAATAAATTTCGACCGGAGTTAGTATCGGAGTTATAAAACACACAGCAGCAGTTCGGACGCCGAAAGGCGTCCAACCCGAAGGGGATTCACAGCTGATGCATGACTCCGAGGACCGCATCGCAATCGGCGCTGGTATATAGTATATCAGCCCGAATATCGTTCGCCTATACCCACGCTCTAATAATATTTACATGCCCCATGATATAACGCGCCCGACGATTCAGGTATCAAATTCTAGTTACTTTATGCGCAATTCACATACAGAGACGTACAGACGGGACCCTAGCTCAAGCGTTCAAAATAGCAAAAAAAGCCGCAAGAGGAGGCAGAAATATAACCGCAGAGACTATCGAAATGACCAACGCCTAATCGTGAAGCACATCGTCAGCACATATGGGACAGAGCATCGTTCCAAGCCTTACATTACCCCCCACCCGTCGAATGGGGGCAGCGATGATGCTGCCTGCTCCGTCTTCATGATTGTTGCGCTCTTCCGCGTCGCTGAAAGGGCCGTATGAGTCTGATGCTGCCTCCTGCAACATATATTAATAGCAGGACGAGGTCTCGACACCTTAAGACATACCGAGGGATCTGGGAGATCTGGGAGAGTAGGTGCACCTTGTGAGATCACGACAATCTCCGCATCTTCTCCTTGCCCAATGGCCACAACTATAACTGGTTTCCTGGCTAAAAAGCCTATTTCCTGAGCACGACGTTAGAACATCCTAAGATGAAAATAAGTAGAATCGATCACGATGCTCATAACTGATGGGGGAGTGAGCAGCTGCAAACTCGGAGAAGAAAAGACACACCTTCAAAAGCCGGGATATCTATCTCTACCGCGTTCAACCAGTGATCTCCGAATTTCTTGACAATTGCGACCGACCCTTGCCTAGTTGAGGTGACGAATGTCTGAGGGTCCATCTGGAAGGGAGGAAAGAGTGTTGCGTCCATTAGGTCATGGAAGAAATAGCTGGGTCTCCATTGTACGCCATCAGCCCCAGAACTGACGAACTCTTCGATACTATGTGTGCATTTGAGTACCAATTGTCCGGCTCTCAAAGCCGTACATGACCTACGGTAATGCAACTAATTTGAGCTGCAGAGTGAGAGCGATGTGAAGTAACACTCACAGTAGTTGTCCTTCTAGTGCATCAACCCTTTGCAAAACCTGCCCAGGATTGACAACGGAGACGATACTGCACAGGATCAGCATTCTCGTAAATCAATGAAGGGCTGTTCTAGAACTGCGTACAGGAGCCCAACAGGGAAACCAACTAAGACACGCTCTTCGTCCATGAAGGCGAGGGCTATCACTTTCTGGCTTCGATAGGCATGTAAACTGGTGTCTCCTGCCGGATAGAAGGTGAGTCTTGTAGTCCCCATATGGCGTGCTGGAATATATGTTCAGATCTAGATGTGATCACAAATAGGCAAATTTTACATACTGGAGAATGGCCTTGGGAGCAGGTAGACCCCTCTACCGCAGGTCAGAGCGGCCATTGTACCCCTGCTAGTCGTAACGAAATGTTCCATGGGGTGCCCAAGCAGGCTTCCCAAATCCCATTTCTTTATAACATTTAATGTCTACAGCGTGCGTATTGAAGAAACCAAGTCAGTGATGAATGTATATTTTGGCAGGCGCACGTACACTCTCTGTTTCCTCGACGTTGACCAACAATAGTCGGCCATGGTTATTCGCAATCAGCAGGCAGTTGGGATCAGTGGGATCCCAGGCGAACGCAACAACAGGCGCCTCAACGTCCAATATGAGAGAATGCTGGGGGTTTAACTCTAAGTTGACCACCTAAGGTTTTGGTCAGTTGCTGGGGTGAAAATAAGGATGGAAAACGTACAAAAACGGTGCCTTCCACATCAGCTAAGGCGAGCTTCCCATACGCGGAGACCTTTGCAATGACAATGGTGTCGTCCGCCGGGGATGGATAGCGGGCGACGACTTTGAAAGAGGTGTAATCTGTTGGGAGCATCGTAGTGAGTGGGGAGTGGTCAGGATTTGACTTGTTCGAACGCCATATATATGGCAGGAACTCAATCGGTACGCCTTCCGGGGACCGTGAATCTAAGATCCACGCACAGGGTCGGGGGACACGATCCTTTTGGATATGATAGTATCTGATTGTCCTCGATGCTCCTGCGTGTAAATGCCGCACTGAGGGCGACAATTCTATATATATTAAAAGGTGCTTAATGAATGCGGCTAACTAGCTAGCTAACTGTAGGAACTATTGCTTCGATGTAGCTATCCAAAGTCGCCTCAGAGTGAGAAGGATATCATGAAGATACAAAACTCACCGATAGACCTCAGCGTTGTGGCTGAATTCCCACTGCTCCTTGGATGGCTGGACGGCAAAATCAGCATCAATGCGAGATTTTAGCCAGTCCTCGTCATACGCAGAGACAGGAAGCCCCCCAACAAAAGATAAATTTTGGCTGTACGCGTCCTCCAAGGCATTGTCCGCACGTGGATGTGCATACGCTCCTCGGCGGCTCATCGTTGTTCTCCTCAAGATGGAGTAAACGATATCAAAGACCTGAAGCCACTTCGAAACCTCCTTGTGCCTCCACCTAGGTTTGCGGATGTAGTACCGCGGGGCTCTCATGCGTGCTACAGGATTATCCTCCAATTCGTCATAATCTGACTCGTCGGAGGACATCCCATCAACACCCAAGGAACGAATGATGGATGCATATTTTTCGAACGGGGGGTATATGTCGCATACTTCCAACCGCCGATGGAAAGACTATCAAGAAGCATGAGTAAGTTTCAAACAGGAGAAATACCACGCACCCCAACCTTCCTACTTCTACGTCGATGGCGCTGTGATTTGTCGTCCTTTTGAGCTTGGTTCAGCTCCAATTCCCTTTTCTTCGCCTTCATGCCTTTAACCCGAGTTAGAAATCGCTCAGACAGGTCGTCCAACTCTTCACGCGTTTCTTGCATGTTGTGATATTGAAGAAAATTCCTTGCAAATACACGAGCAGCAGATCTGTTCCACGTAGATTTAGGAAAGCCGGCGAGACAAATGCGAAAGGTGTCTGCGGTGCAGCACTCAGGGAGGGAGCGGTTGGCCTCCCAAGTTTTCCCCCACGTATTCGCTTCTTGAACGGTGACAGACAATGCATCTGCTTCTCGTTCTTTGGAGAGTCGATCGATGTGCTGGCGAACAAGCGTCTATGGGTCTTTATTTATCAATCAGATAGGTGTTTTCATTGCTGTAATACTCACCTTTCGATCCAACTCTGCACGTTGTCGACGTTTGGGTAAATGAGATTCTTTCCAAGCACGTCGTTTACGCAGTATAGAAGAGGGAGTAGATGCATGCAACCTTGCTTCCCCACTCGGACCGGCAGCAAATGGATCATCCACATCTATGGCTGGGGTTTGCTGACGAGGAGAAAATACCTCCATCGGAAGCAACGACGGAGGGCGAGCATCATTCGCCGAATTGTGCTTCTGGAAAGTCGACGTGAGTGTTTTGGCAATCTCTTTGAGCTTTTCGTCGAAGGCTGTAACAATTCGATCCTCAAAGGTATCGAATCGTTGAGATATGAGTTCGTCGATGTAGCTGGGATCATCGTCTTAATGCCATATGTCAGAACCAATTTTTATCAACAAAGGTGCCCAAGCTGACCTTCAGGTGGCAATTCCGCTTGCGACTCTTGTAACCTCGGAGTCGCAGAAGGGCTCAGACTTGCTGCCCTCGAGTCGAAGTCCATGCGAGCATCTTCCTCATCTTCAGAAGGAAGCGGCCGTGCTCGAGACGAGGAATTGATTCCATGTCCCTCAGCTGCTAGCATCCCATACCAAATATCAGTGGTTTTTGAAACTGGTTTGTAACCTGAAGCTGTAGGTTTAGAACTTGGGGCAGCAGGTTTAGAACGCGAAATCGTAGGTTTGGGACCTGAAGCCGTTGGTTGAGATGGGAGCCGGTCACCCATCATAGCGCGAAAGTTCGTCAAGTTGGCGTCAGAAGCCATAGCGGGTCTGTGAGGAATGCAATGAATTAAATTTTATTCTGTTATACTTGGGAACCTCGCGTCGCCATACGTTGAGCATTTGCAATGCGGTAGGACCAAAATTTATTTCTGACAAGTTCCATGACATCGAGGCCTTGTTCCCCGTTCCAGCAGATGTCATATTCTTGCCAGGCCCGATGCTCCAAAATCCACCCCTGAACACGTTTTCTCGCGGTGTTTAGGTGGAAGTGAACATGACCAATCTCGGCCTCTGCGATCTGAATCCATCGGTTGTCTAGATCCCACGACGCTTCTGAAATTGAGGCGCTGAGGACACTATTTTGACTTTCTTCTCTCCATATCTTGTACTTAGGCATTATGAAGACGCCACATAGATCTACCGGATTCCTATTTTTCTGAGAGCGGTTGTTAGCGGCGGAAGAAGAAAAGGAACGACATATGCGACGCTCCTACCTCCGTGTCGCTGGTCATGAGTCTATGCAATCCTTGAGATAGTGACTCCGAATTGATGCCCTTGGTTCTGCGGTTACAATTGAAATTACCGGCAGAGTTCTGCGTAGTTTCAGGAGCGACTAAGTCATCAATCAAGTCGAAGGAGAGGAGTTCAAATGAGGAGGTTTATTACATAATAACAGGTCTAACAATTTGAAAAAGAAAACTTCTGCGAAACCAAGAGCGTTTGGGGATTTACTTTGTGGCCGTCAGAGTAATAGGTATGCTACTAGGAAATTCGTACTCACAGGAATCATTATTGGAGGCAAAACGTCCATGTCTTGTGCCTCAGAAATTCGTGAAATATAACTGTAAATGGATGAGCGTAGACATTTAATCATGCCGTAGATTGTGCTCACAGTTGAATAGCCTTTTTACGAATGGATCGCCTAATTCTGATGGGAGTCGTGACGGCGTTGAGACTTCTCCGTTTCTTGATCAGAAATATAACTAATTCTCCTCGCCAAACAGAGCTCGGCTTGATTGAGCTCAGGAGATGGTTGGGTGGTAGGTTGGGTTGGCAGAAACCGTATATCAGAAAGAGGTGGCTATGAACTTTGACCACCGCTCGGTGGACGTTCAATGGCTGGCCAGCAATTGCTGACTCCTGGAAAAGATCGGTAACCTGGAGGGTGGGTATCGCCCCGAGCACGAAGTTGTCGTATTCGAGATGTCGTACTGTCCCATGCAGCGCGTTGAGGGCGTAGTATATTCCTTCCGGCTGTGTCTCCGTTAGTAAGCATGTATGTAGATTATTCGAGAAGAGTACATACCATTGCCAATAGAGATATTCCGGATTCACGGAGTGTTCTTTCGTGGGGTGAGAGCTACACGCAAAGGAGGGGTCCTTAGAACGCTTAAGTTTTGCGGCGGCTCAGCTTTCCAGTAGAATTTTAGCAGTCTGCAGCCCACACCCTTTAGATTGGACAATTCCTACCGTTCTTGGAGAGGAAAGCTCCTGAAGAATAAAATGCCAGCATCCTCAGGTTCATCTGAGGTTTCGCCTCCGCTCAATTTAATGCAGCACCAGTGACTGGTGACCGCATGGGGTGGCTGAGGCTTTTCAATACCTTATCATGATGGGGACCACTCTACCGACCTGTGAAGAAACACGTGCAGGCACAGTGATCGGCCCTGTATGCAAGTAAGTAGTCCGATCTATTTCTATTCTTGGAATGCGCCCATAAACACCCATAGCGCGGGTACAAGGTCTTCCCAGCATACTTTCTTGTGAGTTAAAGACCTCTTCATACCCACAACAGGAAGTTTGTCCTCTAGGACACCAAAGGGCAACGATTCCACCCTTGAACGTGTAGAAAATGAGGCAGACCTAATGCGGAAATGTCAAAGCGTCATGAGATAAGATCACATCGCTTGGTGATCGCGTGTGAAACATGTTTGAAATGGAAATGCTAAAGCACTTCCCGTCCGTCATTTCGGATCCTACTGGTGCGATTGCAGCATACAGAAGCGACAGTTCGAGAAAAGCCTAGTCCACGAGGTTGGGAGCATGGAATGGCGTAGTTCAGGATTTTTTACACGCCGTTTATGTATGGGCCGAGGGTACTAAGTAATATTATTCTTGGGAGCAGAGCTCCCGATCCCCCATTGCTTTCCCCCATCCAATATGGCGAACAAACCCGCACCGTCAAACTTGAATATGCTATCGTTCACGGTTAAGCCTGCAATCAAAAGGTTTATCGACAAGGCCAGTACAATTACAGCAGTTTCACTCTCCTGCAATGGAGAATACATCGCTGTGGGATATGACGCTGGATTTGTTGAGGTCTGTAGTCTTTTACACAGTGCTTTGAGAGTTGTTGAATAGAGCTGACATTGAGAATAGGTACTGAGCGCGCTCAATTTAAGGCCCATCAGGGCGTACTTCGGAGGGTCCAAGATTACTTCAATTCAATGGCACACACAATTTCCACGGCAAATCTTCGTTGCCTGTAAGAATGGAAATCTTTACCACGTCTGCATTGGCAAAACGCTCGTGAGTCATTTGGTCTTTCTTGCTTGAATATTAAGTGGAACTCGAACCAGATCCAGGACTCCTTCAGCGTCATCGAGCTAGATGCTAGCATAACTGACCTTGGAATGAACGAGGATGCTTCCAAGATCGCCGTCGCCTGTGGAAGCCAGATCTTGATAGTGGATGACCTCTCCTCCTGTAAGCGTTGATCTGAATATACTTCAGACCGTTCCTCAATAATACCTAGCAAAACCCAGGACAACCGTCATTCAGGAAGTCGAACAAGACTCTGAGGGTCACGACGAGACCATTTATCACATGCCCCTGGGCGTACATTTTTTGGATGAATTCGCCGTCGCTGCAGTTTACGTGGATCGGGTGATGTGAGCTCAGTTTTTATCGTCTTCAACACATGGTCCAACACTTCTTACTAGAGGATTCTCGACGATGCACCTGTATGTGGCTAAGTGGGAAATAATGTCCAGCAAACATTCTTGGATGTAGGTGCAGAATCGAGACCCAGAGACAACATCTTTAACGTTTGGATTGATTTAGGGGAAGATCTGCTCTTTCTATGGACCGACGTGAGATTTTAGCAGGCAACCTGGTCGACGGGGTCGATAGGTACTCCATACATAGTAAATCTAGGATCATGAGCCACGACCTCCAGTCGACACCTGGGTCCAAACAGATCGCCTACTCAATGTCAGCGCTGGACGAAGGTACAATTGTTGCAGGTCATAACGAGGCCCTGGTGACCATCATAATGGACCATGGACGTAGTAAAGGCTCTGCTCGATATAAGATCGAGTACGTGACTCTGACTCGGGGCTCTGACGGTATGTTTCCTACTGCCCATCTTTTACTCAGTAAACTCATCTCTCTTCGAGCCACACATATCGTCGTTGCCGGCCAAATTCAGGGTAAAACGGTGATATTGGCTGTTAACGGTTATGGAGCACATTCCAGGCTGTTTATTGTCACAGTCAACTACCTCCAAGACCAGATAGGCAATAGCATCGCTCCGGTGAGTGACTTTTGACTTTACTTATGTTCTCTATTCTCTAAGTATTTTTAAGGCCATTCAACCTCGATTCTCAAGATTCCAAACCTTTACCATTGTCTCTATGGCGGTCCTTGTCCTTGTTGCATACAATCACACCCGACAAGTCGACGCTATAAATAACCGACTAACTGAAGTTGCACGGCTCATTGAAAAGAGAATTAGCTTAGAGTAAACAGTATCAACGATAGTTCTCTGGGGCTTTGATTGCTGTTTCGAAGAATATACGCTTTGTCTTGTGTGTTTTGGGCGTGGCCCAGCTAGTGGTGAGCCGTGGGAATGTCCAATGTGTCAGCGAATGTGAGTTTCTCACCGACAAGGTCCCTAGTCAACAATGACTAGCATGGCGAACTACGGCGTACGCACCCAAATAGCCACCTCAGCTCTCTTCAAAGAACTCTCTTGGCTTACAAATATTGTGTTTTCCACTGAGGGATTGGGAAGAGCTTGTAGTGGTACGGCGTGGGCTGAGGTACACCCTTCTTGAGTCGAATTTTTCCAAAATGACTAAAGTCCATTACATCTTCTTAGTTTGCGGATGCAGTGGACAGATTTGAGACCACTAATTTATTTCAGGAAGCGCATGCTCCCTTCAGACAGGAGCTGAGAATTGGTTGCCCCGTGACCGACAGGCTTGCTGCACTCGGCGAAGATGAGCCGATAACTTCAGGCCATACGGACACCAGCCGCCTGGCGATTGACATTCTCAACTATAGGTTATTAGACGTCTTACAATGGCTCAGGGTTCCATCGGTTAATATCTCCCTATCTCGAGGAGTCCGATTCGAGAACCTCCCAAGCAAGCACCTTGGAAGACTAGTACGTTGAAACCCACTTCTCCTTCTGAAACGAAGGATATAATCTATTACAGGGGTACAACCAACTCACGAATAGCTGGAAAACTGTCATTGACTCTGCGGTTCTGAGCATCCGGAACCACTGCGAAGGCAGCGCAATTTATGCAAGCGGTCATAAAACTAGGTCCAACCCGCTGCTCAGACTGCTCTCATCTGTGAATCAATGGACGATGAACATTCGAGCGTCGAAGATTCTCAGGAACCTTGGAATTGCTGCATTCCATATGGGATTTCTTCTCAAAGTACGGGCACTGTCCTTCAGTAACAGCATACTGTTCACCTATTTTGAAGGGTAATCTAGATCTTCCGGAGGAGTTCACGGACCTCATGACAGCCATCAAAGGGTAAGCAGGAAGAATCTCTTTAGGATCTCGGCCTTAAAACTACATGTTTAAGGTTTTCTGATGAAGACGCCCCTGATGCCTGCAACGACATTGACGGAGACCTACAGAACTTGCGCGCTCTGCGTCTTCCACTCCAGGTTGCGCTCGCTGTCTCCCCATTGTATCTACTTCTTGACATCAACCTTTCAAGAAGAGAGGCAGATCGTGGCAGCCTCTTGAAGGTGCGTTCTTATTCTTCTAAGCGAGTGCATACACATCATTGACCATTCACAGGCATGGGCTTGTATGGGGGATGCGAAACCGAATGCACTATTATCTGCAGAAAAATATCTGTGGAATTTTCTTTTCAAGTTAGCTCAAGGGGAAGGAGAGTTCATGCCCCTAGTCGACGAACTGCTACTCGTCCTGGAATCTATAGACTATGGAACTCTTCGGAAGAATGAGCTCCAGTGGTTTAACATGAATTGTAAGTTCTTCATCCATCTCTACGGATATTTTGACTTACTAGACCAGATCGTCCGACTCCACCCCCTCAAAATGCCATTTTCCCGGACCCAGAGTTTGGGAGAACGAACGCTCATGAAGGTTTATCTCTATCACCACCGACACCCTCTCAAATAGCCGACCAGGTTCCTAGGGAAGGGACTCCCACTGCTTCGGGTAAAACCAAAAGCCCGTCTCCCTCTAATATATCTTCGCCTTTATCAGAAGCTCCTTCTCCCGTACCGGAGCCCGTCGCCGGGCCCAAGAAAGGTAGAAAAGGCAAGAATAAGAAAAATGCAGATGTTTCCAGGACGAAGGCGGGTGTCATTGCTGACTCACGGAAAAGGTCTCGCAGCAAATCTGAAGACGACCTTGACGACATCGTCATCATTCGACATATGATTGATTTGAGCGGTGATCTAGAGGACGTATGGTCTTATTCTGTTTAGGCGTATTTATAATCTTATTGAGCGTTTTGACAGGAGAAGGCGCCAGAAAGCGTTGGATTTGACGATAGGTATCTGGAGAAGGTGAATGGCAATTTTTACTAGATCCAGGGATCTGGCCTAATCTGAATGTGACAAGGTTTCTGGAGATCGAGTGGTTGAACTTCACGGCCCCCTTGATAGCATTCGCTATACGCCTCGCTTTCATGTAGGTGCGTCCCAACTTCAAAGGTGTACTTATTTCTCATACCTTCTCAGTTCCAAAAAGACGTCGATCGTTTCTACACTATAGAAGAAAGAGCCCAGACCTCAGGGAACGAGAAAAAGCCATTGTTTATAAGTGATCCAGAGCAGTCGATCATAAAGGTAATGACCCAAGAAGAATTTGACTGCAAACGGCCGGAGGAGATACAAGCTATCTTTTCTAAGCAACACATAGTCATCAGTCACGCACCCAACCAAGCCGTGAAATTTGACGAAGAGGCGCTGTTGGAAATTGCTCGAGAAGATCAGTTGCTGTCGGTCAACGGTCAGTCTAACATTAAATATCTTAAGCGGTGGGGATTGTGTTGATCGCTATTATAAGACCTCTCCGTTGAGGTGAAGAATGGAAATCTGAACAGCCGGTTGTGTAGCGCCACCCTCAAGGAAGTTCTCAACCACGGATTGCGAGATGGAAAAAGTCTCAACGCTCTTGATCTTCCTATGGAGGGAGGAGTTCGACCAACGGACGCATTATCCAGCGATCTCTGGGCTTGGAGGCATACGAACGGCCTGAAGCTCTGCAAGCGAACGGATCGCTTCCCAAGCGCTGCAGTGCAATGGGCCCTTATTTCGACCGCAGGAGCTCATAGTCCCTGGCATATCGATCCTGATGGTCTAGCCACCATGGTTGTGGTCAAATCCGGTTGTAAGTGGTGGATCCTCGCAAGGCCGAAGAAAGGAGCCAAGTACCCATCTTTTTCGGCCATAGGTACATTCCTGGATGGCTTTGACGTCGAGGCTGTGAATGACGATAGATGGGAGTATGAGGCAATACTCTTGACAGCCGGCACCACACTGTAAGTTTCATTGACGACCAAAAGATCCAGCACTGACACAGGCCTGGCTTCAGCTACATGCGCCCAAACACTCCGCATTTGGTATTCACTCTCGAGTCTTCAGTGTGTCATGGGGCACATTTTTATTCCACGAGCGTCATCAGGGATAGCTGCTATGGTCTCATGCATTCATTTCTTGCCCGTAATTATGTCGCGAACACCGAGCATGAGCCAGAATCAAGGGAGTTACTTCGACGGCTCATCACCTATTACCACAAGGTCTACGTTGGGCGTCAGCCAAGCGGTGAGTTCATAACCTTCTCTTGCATGAGGAACTGACAACCTTATGCATTGCAGATCTGAACCTACCGATCAACCAACATTGCCCAGATCCATCGACTTTCAAGGGTACAGTGGACCTTCTGACGCTTTGTAACATCATGGAACTCTGCAATGTTCTCTACTCGAAAACGTATTCCATAGAGGGGATCTCAACGCGCGAGTATTTGGATTTCATCGAAGGGAGAAAAATCGCCAAGGAACTTCTGGAGTGGCACCATCGATGGTTTGAGATATTACGGGGTAACGGACACCCTATGCGCATTTTTGATATCCAAAGGAGTTATTTACGTCGACAGGTGCATGCCTCCGCTTTTTATCTAGCGGCCATCGATGAAGAGGAGGCTCAAGAACAGTCAGGCAGTGAGGAGATCACTCACATCACTTCCAAAATGTTCAAAGAGCAGATTGAGTCAACCTTTGACTACGCATCTGAACTACTCGTGGAAGAGGCTATGGGGGGGAGCACCACAGATGCTAGCCTTGGATGGTCACCTGAAATCGAGTTTACTGTTCGGAAGCGTCCTACTCCATTACCCGGTAAGCAAGCCGTCTTCGTCCACTTATCATTACTTACTTTCTTATAGTTCGACGACCTGTGCCCGAAGGCATGACCGCGGCCGATAGGGTGTATGGGCGTTCACTTAGCATGAAGCCAGACAGTACCATCACTCAGGACTACAGGACGTCGGATAATGCGCCTCATCAGGGATCTCCGTATCGGGTGATCGCTAATTCGAAGGATGCTCCTCGACTGCGCAAGAGACGGAAAATGTAACAACCATGGCCCTTTATTTCTCAACATATTACGCATTACGTCCTCCACATTCCGCCTAGGCACTTTCGAGCGAAGTAATATTACTTTGAAAAATGAACAATTATACCTGCGACATCAATGATTTCCTGTTAATTGCGAGCGTAGCGAGAAATCTTGAACCCCTGGGCCTCAAAAACTATCTACGAGTAGAATTGAACACGGGCGTATACTTGTGTCGTTTTGCTCAGTTAGGCGCGTTCTGTGTGTGCCATAGGACCAGAATCGTTCAACTATTCCGAGAAGCTCAGTTTCATCATTTCTCCAGCAAACGATCCCCGAGCACCAGTAGCAGGACCGCTCAACCCGGACCGCTGGAGGCCGAGTGTTAGAAGTTGATAATCGGGAGTCGAGATCTATTCTTACAGTTTGCCGTGACCACACTATGGCTGAAGGCTTTAATTTCGAAGCAGCCAAACTTAAAGCGGTCCCGCTTCCAAAATCTGATCGTAAAGCACTGCCATTTTGTATCGAAGAAGTCGATGGCTTAGATGTAAGCTCCACCTTACCGTTTGTACAGAACACCCTCAACATTGACCACAGTGGCTTAACGAATCACTTTCGCGGAAGCTAGCTTCCCTGGTCATCGCTGAGGAGTATATCTGTGTATCTGATGACAGCGACGAGCCAGAATTTTGCGCCCCTGGAGCTCTGAGGGAGTACAGTCCAAATCCTTCTCAACCTTCAACTCCAAACTCAGAAAACAGCTTGGGCAATTCTGCTCTTAGCGCCAGTCATTCATCAGATTCGGAATCTATGGCTGTCTACAGCTCTGCATCCGAGATGAAGGATCGATCACCTGAACGCCCAGATGAACGTGAACGAAGCGTGGACCCGAAGGAAGATGAGGTCCCGCTTCCTGAATCCACCCCGGTCGAGGAAGGGAGCTTGGCTGATGACGAAGGAGGTACCACCGAGGATGCTGGTAGCCTCTCGGACAGGGAAGCCCCTCCTAGTTTCACAATCGGCAAGATGGCCATACCATTGACCATCGCTGATGCAGCAACCTTGTTTGTCCTTTCTTCCAGTGGGTATTGAATTCCACTGACGCTGCTGTACCATTCACAGTGCCCCCGTTTTGCTCAGGGATCGACCGACTGCCACTGCAGAGTCAGTCAATTCTCACAAGATTTCAATCAGGTATCGCCCCGTCAGAAATAGAACTGACGTTCTGACGGTATGGACGCTATCTGAGTCGAATGGTCCCAGTCCGCATGCTCTCGTACTATTCAATATATTACCTGGCCACCTTCACATCCACCATGACTTGTCTTGCAACACTCTCCATGCCTTCCTACTTTCTACTGCAGATGAATGGACTGACATCTCGCACGATTATTGGGACAAGAATTTTGACACCAGAAAGATTTCTCATCCTCGAGTCCGACAGCTCTTCTTGGCAACCACAAAGCAAATGTTCCCTCAATGGGTCACGGAGACCACACTTCACCGCCACCAACGGGCTATGGCTCCAGCACCACCAGCAATTGAGAGGCCAAGAAGGTTCAAGGGTGAGGATAAGGGGAAGTCGAAGCAGTAATGTAGCAATATATTTGCACCCTAATATCCTGACGTTTACTCCATGCCTAGCGCTATTCGACTCAGCCAGAGCATTCTCGAAACAATGATCTAGAATATCCCTCCTTCACCGCCTAACGTATTGGATTTGTGATTCACTTGATAATCGGAATCTGATGTCTCTTCCAGTCCCATCATTTCCAAAATAGGCAATGTCAAAGCGAATGCCATGAAGGTCCGTTTCGATAAGTCTTTCTGTCTCCGAAAATCCCCAAAAGGTGCACTGGGACCTTGTCTGCGGAGCGACTTGAGGCTGATCTGAACCTCCCCCCAGCTTTCTTGCTCCTGAATCTCTCTCCAACTCTTCACCCCCCGCAATCTAACTCTATGTTCTTTCGAAGTGCAAACGTTCTCGATGTCATCGACCTCCCAAAGTCTGATAGACAAGGGCTGACGAGTTTGGCAGATCAGGTATAATTCCTGGCCTATAAACATAGATCTATTAACTGATAACATGTTAGCTCTTGTCGATGGATTTAGGACGTAGAGAGATTCAAGACATGCTCTACGACGAGGCTAGTGATGAGGAAGCGGCCACCCCAAAAATCAGACGTGTCTCGAGGCTGCCACCGACGCCGATATCTGGCAGGCCAATTATTCCTGCCCGAACAGATACTCCTCGACGGGGATTGTTCGGAGCTGCGCCAGACGCTTCTAGACGGTGGGTAATTAGTGTTTCCATTCGAACGACCTTGACGAATAGAGGGATTTTGTAGAAGCATTGAACCCACAGAGGTCAGCAAGCATCTGAAATCACAAGGAGGCTCTCGTAGCCATAGCATGTAAGTTATTGTATGTTATTCTTCTCGTTTCTAATCGGGTATCTCAGCGCTTCGCAACGCTCGAGAAGCCGTTCGCGTAGTAGATCTCGTACACCACTATCGACGCCGCTACCAATGCCGCTACCTGGAAGGCCAATTATTCCTGCCCAAACGGCTACTTCACGGCGGGGGTTGTTCGGAGCTGCACCAAATGCCTCTAGACTGTAGGCATTCAACGACTCTGTTTGAGGAACGGGACTGATGGATTTCGCAGAAGCACCGAAATAGCAGAGGTCGACAAGCATTCGAAACTGCAGGGAGGCGCTCATAGCCATAGCATGTAGGTTCATCGTACATTATTCTTACCGTTTCTAATCAGGTACCTCAGTACTTCGAGAAGCTCGAGAAGCCGTTCTCGTCGGACGGAAACCGACTCTCGCTCTAAGCGTCAAGGTAGAAGCTATTCTCGCAGTGGATCTGGTCCGCGAACTGCCTCCCGCTCTAACAATCCGGTTGCGGAGTCTGCGGCACCTCGCCGACGGGCCACAGTAGAAAAAGGAAAAGAAACCACGGCGGAGCGTCCAGGTAGAACGAATTCCACTGCAAGTATAATGGGTGGCACTGCATCCCACACGGAGTCCCAGAGAGCAGTTAGCGTCAGCGAAACTTCGGATGAGGAAACAGCAGCGCGGCCATCATCTACGCCTGGACCTGCTGGGGCCGAATCATCCATCTTCAGAGACGCTGGGATCAGCGCTGTCAGCACTCCGTGAGACTGTCTATATGTTTCTACTCGATATCTTTGGCTCATCTATCCTCATGTTGGTGTAGTGCCCATGCACCTGGCGCTTGGCCAAGGTATTTTTCATTCACCATTCACGCTAGTCCCTACTGACTACATGGTTATCAGAACGCCTGCGTCCTTTCCTTCAGTTCAGAGCAAGGCCACTAGGGGTACCTCCACTAGGAGCGGTTTCATTGGCTCAGCGCCTCAACCTCAAGTTCCGACGCCGCCAACAGTGTGGATGGTTCCGGGCACATCATTCAGTGCATCCTCACCGGTATCAACCGCATTCGCATCTGGGACAGCAGAGGGTAGGCATCGAGAAGCACCAATACAGCCTCCAGAATTGTTCACGGCAGGAAGGAGCTCCCGTTCTCAATCAGCGGCTACACCACTTACAAATATGCAAACTCCAAGCAGCCTCGAGTCAAGATCGGTCACATCTCCAGCTTCCCAGATATACAGTGGCCCGGTTCTGACTCCAATACCGGGTCTTTTTACTCCAATCGGGATTGTGCAGGCCGGTGGTAAGAAATGATGTGGCCCGAGGCAGACATTGCTATTCTAACTTTGACTCTGAAGCAGACCCCATCATCACCCAAGGCGGTCAGCATTTAGCCGTCTATCGTCGAACAACGAACTCAGCAGGGAAGAGCTTGAGGTGGACCATTTCAGACTTCGATGGCCCCATGTCAGTAGTCATCAACGACATAGAGCCAGGTGAAGTTCACATTCACCGCGATCAGAGTAAAGACGAAGCCAGGATATATATGATGCAGACAGACGGCACCTGGAACGATTGCACCTCGGTCTGGTGTCGTACTGTTGAGGACCCACCTAGGCATCCACAGGACTCCGCAAAGATATTGGATGCACTAGGCTCGGCGGGCTTACCCGTCTATATCAACGATAGAACGTACAAGACGAGGAAAAAGGGAAGATCTGGGTTGCTTGTTGAGAAGTCGGTATGAATAATAGATAATTTGCTTCGTGAATGTATGGACTACTTTGTGGGTGAAATTTATACACGATTATTACGGATTTTCTGAAATTACGCGCATAGAAATAACTGAGGCCGATTTTCGTAATGTTGGATATCACTGAGGGTACGCAGTGAAGAGGTCGGTGACGCCTTCCTGAGCCAACTCGGCGTCGCGCTCAATGCCTATGCGAATTGTTTCAGTTATGGGTCAAAATTCAAGAATGGTAACCAACTCGTGAGGTCGGCATCGGCCTGATGTAGGTCAGTGGCTAGCCTAGCTGAAGATACATGTTCGACAGTGTGGCATATGAAAAAAATAATACTCACTCAGGTTCAAAACGCTTGGGTACTAAAAGATGGGTTAATAACAGTCATCTGGACGCGTTGAAGATGTATACCTCTATGAAAGCCCAAAGTGCCTTGTATGTCGAAACGGCTCGGCTTTGTTGCTGGTAAAACACTAGGGTCGCATTCTGTGTAAGTATACCCCAGAGGCGAAAACTGGAACTCACTTTTGACGAATTTGTAGATAAGTGTTCTAACTGTGCCTAACATCGCATCGTGGCGACGCTAGAGGCAAATGATCAGTAAGGTATTGCGAAAGTGAATTGAACGAGGGCGACTTACAATCATTCCTTGATTCGCTGCCACTATTTTCGACATGGCCTCGACGCGCCCTTCAAGCTCTACGAGCTGCATATGAGCACTGGATGGATACTGAAGTTCAATTGTGCCCATTATTTCGCACCTTCGATCCTGTGGCACAGCGCCCGATTCTGTTCTACTAAGCTGACGTCTGGCTTCGCAAGTCGGCTTTGTATTTTCTGGATATGCATGCAAAGTTGGGATGAGGTAGCGGGATGCATCGGAAAACACGTACTCTGACATCAATCTGCAAACCAATCACACGGTCTGCAAGCAGGCCTCTCAAGCCAGGAGGGTTCTGAGAGTCTGCAGCAGCAACATTAACTTCGACTTGATTCATGGGAGCGTGGTATCGGCAGTGAGACCTGAAAACGGTGAGAATGGTGCGATGTGGGGAGAAGGAATGGAGAAAATTGCTGGAGAGGTAAGGCCGCCTTATAAGAGGAACGGACAGGAACAAACTAGGATGGGTCCAAAGCCATCCTTTACCTTTACAGTAGCAAAGGGGACCATCTCATGAGACAAACACATCTTTGTTGCATCTTCGAGTGGATAAACATGGTGATTGTTACTTCTTTCGGGCGCTGCGGCAGATTTCTTTGGCAATTGCGACTTTGTTTGTAACAATAGAGCCACTGGGCGGACATGCCGCGCGCAGCGCGGATCACTGACGTCATTCTGCTGTCTAAACCCGGTATTTGTCGTATATGGCAAATTGATAGGCACCTAAGAGACCTTCGCGTCCTTACACTGCGCTCAAAATATGTATGGTACATTGCGCTCAGATCCTAACAAGAAAATCCAAAATCCAGTTCATTCGCCATCCGAATCAGACGAGTCTGAGCTTCATTTGTTTAACGCATGGTTGATATCACATAGGTCATCGAGCCAAGATTCAAATTGAATGGTTTCATTTATGCCACAAGTACGTGGAAGTTTAAATATTTTTATTTTCACATGGAACATTGGCCAATTTGAACGTAGAGGTCAAAATGAGATGATGAGGAAAGGAAAGCCGTTAGAGCTGGTTACGGAGTCAGAGTTTACATCGCCTACATACCTTTGCCCCTTATACACCTTCGTGCTATTATCATTGAAGGAGTTCGAGTAGGTTGTACTCTGGCTGTTGTTTGAGTTTATATTTTGGTAGTAGATGCGGCGGCGGTCGTTGTAATGGTAGTGGTAGTGGGCGTCGCGATTGCCAGCGGTCGGCGAAGGTCCAGGAGGGGCTGTCACAAGTATATCGAGTGTGCTCGCAAAAGAAGATAAAATGGTATTAAATTGGTACTCACCCGGCGCATCTGTATCGTGGTTGTCGACGTTGCGAAGAAAAGGGACTGCGAGGTCATTAGCGCCCGCGCAACAAGGTGACATGAAGAAAACGTACCGATTATAAACAAGATCGCCACTACATAGCCTATGGAATCCAAGAACGAGACGTAAAATGTGTCTAGCATCTTTGTGTCGATTGGCGAGAGAGTAGTGGTGGGTGTGGTGGTGTGGCGGGTACAATGCCGGAAAAGGATGCGGCCCATCAGTGTCGGTGCGTGGGAGTCGCGGCTCGACACGGCGCGCCC
>Ga0247741_1000400_pt1 | contig 25201 bp, 27 predicted proteins | sample UWRJL213509R2_FD_180945 | JGI IMG/M metagenome (GOLD analysis project Ga0247741, IMG submission 180945) | Plant litter microbial communities from Arlington Agricultural Research Station in Wisconsin, United States - UWRJ-L213-509R-2 | ecosystem: Environmental > Terrestrial > Plant litter >... | reverse complement strand
GTTGTACTTAACTTTGTTGATCATTTCTCCAATAACATCCACACTGCTGTGAGCTGGAACATGCACGTCGCTGATTTCTGTGGACCAGACACCTTAACTTATGCACAATGTATACTAAAAGCAGCACGAGTGCTGTAAAATGCGAGAAAGTAAGGTCAACACCATGTCCTGACGGTGCTGACCCAAATGGCAGCGGCGACGCGCGTCACGAAAAATCACACTTTCCCAAGGTTATGTGAAAACCCTGTAATTTGATGCTTGATCTCGCCATCAGCTACAAACCGCACTCTCGCTCCACTTGCATTCTCTCCCCATACTATTTATGGCTTCAAATACCAACGCTGCACAGAGGGCGATTATTTGTGCACTGAAGCGATCTGGTTCGCCAAATGGTGACACCTGAGCTGCCTTGGTCGTTCGCCATGACATATCCGATCAGCGAATCAAGCGCATTTTTGCATATTATAGAGAGAAGTAGAACTAAAAAAAATTCTGATACTCGCTAGGACTTTCCAGCAAGTTATCTCATAAGGCCGTTCGCTTTGCGTTCCAGTACCTCTCAAGTCAGGACAGCGCCAGCACTTCTGAGCTCCAGCGCGAGTACTTCCTGCAAGTGAATGCGACCACGGTTAGGCGAGCTCGTAGAGGGGAAACCCAGATGCCTTATATCAAATCCTTGGTCCCGTTCATCTCGATTAAAAGCCTACACGTGCGGAAGTTATGGGTGGAGGGACACCTGAAATGGTGTATCGTAAATTGGATGGCATTTGCGTTCTCAGATGAGTCAAGATTTTGTCTACTTGTATAAAATTGGATGATCGGTTCTGTGGTAAGCCTTGACAGCAGTTAGAGCCTAATTTTACTGAGAAAGGGCTGGGGTATGGAAGTGAGAAGTCATGGTGCGGGGGATGATCCCCACTTTTGGTGTTGATCACATTACATGCATCGAAGAAAATCTTAATAAGGGCCTATGCGCCGATATATTATAGAAAAATGTCCAGGGAAGCTTCTGTGATCTTGGCCCAGACTAATATGAGCTCTACTTCCAACAAGACAACAATCACTGAAGCTCGCACGGCAGTAATTCATGTACAACTACGTGTATATACTCTCATATCCATCCAAGAGTCCGGATATCAGTTTTTTCAAGAACTTCTGGGACTATCGTGCACGTAGAGTGCAAGTAAGATGACCCCGTCCAATATTGGAGGAGGGTATCTGGGTATTGCTTCCGGAGGAGTGGTACTGGATTAATTCCTCATTTATCACGAATTTTTATAATTCTCTACCTCATAGAATGTTCTACACTAACAGGTGGAACACTAGGTACCAGATTATGGGAAATAAAACAACATATTTTGCCGCAGGCATTGAGATTAAGATTAAGCGCCGAATTTAGTTACACCCCCATTTTTGGAACAATTTTCTTGATCGGATAACTCTGGTCACAGACCGCGGATTTTTTTCACAATTTTTTTCAAACATAAACTTTATATACTACACTACAAGATATATGTGATTTCAGAGTGCGGTTGTCCGTCATTCGCGAATTATAAGGTAAACTCGTGGGAATTTGTTGTTGGACAATCATTTTGTTGAGTCAGTGTAGGCTGAGAGGCGCTGAAGGAACATTTGGGGATGATTGCGCCAGCTGAAAGAAGGGGAGAGGGCAGAGGAGGTGAGGATTCGTCTGGATGGAAGTCATGTTGGACATACGGACTCTTTCCTGTCTGAACGCCTTCCCTCTTACGGTGGCTACCCTCGCGACGAACACGAACGGTGGTCGCACCCTCTGGATATACACTGAGACCTTCAGCCGCTGCGTCAAGGTCAAAAGCCGAATCCATCCTATCCCAGTCCTCCTCGCCAGTACTGCTGCTCTCGTCTCCTATACCTGAGTCATCTGCACCTGTAATTGACGGTAAAGGTGTAGAGGTTAAGCCCTCAGTCGTGCTAGTATGTCGTTTCTTCGATCCAAGCCGAAAAAAATGGAGAGTCGGCGAGGGGAAGGCTTCGGAGTTGTAAATGACGAAGGTGCATAAAGGGAGGTTGCCGAGATTCTCAAGCCTTCCCCTTTCCAAAATCCTTCGAATCTTCGATAACTCCCGTCATAAAACAGTCCTACTACACTATCCTCTGAAGGTAAAGCGATTGTGCTGTTCCGTGCGTTGCCCCATCTCCAATCTCTATTGATTGCACGGAGTGTGAATCGCCGTTGGTGGACGTTGCGGTATTGGTGTTGTTGAGCATTTCCCAGAGGAGGACAAGCTGTCGTTGGCTGAGATTGCGCTTGCCGGTTGACGCCCGCTATGAGTTGTTCGGGGGACTAGCCAGTGGAGGTCACTGGATGTGCGACCGGCATGCAGAGCTGGTGACGAAACAAAGCCACACAAACTCCCTCCACTGTTTCGGACATATCGGGTTCGAACAGCCTCTTAGGATCTGCGAGCGTTCCTAGTTTGAGAAAGGGGAATACTGGGGGCAGAAGTAGAAGTCGGCAATGCCAATATGACACCGTCGTTGACCGAGGGAGTGTTGGACCCTCCAGCGCCACCTAATTCAATCAACAAATCGGCACATTCCCAAGAGATGCGATGCCTCGAATTGATAGAGTATATGGCAACAGAGAGCTCCTTGTATGCATTTGGTGACCGAGTCAATTCGATGCTCTGACAAGTAGAAGGTTCAGGCTGCAAAGTAGCTGGAGGTGTTTGATCGTGGGCGGTCTTGGGACCTGCCAACTTTAGAAGAAAGATCGGCGCTAAAGCTCGGAGACGTCGCCTGTTGAATTAGAGATTCAACAGCTGGCGAAAGGGTTGGAAAGTTAACTTGCACATGTTGAGCAGCATGCGAGTCAAGGATGGTTTGCAGTTCCACAACCAGGGTACTGAATGTTCGCTGAAGTTCCTTAAGTTCTACAGACAAAAGAACTTGTTAGTCGAAATTAACGGAAATCGCTGAAAGAACGTACGCTCGATGTTGGTGGTAAACTCTAGAAGCATACCTAGATCGCGCCTTAGCCCGAGTTGCGCTTGGCTAATTCTTGCAGAGATTTTCAGATCGCTAAGTGAATTTCTTCCCATGGGACCTCCACCCGCTCCGCCACCAACTGCATCATTCAGGGAACTATCTCCATCTTCTGGGTCAAGACCAATGCTAACAACTGCTGAACGTCCAAAAGAAGCACTCTGCTGCGTACCAGGCGGCCGATTTCCAGATGGCAGCTTGTTGGGTGAAGCGATCGGCGTTAAATTTTTTCTAAAAAAGAGGTAGAGGAGCCCTTCGGGGATGGTGCAGGTTTTGAAGCTGGACAGGACGGTAGGTTCCACTGCCTTTGATGGCTCAAGGTTACCCTTCGTCGTCGATGACAAGGCGAAGGAAGCTGAAGTTCAATCGGGGAAAAGAGAGGTGGAGGTGGTTTCGAAGGTGTCATTGGAGTCCGTCCTGATTCCTCGCCCTCCTTGCCTTTAGACTTAGAGATCTGAACGGCAGAATCAGAAGTGGAGCGAGAAGCGAAAGTCGTCTTCTCGATCCCGTTCCGTCCTCAGATGTCCTTGCTGGATGTAGCCGACGTCATAGGTAAAGGAGGTAGGACGGGAAAAGCAACAGAAATTGGCAGCGGAGGGGCTAGTTGCTACCTTTCGCTGAGATTCGAAACAATCAGCCCAGTCCAGTACCACCCATCCTTCGGTTGCAAGGGTTGTACGTGTCATGAGGAAGAATCTCCACTGTCAATCTCCTTAGGTCGATCATCAAGGAGGCGAGAGTGACGTCCGTCGAGAACGTGATTCCCCAATACCAACGTCGCTCTCTTCTCCCCCTGCCTTGGAACCCGCCGAAGCAGTGGGGGTAGCGGCCCGACCGAGACCTAAGCCTTCGTACTGCATCTTCCATTTCCTTGAGCTGTTGATGACTGGTGGTGTTTGCTCTCTTGCTCTTCCCCGGTAAACAGCGCTCGACGATGCTCCATTGACAATTCCTCCACCTGCTCCAAGACCATCCGCAATTGAACGAAACCTAGACTTTTTCTCTTGATGAGTTTAGGCGTAGGGGGCGGATGGGGAGCATTCGGATCCATATTGCTGCCATTGACGTTCTGGTTTCCAGCAACTCGACTTCGACTCTGAGGTTCGTGTGAATGAGAGCCATATGAATGCGCCTGCAACGACGACCCGCCAGCCCCTGACCAGTGACCTGCCATCACCGCGAGCGTGCGGGCTCCCAGCGCCGGAAGCTCGAAAAAACCGGTTCGGGTCCGGTGTAATTCCAGAGTTGTCTTTTATCCCTGATGACGAAGGTCTGGCCATGCTTTTGCGGTGGGCGTATGCTGATGTAGAGGCTGAGGCGTGAGCATCAACAGAGGACATAGAGGGACGGCGGCGAGGGGTGCGCTGTACGTCGGCATCACGGGAAGTTTGAGATTAAGATTCTGTCACTGATAATCGAAAGGGCAACGTTAGATCCTTGACCAACGACTGAACAAAGCAAACAGTCGTAATACTAACCCATAACTTCTGCTGGAGTCGTCCTATCCCCTCTCCTCCATCTAACACCCCACTTCTTAACACTTCCAACACGGCGGTGCCTTTTGTTGGCGTCTGGAACGGGGATATTAATGAAGAGAAACAAGTACGTCCATGACGAGAGTCGTTGTCTGACTCGCCAGCAATCGAGAATAACTCAAAGGTACAGAATCATGAACGATGACTTTCCCAAAATTCGCAGAACAACGTAACTTAGCTTTCCAGACAGCCAGTGCCAATTTGACGTGCTCAGTGAGCTAGCGAGGCAGTTGTCCCAGGACCGTGTGGTGTCGGGTAAAGAAACAGCGGTAGCACTGATTTTTGGGGAGGCGGGTGCGCGTAGTGTCGCTGAAGCGAGTGAGAGAGCAGAAAATCTAGAGTGATGGGGAGTCGAGAACTGTAAGAAGCTATGGCAAATATGAGTAGATCCAAAATCATACCTTAGAACAAACTGATATACTACCTGGCCCTGCTGCCCTTCGTTGAGGTTCAAATACTTATCCAGCACGCGCCAGTGGACGAAAGGATGTTGTCAGAGGACATAGACAGACGGGTGATGCTCGTTGTACATCCAAGTTTGGATGGATTCTGAATGGAGAATAGGTCGGTGGGTCCAGGTGGAAGACCGGAGGAGGCGAGACCGCTGAATTGAGTCTTGAAGCGGCAGCGGATGAGTATACCAGAGGTGTTCGTAATGGCAATCAATGTCGTAGGGCGGGAAAGAGCCTTTTCCCTAGAAATGAGAAGATGGGCCAGCAATGAAGTTGTGATATGGATATGACATACCTAGCAGGTCTCCGCGTCAAGTTTATTGTTATACCACTGCACACCATCCTACTGGCCGACATGGAACAGGCTGTCGTCAAGTGTATTCTAAATTATCATTAAGTAACCCCAATATCACCATAGGTACTTTACTTACCTGGTTCTAGCATCGTATCACGATGGGGGATAGTAATGGTTTGAGAGCAAGATCACGGGCCATTGATAGCGACTTCGGAGTCTGCCAACGATGGGTCAGCAGTTTTGAAGTCCGCTGAAATTGCCACTCTTCTCTCAAACCTCTAAGTAACACTTTCTTCCCTATCGCGATATGACATCCAGAACAGCACAGACCAGGTAAGCAATGTTCTAATCAAAATAGTTGAGTTACTTATTAGCCATTTAGAAAAGAAGACCTGACTTGCTTCACGGTATACATATACGCCTCTTCAGTTCGAGGCAAGCTATAACTACTTACCGCATCTGGGACAGACATAATTATTCATGGCGAGTAACACATCAGCAGGCCATAATATTATACAGATTTATGATGGTGCGAAGGAGTACAGCCGTTTCGGATTTGCTTGTCCACGGCGTTTCGCACGACTCAAAAATCGCCATAAATCAAATAAATCACAAATGAAAGAAAAATTAAGAACACTCTTTCTGACGCTGTCCGAACAATAAAAAGTGAAGGAAATATGTTCTATCTATGCTCTCGAGCTATATGTCGAGTTTTAGCCTATAAATTTCTAAATTGAGAGTAATATTCATGCAATACTTCGCCACCACATCGTTGGCTGAATTTTGATTTCCTAACGACCACTAGGGCCATATCATCGTTCTTGCCTCTGATGTCCTCCAAATCACCTACTCCGGAAACCAATACCCAAGATTCCCTAGCCCTAACGACATCCGAATGAGACCTTCTGTTGGTCATCTTCATTCATGGCTTCAAAGGAACTGACACGATGTTCGAAGAATTTCCTGGACGTCTCCAGCATATTCTGACAGAAACCATACCACACCTAACTGTCGAGTGCAGCGTCTTTCCGGCTTATGAGGTACGTAGCCATCGATCGATTTCACTTTCCAGATGTTGATCTCATTACCGTGCAGACAAAAGGCGATTTGGTTCGTCTGCGCACTTCCCTCCCGTTCCTTGGGTCAGAATCGAGTTTTACATGACTGAAGTACATACGTGTGTTGAAAAGAGTGTAAATGAGAATGTTCCTTCCAGGTGCAATCATTCCGAATCTTCCCGGCCACCTGGTGCTCCATGAGACCTCAAATTATGCAGTCAGCAGTCTTGTAACAGTCGTGCTATTAGTTAAATCTACTTAGTTGAGTGTTCTCTAATGTTTGACAACATAAACCCTGCCCCGGTGGCGATTGTCGGGGGGGCACAACAGTTGGCCGACGTGCTCGTCTATCTCAAGCTACAGTGGGCCTGGCACCTTGGTTTTTTCACAGATTATGCACATATACTTTCTAGAAAGAAAATGGTTTGTTTTGGTATAAGACGCGAGCTGCAAGAGCCTCCAGCGATTTTCTTCAATTTTTTGATTTATTTGATTTATGGCGATTTTTGAGTCGTGCGAAACGCCGTGGACAAGCAAATCCGAAACGGCTGTAATGTCCTACAGGCCCACGATGGCCGCCATGGTGGACTTGTTTTGGCCGCTTTGGCGTACCCGTCACGAACACCATGGTATCCATCTGCTATCTAATATTCACCATGCTTGATGAGGAAATTACGAACGTGTTTCGCGTCGTTGACGCATCCTCTGAGTTCGTTGAACTGAGAATGATAGTTGATACATCAGCAAAAGTGGCCCTGCATTGGGTTGTATCCACTGCGAGAACGTAATTCCAAGGCAAGATCTCAAGTCAGAAATGTGGTGCCTCATGTATTATGTAAGTTGAATGATTGATATTTTAGTGTAATTCAATACGAGAAATGTGATGGCCTGGCAATAAATAGGAGGTTCTCGCAAGGACATAGCAATGGTCAAGCAGCCATGTAGCATGCGCATGCGTCGAGTGCTTGCCGCAGCCTTCGGCTTTGCAGTGCTAGGGCTTGGTGTTCTCTTTGCCTGCTTCTTTTTAGCTGCAGCAGCCGATTTTCGACGACCTCGAGCGGTAGCTGCAGACCCCATTCTGAAATTGTCGCAGCATGTCTCCTAATTGGGTTGTTGAGTGTTCAAGATCAGTGACGATGTTTCTGGGTGAAGGCGAAGCTTTGCAAGTCCGTGCCAGGTCGCAAGTTCAAAGAGAAGCTTTTGAACAATGCGGTCGTGCTTTTAGGGAGAAACCTTCGAATGCAGGTATTGCACTGGAAACCAATGAGAAGAACGATGAAATAACACATAAGTTTCTGATTTATACCTGTAACAAGTCCTCAAAGTCTCGTGCAGTCGGCTGGGGCTCAGACAGGAACATGGAGCAGGTTGCGCAGATTGAGCCTTACACCCAAGGGCACCGTGACATAAACGACCCCGATATGTGATCGCACGGAAAGGGGTAGATAACTTTTCAAATCTGCTAGCGAGATAGCGGTCTGGAAAATGGGAAGTTTCGATTGATAGATATCGCCTTGCATAAACACTACAACGCGTGAAACGCGCCGTCTTCAAGTTGTTGAGCGGTTTCGGCTCCACAGTGGATGCACTGCTGAACTCGTAAATTTGAGAATGAAAGTTAGGTTACCCTTGTTGAAACAGAGATTACTGTAAGTACTACAGCGAGAAAAGAAAACTGTCGGACGCCCATAGCTAAATCATACCCCTTAATTATAGTTACACATCGTACAATTTATCACTGGCAATATTGATGGTCACTGGTCTGACTGCGGTACCGTAAATCCCATCGAACCCACCTCACAATTTTCTATCAATTTTAAAAGTATACTCAATCCCGTGATAGGGTCAGGCTCGAGCACACAACCAAATACCGTAAGTACTCATACCAAGCCGAGGCGTCCGTCAAGCTTCCGTAGGTTACCATCATAGTAAAGTAAGACTAAGGTGCCTAGACAATTATGACATTGCGTCTAGTGTATAACCAATGACCCCATGATGTATCACGGTTGAAAGAAGAGATGCTTCAAGAGCTGTAGTAGTGTGTATTTTTGGCGCCCGAAAACCAACCAATTAAGCGCCCAGCGTCTTGCTGGCCACGTCTGAGTTGGGATGCCCATATGAGCGACGAAGACTCTAACTGTCTCCAGCATCTTTTATATGGTTACAATGGAACTAGCTCTGGTAATAGTTCAACTGTAATTGGACTCGCCAAAAGCCACGTTTTATTTTATGCGACAAATCCCATGGCTTTAGAACGCCAGCCACACACTTATTTCTGGTCACAATTTTTTTTTCCTAATTTCTTCCATCATTTATCGTGTAGCTGGCTATTTTCTGGGCTACTCGCTATAGACTGCTACAATTTTTGTCCTCAGCTGGCCCCAGAGGTGGCCAAGGCCTCTGGTCATTTGGAATAGTAAATTTGAACCTTCCAGCCGTGTCAATGCAGCCGCTGAGAGAGAGGGGCATTATGTCTAGTGCAATCTCCAGATACTGTTGTATTTTAAATGGGTCTGTTGTATTAGTATGCGATTTTGTACTGCTCGCACCAAAATGACCTTTGAAACTCATAAACCAAGGATCTGCGCAGCTTAAATCTCGTGCAGCTCACTGGCACCTATGACCCGACACCCCAAGGCTATTGAACTCACCTCAGATAATTTATTATGCGTGTACTCAAATCCGTGATATGGTACTCACAACAACGAATAATCTAGCTTGCAAAAGCCATGAGTGAACTAAGCAGGGTTTCCGTGGGGGTCTCACAGTAAGGCTTAGGCGCCTATACCAGTCGTCAATATTTGAGCCTGAACTCATATGTTATCACGCTGAAAGAAGCACTTCATGAGCTGTAGCGTGTGAGTTAAACCTTTGGCGCTCGGAAACGAATGAATCAGACGCCCAGAGTCCTGATACCCACATCTGGCCCTCACATGACCACTCGAGTAGGTGTAGATTACTGTCTCGGAATATACTGAGTAGTATATAGTATGCCTCTCGACAAATACTATGTAATGTAAAATGTATTCGGCTACAAGCCCTGCAGTCAAGGTGTAGTATTCTGTCTCCAATACATTGCAATACATTTTGCCTGACTGGTATGTTATTTCTGCGGACCAGATTTTCAAAGATATTATTCAAGATATCTACTAGTACATATTTATAACTATCTTCTAATCATTTAATGATTATTACTTTCGGGTTGAGGGAGAGGCCCTGGCAAACGTATATCTAGGACATGAAAAGTGGCGATTATATTATGAGTTTCGTATGGAAGTGGGCATGCACATGCTGTAACAAAGGGGGGAAGCATCCCTTCCGATGGAGACGACGCGCAACTCAATACTGCGAACTACCCCAAACCCTGTCACCTGGTCGCGCCTTTTTGTCCACTAAGGCATCGACGCCACTTCCAGATGCATATGTCGACCACGTTGAATGTCATATGCTAAGATCTGCACAAGGTCATCAAAGGCAGGCATCTCGGGGTCACCCGACTCGTGCATGCCGATTTCCCAGTCTGAAAGTATTGATGAGTAGGGGTTCGATCGAGAAGCGACAGTACTTACATTCGTAGATGATGGTGACAGCCATGAGAATACCTGTTCCACTTCCGATAGCACCTGAAAAATGAGCGGCGATGGAGGGGGCCAAGGATAGTGCTACCGAAGGCAGTGGCAGTAGGAATGACGTGCTTGAGATATACATTGATGTTTCACAATGGCCAGCCATGGCCTGCAAAAAGGTGGGATAAGTCACGATAGAATAAAGACCGAAAGCGCACATACCATCTGTTGATCCTTCAACTGCTTGGCAACGTCCCAAGGGCCAGAGCCAGAAACCCGAATCTAAGTCTTTGAGAAACGAGTACCGGCAGAGAGCATTAAGATAATATAGATGGCGGTGTGGACGGGGTCGAGGACAACTTCCTTAAAGGTATGAGGGGACGACATATAATAAGGAATGCCAGACTTGACGACGAGCCGAGGTGAGTCGTCCAAGGGCTAACCATAGGGTTAGAAAAGGCATGAATTAGCAGAATCTTGACGAAGAGACTGCTAGGGAAATGAGTTGCCAATATTTACGAGACGATGAAAGACATTTGAAGTGAGAGCCGGCTACAGCATGATGAGCATGTTTGAGGTGTAGAAGAGCTTGATAGGGTAGGTACCACACTGACCACGGAAGAGGTTGCTCTTGACGGGGATCTCGGTTCGGAAGCCTTACAGATAGATGACAACCGCAGAAATCAAGTTCATGACATTGTGGGGGCGCTCTCGCCAGAAGGCCTCACGAAGACCGCGACCCTTATCGTGCCTGGTGAAAAGCAAGTGAAGAGAGAGACAGCGACACCCTCGAATTCGGAGCCGCGTCCAATGGGAACAGTGGTGGGCGAGAAATCTTCCATACAATGGACTCGCAGATGTTGGCGGCGATGAAAAAATTGAGGCCTGAACCGAGGCCGTACCCTTTTTGTAGGAGTTCGTCGAGGAGGATGACGATAAGGGCGGTGAAAATGAGTTGGATGATGGGCAGAAGGCAGACACCAGCACCGAGGTCCTTGGGTTGACCATACAATCCAGTGAGGACGTAGACGGCCGATTGTCCAAGCACGATAACAAGGGTGAAGACTGCGAAGAGAAAATATCAGTTAGGAATAAGCAAGCGCATGACGCGTGAAGGCAACAAAAGTTGGAAAATGGGTATCGGGCCGGACACATAGCACCACAAGTGGTTACAACGCGAGGCGACAACGCGAAGAAAGGGACCACGGTTCTGGGCACCACTGAACAGAACGCGTTCTTCCTTGAGGCCGAAGTCAAATTCGATGAGGTTCGTGCCTGCATCCCGGAGGTGACGATATTCCAAGCTCCATAAGGGTCCCGCGGATAGACGCCAAAATGACAAGCATCCAGTACAGGGGTCGGACGAGTCGGACGACATAATACCATAGAGGGGTACTTGTGAGCAGACCAGGAAATGCGGAGGGTGACGGCGGTCTATAGTACTTTTTGGTTGAAAGGCACCTAGTGAACGCATACGAAAAGAATATTGCAAAAGTGGTAGAAACATACCTTTCGATCCAGCGAAGAAACCTCAGGGAGAATAGGAAGGAAAGGCCGGAAGAGATTCAGAAACCGAACTGTGGAAATATGCGTTAGCTTGGAGGAATGACCATAAAAAAGAGTAAGACGAACAGCCGCTTATGGTGTAAACAAACTAGCTTGTCATTCGCCTGTTGTCGTTAGGTTGTATGCGAAATATCTAGTTTTACTAGTAAATATATGTCCTTGCGCTGAATGTAGTTGAATACGCGTAAACGAGAGCAGGTGCTGCAAATGGATGGATGGTCAGTTGCGAAATTTTTTAATGGCTGGCTACGAGCTGTTGGGAGCAGGAGAACAGAGATGTAGGTTGGGGGTAAGCAAGATCCATTGCCGCAGCTGACGTTGCTCTGGGAAGGCTTACTGTCGATGAGCTTGTATGGTGCCATTGACAGCGAGATGTTGGTGAGGCCAGATGGCGCCAAGTCGCAGCTTTGAAGATCGCAGAGATGATACATTGAATTATAACTATCGAGAATGGTGACAACAGCTCGTTACGTCGCCGTAACATGTGCTCGTTGAGCCGTGTTGTGGGATTGGAAGTCAAAATTGCGGCATCTCGAGCGTCTTGCGAAGGCGTTGCGGTGACACCAGGCAGGCAAAATCGAAGCTTGAAGGTGCTCGAGGTGGATGTTGCAGGTGGCAAACTGAGTCGATGGCCTCAAGCTCACAGTTTCAGAATCTGAAATTAGGATGGCTAAATCTCTATTCGATGCGCCTTGGAGTATCGGTTGAACTCGTTATGACACCCTCTGATACGAACCGCCCATGCTGTAGGTAATGTCTTTAGGTGAAGGCATATAAGCTACTTGTTTTGCGAGCAGGTTGGAGGGCGTTGCGTGGACGCGAGATCGTGTAATTGAGTCTTGAAACGGATCGGGGAGGTCACTATGGATGTCTGAGATGGCGACCTAAGTTGTGAATGGCTGGGTGGTAAACCAGCTTGGCTGTTGATAACGAGATAGGTAGGTCAGCGATGAAGTTGTAGAATGCACAAAAACATACGCAGCGGCGGTATCCCAACCCTCCGTAACGGAAATCCAGCCTACATACCATACAAGTGAAAGGGTATGAGTATTGTCTGGGTTGGCTGTGACAACCGCGCCGTGTTGATAGGAGTTGCGTTAAGACCTGTGAATCGTTGTTAGTGTACCCATAGGGTTCAGTGGGCTGCATAAAACACCTGTGGGGTTGCTGCAGCGCTTATCGGTGAACAGGTTCCTCCCAATGGATTTGAGCCAGCAGGTGAGAGAGGGAAGGCGGCCAAACTGGCAATGTCTGGCAAACTATGCGCATGCATTGCAATTGATCGACTTGTTGTTTGGATCTAAGGTTTTCGCGCGGAGTTTGGGAGCTTGGAAACCGAAATTATTTCCTTCTGTTGGGCCCTTGTTGGCTTCTTGCGGCTGTTCGTCCCCCTTTCAATTTGCGTCATGACCATTCCTCAAATTCAAAGCTAACATTGTTATGCGCTATCTGGCTTTCAGTGGATCTCACCCAGCTTTTGGAAGTATCCGTCCCATTCTTTCTTCAAGGCATCACGTGATCGACACGAAAGTCTGCGACCGCTGACTCTGCTGAGTGTCTTCATGCGACTCATTCCTGACCACCCACGTCCGCCCACGCAATGAGCAGAGGTGGAATCCGCATATTCCAACCCCGGCTTAGCAAAGGCTGCGGGGAGACGATCGATTTACCTCCCTTCACCTAGATCCATTAGTGATGTTGACACCCGCGCATGAAGTCCAGTCCCAAGCCGGTCATACTCCTCCTAAGTAAAATCCTGCTGGCCTCCTCTGTTATTGATACTGATTTCCTTATAGGATGAATCGCTTGAAACCTGCATTGATCCTTCATATTTACAAGGCGACAAAGTGCGACTTTGACAATATGTTGCATGCTTTCACCTATATCTCAACGACGAGCAGAAGAGCGCTGTCAACGAAGTGGAAGGCCAGATGGAGGGGTGGAAGGCCAGCTGATTGCTGTCCTGGGTCGGAAGGTTGAGGGGAGGGCGGATCTGGTTGAAGGGGAGGCTGAGGAGGCAAAACGGTTTGTGGAGGAAACGACGCTCGGAACAAAGCTTCGTGATCTCACTGATGAACGTGACTCTCAGATGTCTATCTCCAAGGGTGTATTCAAGCGGTGTTGCCTACAGCAAATGACGCACACGTGAAGGGCCAGTGGGTGGAGCAGTAAGTCCACCTCGACCTGCCAACTCCGTCGGCGCTAATCAGTCATCTTAAGCCCCAGAGTTCTCAATCAGACTGAGACGAACAGATACGGACCCTATGTGGACTTGTGCAACGACGCCATTACGAACCTGGCTGTCGTTTGCCGCGTCGGAGTGGCCAACACGACATCCACTCTTGGTGGGTTCGAGATTTACGTGTACCCTACCATCGACCCCGACATTGGCGAGATCGTTATGGTCAAGAAGAGGAAGTCTTGCACCGCATTGGATGGTGTGGCCTGTGGACCTCTTGGGGGAGTAACCGATGTACCCAATGTACCCACGGTAGAACCAACGTCCACAACGCAGTCGAAGGAGTCTCCCGGCCTGTTGAAGGTAAAAATTGAAGACGAGAAGAAGTGGTGTAGTATTGGCTGAAGGAGGAAAGACTCAAACGAGAAGGCGAAAGAGATAAGATAAGTGCAAAGGCTTGACGTAAGTGTCTCTGTGCGAGAAAGAAAATACACGCTGATTGCTTCATCACAGCTGTTGAATTCATCTACACGCCTGAACCAACTCACTCTAAGAGTAAGTTTATATTCTCTAATCGTCTTTTTCTTTTCTTCATATTGCATCGCTAACCTATGACCAGCCCCAGAACCATTCAGAGTACCCAGGACACTCGAGGCCGATTCAACCCGCATGATTCAACGTCCTCCTCGGCAGGTTTTCCAGCAAGAAATCGACCCTCCCTCGCTCCAACTCTTTGAATCTACGGTCCGATACTCCCACCTCCCGTGTCTCTGAACCAGAAACCGAGTGTGCCTCTAAGCCTACTTATACTCACCCCCGTTCGACGGCAGCAGTAGCCCAGGTTGTACCGCCTATGTCTAGGTCAATCACCGCGCCTCTCCTCACGCATTCGGCAAAGCTCTACTGGTGGATCACTGGCACCTCCTCCCGTTCCTAATGCTCCTCTTGGGCAAGGTGCGGGGCAAGGGTTGGTTGCAGTCAGAGAGCTATGAAGTTGATGCGGTCGTTAGCTCGGATGGGTAACCGGTCACAGCTGAAGAGTATGTCTGCTCCTAACGCCATGGCATGAAGGGGGAAAGAGAGCTGTCAGAGGAGGCTGCCAATGAAAAGAAGGAGAAGGAGAGAGAGAGAAGGATGAGATGGTGAAGGAGAAGAAGGCCAAAAAGGAGAAAAAAATGGCTGGAATAGCCGCTGAGGGGGATGCTGCGACGAAAAAGAAGGCGCCAGAAGAAAAGTCGCCGAAGAAAGAAAAGTCAATGCTCAGGGCACAAACACTCCGAGTTTCAACCTTGTCCTTCGAAGTGGGTGTGCTCACAGCGTCATCCCTGAACAACAGAAGACTCTGGGACCAAGAAGCGTTTAATTCTCGGACTTGGGTTGCCTTCGACAATGAGATTGCCAAATATGTGTGGAGAATCAACTGCGAGCTCGATCAACTTCAATCTCATTGGCCCACATTCCAACGGTCAGCTGCGACGAGTGCTAGCGTGTCTGTCAACCCCAATGCAGGCGCCGCATCCCTTGCAGAGGTTCAACCCAACCAACTCGGCACGGGAACAAGCTGGTTCCGTTACTTCTTCCGCAGGGTCATTGCTACAACCTATCTCGGTTGCCTCGAGCAACTCACAGAGGAGGAGCGAAAGGGGGGCAGTAAGGTCAAGGAGAGTGTCAGACGATGGAGATTAGGAAGGACACGAGGAGAAGGAGGCGTGCCTTAAGGGAAAGCAGATGCAGTTCAGAAGGGAGAGGGTATACGCCGCTGAGTTTGGTCTTCCTTGAGGAGCAGCACCGGATCGGCGCCGCCATGCTGGTTGAGGAGGCTAAGGAGGAGGAGAGGAGAGCTGAGGGCCGTCTGGAGGGTAATGGAATTGAGTTCGCGCGAAGAGGTGTCATCGAGGCTCAGGAAGATAGGCGTATGAGTCTGGAGGCGCCTTCGTTCCTGTTGTCGTCGTCCACCTCGTCGTCAATGCAGATGGGTGGTCGCCGCGGCTCATACAGGCCATATCATATTTCCAATGGCCATGGATGCGGGGATTATCATGAGCTATTGCGAGAGGGTGAGATCGGGGGAAGGTATGCATTGGAGATGGCCCGCGAGAGGTTGGAGGGACTAGGTGAGGGTGCCGCGAAGTACATTTCACCCACGTCCACACCGAAAAAACCAAGACCCCGCTCGATGTCGGAGCAATTGCTGAGCAAGATGCGACCTAAGCCCACTCATGCTGAGGACGAAGAAGGTGTGTTTTATTTTATTTTTCAGGTCAATGTTACATAAACATAACATTTCTACCATAGCGTTCATGTCGATTATCCAGGCTGCCACCCACGACCTTGCCCAAATAATCAACAATCTCGACTTGCAAGCTACGCCTGGCATCCCTGATATGACACTGCTTAGACCGTCGCCTCTGTTTACGATCGTTTAGTCGCTGAAAGCCCCCGGAAGAAAACGCTGAGGAACGATATATCTTCCATCACCTTTTTGCAACCATGGCCAGTCTCGTGGGTATTCCTCCAAATTATCGACATTCTCTTCGACATCCTCACTATTATCAAGTTAAATGCCGACCTCATTGGGCAGTAGATTGCCCCATGGCATACCCTATTCAAGGTCTCTCGCCTGTGAAGGAAAAAGCAAAGACCTCCATCTCCGCTGCGACCACGCCCCCGTCATCGTGGGAAGCTTTCAGCCCAGGTCATAAGTGGACAACGACGCCTGCTCTGGGACCCAAGCCCAAACCCATTTTCCAGCCTGCAAGGTTATGGGCTCCAATCTCGCTGGCACCTGGCTCTGCCGCCGCCGCTGTTACGATTCGAGCATCGAGGTCAAAGGCAGGGCTTACGGTCGACGTCAAGAAGGGTACCGACGTGCCAGCACTTCACTCATCGGATATATTTGGCCATAACTTTCGTCTCGTGCATCCAGGGGTTCGATACGCTCGATGAACTCGGATCGGTTTGCAATGGCTCCTTGACGCCAGCCTTCAAGCGTATTCACGATTCCGAGAAGGAGACCCTCCATAAATACCTCGCCGAGACCCAATTTCAATTTCCCATACACCGCCCAAATTCACAACCATCTCTCATCCCAGACCACCGTGAGTCCACCAACGCTAGCAAGCAAAGTACGCGAAGTGATCGATATAATAGCAGCTCTTACGTTAATCCTTTGGCAGAGTCCTACAGCATCCCAATCAATCGCGAACGGAGAAGGGCGTTGGGCATGTCTGGCATCATGGGTGGGTCTACCGGCCCGGAGCCCGACGAGTCTGATCTCGACTGCGATGTTCCAGATGAGCTTCGGTTCGTCCTTGCAACTCACGCCAATCGTGGTTCAGTAGTGGAGTCGTTGTCGTCCAGAAATGAGGATGAGGGTCCTGCGACAGCAAAGCCTACTCCTGTGCGCCTACCTTGGAGCTGCCGACATCCCGCGCTTTGTTGATTGACTAAGAGGACAATTGCCTCCATTGATGATGATAGCATCACCTCCGACGAAGATTAAAGATTCCAAGAAATCTTTCGATTTCATGGAGGAATCGAAGCAACTTAGCGAGTCAGACGCTTCTGATTATAGGTCTTTTGTCGAACAACTGGAAAACGCATTCCGGACGCCAGCCGAAGTGGATTTCCGTTACAACTTCGGTTGTCACCTTCGAGTCGAGATTCCACCCGTGTCCAGCATCCCTGTTGGTTTACGATGCCAGTTGACACCGATAGTAGCTCTGATGCATCCACGATCGAGGACCTCAATACCTCCAACAACCAGTCGCAGCTTCTCAATATGCGAAGACCGAGTATAATTGAGACGACCCAGGAGGAAGCCCTTCTCAAGAATCCAAGTCCCACTCCCACTTCGACATATTTTCTACGTCGAGGATCGTCCATATGAAGGAACCCACACTTCAGCATAGTATCAACAGCAGCACTGAAACATACGATACCTCGTTTAGCTGGGATAACATCCAGTGGCGAACTCTCTCGATCAACCACAAACCATCGGATGGACGGCTCAACACCTCGTTTAGGTTCGGTGGCCTCCTAAAGCATAGTTCAATCGCGTTTGCGCCTCTAGAGCAGCCGCTAACACTTTCCGACATCATTCCTCCTCCGGAGCAAGCCCGATCCATCTCTGATTCCTCCATGACACTGGATGACCCGGAAGACGAGTCTGTCCTGAGGTCAATCTACACAAAGCTCTTGGCAACGACACCCCCAGTGCTCGTTTTCGAGCCGATTCGAGCAAAAGCACTTATCAACAGAATCGTGGAAGCATGTATAAGGTTATGTCGCGTCATATACCGGGTATCAGTTTTGCCAGACTCGATTCCTTTGATGAAGTTCGTCGGGGGGTTTCGAATTCAGTAATGATCGCCCTGCCTTCTACCTACCTCCTGCCAACACTTCACGGCGCGTTCCCCGCCGTCGACACGAATCAGTCTTCAGCATTGCTTCCGTCTCGCCCTACAGACATGTTATCGACAGTGGCTCTAACAACCCATTCGACTATGGCTTGCCTAGTTTTCGTGAGCGCCCGTCGTCAGAGGATATGTCTACGATTTCGATGTCTATGGTTCTCGAAGACATGTTTGCATTCATCTGCAACCAGCCACGACGTCGTGTTGATAGTGATACCTCAAGCTTTTACTTCCGGCCCAGCGTCTCCTTCTCGTTCTAGCACATGCACCTCCAGTTCTGGTGGAGACACTCCCCCTCTCTCAGCCTAGCACTATCTTTCGTCGAATGCAGGAATTGTTGGGTTAGGTTCTTTACCGTTCCAAATTCAATCCTTTAAATGCAATCTGTATCTTTATCTCCGTTGGGCAAGCAGCTTCGCCCATTTACATCTTATACTCTTGGATATTACTCTCATGAATGCCTCAAGTGCCAGCGCGAGAAACAACCCGGCATATTCTTCTTCATAGAAATATTATCCATTGGGTAAAAGTACAGCCCGAATCCAGGTTAGGGAGGATTTTGAACTATACCAGGTAAGAAATCTCGTATTCACAAACCAACTCCACAAAACCATACTCCGTCGATCTGAGCACACTTGTCACCCAAATTTCACGCAGCACGCAACCATCACCTTGAACAAACCCACCACTCGTTGACACACTTGTCGAATTTCACGACCTGTCACTTGGAGAGCGGCGATGTTGGGTATGGATGGCGGATTTTGGTGAGAAACAGGATTTGCTAGGTGGATATCTCTAGATCATCGTGACCTTCATCGTAAACTAACGAACAGTCATTACAGTACTCTCTGACTTAGGAACAAACTCAGTACCCGCTAGCATCTGTGAAACCTCCACCCGAGACGGGGAGTGGTAAGTGTTGAAATGACTGATCGTTGCGCTAACATGACAAGCCGACTTGACAGTAAAATGTCCGCCGTGTATAGCTGTAGGTCGAGACGAACGCGATCGTCACATACCGCTTATCATCTCCATTTTTCTTGCTTGTACAAAGAAGATTCGTGCATCGCGTTTACAGATGTTCTGAATGGTGTAGGTGTTTCCTGAGTCAACCAAGCTAAGTAACATTTGCAATGGAAATATGAGGGAAGGTTACTTGCCTCGAGGAGCCATGAACATACCCCCCGTAGCCAGAATCATGCTGGTCTTGTGAATTTTCAGACGGACAGCGCCTTCAATGACATAGAGGATCTTTGGGCAGTGTCACGGCAGAGAAAGGATAGATTGAAATACAGGACTCACATATGTATCATCATTAGTCGCCCCAGGCTTAGCTGATTTGTGGGCTCCAGGAGGGATAGTCATTTGCCCAGCGGCAACATAATCACCCTCGTCAAAGATCTTGTACCAATTATGGTCAGCTATTTGAGGTTTGGCTTGCTTCGCCGTATAAGCGACCCCTGGGAATCAAGGTGAGTCAACACACCGGTCGCCGGAAAGCGAAATAGGCTCACGTTGCTCAACCTTTTCTCTTGTCGGATACAAAAGCACGGTACACATTGCCTGTGTCTCGTCGTCCCAACCCTCCTCAGGATTGACAACAGGTAGAGCAGGGGAAATGGCATCCTCATCTGCCTCGAAAGCCCTGCATTTACCCTTACTACGGGGGCGGGTGGAGCCTCGTTTCCGTTTACCCATAGGTATTGCGTCTTCCTTTGGTACACGAAAAACCCCTTTGATTGAAGCGGTGAGGATGGGGCCTGAATTCGAAGATTCTGGTTTCCCATAGACATACTTCTCGCCACGCCAATACTCGAGCGGGGCAAGGTGAACTCGCTTACTTCTCCGGGCGCCTTCTTGATGGGCTAGACGTCAACATAGCATTAGATCAGTAGAGCAAGAACATAAAGCTGCCGTACGTTTGTTTTCTTTCTTCAATTGACTCTGCGTTTTCCAACCTGCTTTCCTTTTCTCCCCCTCCGGCTTTGACTTCTTGACTGGCGGTTCACGGATTTCCTCCGACGGATCATCAGAATCCAAGCCGAGCTCTATGTCTTTCAGCCCTTGGGTATCTTCACCTTCGGATTCCTGGTCTGGCTCCTTCGATAACTCTCTCGGTCTCTCCTCCTTATATTTCCCCTTCTGCTGCCGACTTTTGGCCTTGGCCTTGGGTGTTGGTTCTTGTTCTTCCTCGTCTTCCTGGGCATCCTTCTCCTCCTCCTGCTCATCCTCTATTCTGCTTAAGTTTTGCTGTCGATGTGTTCGCTTCTCAGAAGAGCCTTTGTGAGGTCCAGAATAATCATCGAAGCCACTCTGGTCCATGTATGCGCCTCCTTCGTAGCCATAATCCCCCGCCTTGTCTTCAGACGTTAGTTTGCGGTGACGGGTTTGTTCAGAAAGAGTCGACGGGTGAGGCCCACCATCCTGAACATATTCACGGGACGAGTTGGAAGGACGCTGCGTGTGATTTATCTTCTTCGGCATTAATATGGGAGGTGTGTACCCCATCGAATGTTTTAACACGTCCTCGAAGGGCTCAAAACCGTCTGACCCGATATCGACGCGCTGCACTGGGATTCCGGTTTTCTTGCCGAAATCAGGGTTATCCCCTCGATACGGGATGTACTTCTTGACAATACCACGTAAACCACTCTTGCGCGCAGAGGTTGGCATGCTGGGCGTTGGACTATCTGAACTCGGACCCTGATGGCTAAGGGATGGGGAAGCAATAACCCTAACAGGTGCGAGATCCTCCGTTCGCGAAAGTCAGTTCCGAGATGGGTCACAAGGGATGCCTCATCATAGGATAAGATTATGGAGCAACACGATAATCCCCCATCAATAAATAGGTACAAAGCCTTCGTCAATGTTCACATTCCTGGCGTCAAAGCTCACCTCTCTTTTTTGGATCCCACCCACCTACTCCCTTTAGTGTTCGGTACAGCCACTTGGCATCCGGCTCAGACAGCCCTCCCTTGGCTCCCCAAGCTCTCAGGCCTCTGGCGGTTTGACTTCCCTGCAACGCGGTTTCTCGTAGCGCCCATTCTCAAGCGCCTGTGCTGAACATCGCGTTCGGAAATCACTTTTTAGGCATTTTTTGTGCCACTGCCGGAGCCCTCCGCACACCAAACTATTCAGAATCCACTGAACAGTTTGTCTCTCGATCTCATACCTTTTAGATTTCAAGTCAAGCAACAACTTCTTATCCCTTTTGCGTGACCGGCATGGCTCGCAGAAGCTGCGCCTATGCCTTGCGATTGCTGATCAACAAACAGTTGAGGCGGTTAGTAGGTGGCAACAACGCCACTTGTCTACAGCTCAGCCGTCATCGATATCGTCAACCTTACACATTTGTTCGAAACTTCAAGGTCTTCAAACATGGCTCAGCCATCAGAGAGCAACCACGAACTACTGGGGATCAAGGCGTCGTTTTCAACGACTGGGGCAGCTGCTATTGCAAGTGTTGCTGATCAAGCTTTGTTTATTACATCTTTTCTAGCTATGGGGGAGGATCCGCCTTGGTGAGTCTTATATATTTCATCCGACAATGCATGTTTATCGGACATTTTTTTCACAGCGGTAACGGTAATTCAAACAGCTACAGCATGCGCAGTGTGTATAATAAAGGTATCTCATATCTTTTATTTTGCGCATTCGAATTCGATCGGAAGCATCGCCTAGAATCTTCAATGTCTCACAGCATCCGGCTTAGGTTACACGGAGGTGCTATCTTTGGTAAACTGGGTATCTCGTGGCGGAAGGTTTCGGTTACAGCTGCATGGACACGCCATCGTCTGCTCAGCTCGGTGCGTATTGTATTTATTCGATTGACTACTCATGCTTAGTATGTGTCTAGATCCAACTGTTTATGTGACCGCAGGACTTTTATCACACAGATGTATGGCTGTAGGCTCGCAACCAACGAACCGATGGTCATGTCTCACTGTGCAAGACCCCAGTTCAATCCTTTTCTTGAAGGATTCCTACCTTTCACTACCACTCATATATCCTATTGTTGTACGTCCTTGTACTCCCAATATTCATTGACCCATCCCGTGCATACGTCCTGTTGCCTCAAGACTTGAATAATCCATGTCTGGGTACTAAATCTGTTTGGATTCTATGATCTTTTCATTTTTATCTGGCAGCAGCCGTTGTGACTGCGTCGTATTGGGCGTATGCTTATTAGACTCGACCGCCTGTTCATAAAGGTATGTATCGCTTGATTACGGTTGATCATAGCTCAAGTTGTTTATGTATAGTCGCTTTCAGCGCTCCTACGCAAGATCATCAATGCTACAATTCGTAATACTTATGTGAACATGCGAGTACCAAGTCCACTCGGTTACTGAGACTATGCTTACGTTTTTCTTGCTAATTTGCGTTTTGAGACCTAGGGTTGGAGCTTGTGCTACGGTACAGTCGTCCTGTATACCGCTCAAGTATGTTCGAGTTTCATTCCATGTCGTACCTCTACATACTTAACTTGTAGTTGCTTGGGCCGTCTATTCAATGAACAGCACGTTATCGACTAGTATTGCAATGCAATGCCACAAGACCTCCCCTTGTCCAGCCGTTTCTGCATCAGGACAGATTACTGCAAATTATATGTGAGTACAGAGTACTTTCAGAGTCCAAGCACGCCTAGGATTTGAAGAAAGTCACACAATCCTAGGATCTCAAATGGTATTTCCCAATTACGACCCCCCTCTTCTCCATGACCACGACCCATTTGAGTGAATCAACTGCCAGCAACATTTACGAGTGACGACCAGGCGCTGCTCTGCTCGTGATACCCAGCGAATATATTCTTGTAGATTCTGCCCATGAAACCAAAGTGCTTATCAACGCTTTGTAATTTATCTTCTTCGGATTCGTGCGCTATGGTACTCACAAATCTGATTCAGTAACGATGGGGTTGAATAGGACCAGTTCAGTCTAACCTTATTCGAATCGCTTGTAGTGAGTCACCGATCTATCAGGGTTTTCAGCCCTCTAAAATCAATGTGTATGTGTCCTTTTTCGAATCTCAAGCTCCGTCCTAACTTGCAGGCATTTTTTAGAATCTGTTAGCTCAACTACTATCGACCCAAGGACCAGAAATGCTCTACGATATTCTAGCGACAGCGTTGTTTTTCGCATCTGTCTTGATGCCCGTGCTGTCAGGTACAAGTCAAACACGCTTAACGGTCGTCAGTCGCCCAAGGGGTCAGAGAAAATACCTGACACGTCTGAGCTCACGCGACGAGAAGCAGCTACGCTGAAAGAATGACGCCAGAGAGGAGCAACTGAGGATGACACTCCCTTTTCTGAACGCAACCGTCTTCGCGAGAGTGGTGACGAGGAAAGTCAGGTCGGTCAAAAACACACTCGTGCCCAACCACCTCTGTCGCTGGCGGCTGGCGAGCCAAGTCGCACCAGAAGCTAGTACAAGCCACACTGCAAGTTCTTTATGATTGTATTGGTTTGCTTGATAGCAATTGTCCTTGTTGAGAACTCCTGCTGTTCCGAAGCCTGTCGCTCCTGCTGAAATCTCTTCCTCTAGTTCAGCACAACCCAAGGTATAATCACAACTTTTGGCTACTTCGCAACTTATAACACCGCTTATGTTCTATCTTGGTAGTGGACAGGTGAAACCCTGGCCAAGACTAAGCAGAAGAAGTGATGGTAATTATGATATTGACTGGGCAGTTGTACACTCAGCTTCTATCTCCACTCTTTTTCAATTCGTCAGAATGATGTCTACGTTCATATACTCTCTTGTATGTGTTGCATGTTGCCTGTGGTCCTTTTTCGTCCCTTCAAATTACCCTTGTTGGGAGTTATCTTACTAGGGGAAAGAGGGCCGTTGCTATGCACGGCAGAACGTGTCCCGATGTACATACTTTAGGTTGCTATAAGTCACCCAATTATGAGGTACTACTGTACTGTTCACGCACCACTGCAATAAATCGCTCTGAAAATAGTCCGACCTCTCCTCTCCCGGTCACGGTGTGTCACGGTTCTTCGTAAACTAAAGGCTCAACCTTGTCCTCTCTTGTAAGCTGTTCCTTTTTTTTTTTTTTTTTTTTTTTTTTTTTCTTAGGATGTCCATCTGACCAAGACTGCTAGATGCAGTGACAAATATCTCAAAGCTCAGATCAAGATGCTCTCCAACGTCACGAATGCGAACATCTCAGTAGTTGCTTGTCAGTGAAGGTGAGGAGAGACCGTCGTGCAGCGTCGTATCACCATCTCCTTCTTAGTCTTTGTCTGAACTTCCTCCTTTGCAGCCTTTCGGACAAGGAGATGGAGAACTCGGTGACAGTGGAGCATATTCTCCCTCACGTATGTACCCGTACATCTGTCTCAAGGTTCTTCCCCATTAAACAACATATTTTTTAGTTTTGTGATACTAGCAAATCTCTCGACGACGTCGTATATCATCCCAAGCCCTTGTCACGATCGGAAATGCATCGAAGCCTGATGGCTTGATCGCCTCCAGACCCCAGAGGCGGATTCCGTACGGGCCACAGCCGATTACCCTACCCATTAGCCAGGATTATCGTGCTATACGACCTTGTAGATCCATTGGTACTTGATGTTTGGCGTACGATTTCCCTGCAGGCCGGCTGTGTTGGAATTTATTAGTAGCGAGCTCGGCAGCTGCGCGTATCTCTGATGGACTTACCCGACGTTTCGTGTGCGCATGCTGCTTAGATGTAGATACCGTATATAATCGTAGCTACATCGCTTGTACCGGCACTCGTTTGCCACGAAGTCCCCCGACTTCTCGCTCCCCTCGTTGATCCCGCATCCCGGATTTCAATAGGCTGTGCTTGAGGGTGGGTGCACTCATACGAGGCATGGTCTAACGATTGTCTAATGTCTAGGTTTTGCAAGAGGAAGCGCTGAGGAGAATATTTTCTCTCGTTTCAAGCATCATTTGAACTGACGTTGAATCAGATCGATATCAACTGTGAAGGCGGCTCGGAGCTGAGATTAGTGATGTGCGGGCTTGGGCTCAAAGCCCAAAGCTGGCCCAAGCCGGCCCTCAAAAGCCCAGCCAAGCCCTGGCCGTGACAAGGCTTTGGAGGGCCTACGGCTCGGGCTTCAGTTTGTGAAAGCC
>Ga0247741_1000399_pt1 | contig 25275 bp, 20 predicted proteins | sample UWRJL213509R2_FD_180945 | JGI IMG/M metagenome (GOLD analysis project Ga0247741, IMG submission 180945) | Plant litter microbial communities from Arlington Agricultural Research Station in Wisconsin, United States - UWRJ-L213-509R-2 | ecosystem: Environmental > Terrestrial > Plant litter >... | reverse complement strand
CGCTGAATTGGTCATGCGGGTTCTCGTGTGAAAGTTAAATTAAAAAATAAGAATGAATTCGGAGCAATACGCAATGCGGCCCTATAAAACACCAGCGGAAATAGATGCGCGGTTGGGCTGCTAATACATTAGCTTTTAATGTATGGAGCTTCTTAAAAGATCATCCACAACCTTTGCTATAGCTTTGCGTTGAAACAATAATTGCCAGCGATTGCCACCCAGTTGCCGCCACAACATCGCAGAGCGAATCGCGGAAAGGAGTAACGCGCGAATTTGACTGGCTATACGGGGTTGCTGCAAATAATTGTAGTCACCCATTACCTGAATGCGAAAACGAAACGTGCTAATCGTTTCGCTGTAAATCTGGCCGAGATTACCTATGACGTTTTCATGAGTTGAGGAAAAATGCTCCGCTTGTGTTGCAGCTTGTGCAATGCGGCTGGCGATAACGCCCAGCATATCTTTGCGGCCTGCCAATTTTTTTTGCAGATGTAATGCAGCTAAACCATAACGCATTGCATCCTGATGTTTATGCTGGCCACTTAGCATATCCCGCAAAGCTTCCAAACCTAAACGCAGGTTTTGCGGATTTCCACCATAAACTGCCAAGGTATTTTTAGGGTTAAGGTCGAACAAGCTTTCGATGTTGCATTTATAGGCATCCGGCTGAACGTAACCCGTCTTGGCCGCTTGCTCGACTAATACCACCGCCTGAATAATACCGGCGAGGGCAAGGGTAATTTCTTGAAGGTCTTTACTCACACTGGATTCTCATAGTCGGCTTATTGTTTGTAAGCCAGGGATGAAGGAAAAATTAAACGTTATCAGTTGCTTCGATAACGGCGCCACCGAGACAAATATCATCGTGATAAAAAACGACTGACTGGCCCGGGGTTACCGCGCGCTGCGGTATATCGAATAATACGTCCAAAGTGCCGTCTCCCAGCACACTAACACTGCAGGTTTGATCCTCCTGACGGTAACGATTTTTAGCGGTACATTTGAAGCTTAATGAGGGCGCGCCCGTAGTATTTAAAGGCAGAGGATTAATCCAATGGGCTTGCTGTGCAATTAAATGATTGGTGAATAACAGCGGATGATCAGTACCTTGTACAACAACCAAAACATTTCGTGTTAAATCTTTTCGGGCCACAAACCAGGGCTCTTCACTGGCGCCTTTAACACCGCCAATACCCAAACCTTGGCGTTGACCGATAGTGTGGTACATCAAACCTGCGTGTTGACCGATGACTGAGCCATCCGGCGTTTGAATTTCCCCGGGTTGTGCGGGTAAATATTGTTGCAAAAAATCTTTAAACCGGCGCTCACCGATAAAACAAATACCCGTACTGTCTTTTTTGTTGTGCGTAACCAAGCCGTGTTCTTCGGCGATACGGCGCACTTCCGGCTTTTCGATATCACCAATTGGGAACAAAGATTTCGCAAATTCTGCTTCGCCGACGGCGTGCAAAAAATAACTTTGATCTTTATTGGGATCACGACCTTTCAATAAATGGGTGTGACCATCGCGATCTTCACGACGCACGTAATGACCAGTAGCAATCAACTCGCCACCCAGCATTTTTGCGTAATCCAAAAACACTTTAAATTTAATTTCGCGATTGCACAAAATGTCGGGATTGGGTGTACGGCCAGCTTTATATTCTGCGAGAAAATGCTCGAATACATTGTCCCAATATTCCGCCGCAAAGTTGGCGGTGTGCAGCTTGATGCCAATTTTTTCGCACACGCGTTCGGCATCTGCCAAATCAGTTTTAGCGGTGCAATATTCCGTGCCGTCATCCTCGTCCCAATTCTTCATAAACAGGCCTTCAACCTGATAACCCTGCTGTTTAAGGAGTAGGGCAGACACAGAAGAATCAACACCGCCGGACATGCCGATTATAACGAGTGGCTTTGAAGATAGAGCAGAAACTTGGGACATAAGACGATTAGTAGCTTAGGAGATGAAGGCGGGCATTTTACGCGTGTTATCCGATCACTTCCAAGGGAAAACGTCGGCCTGCGCGGTATTCCTCGATAATCTGTAAGGTCATAGGGCTGCGTAGCTGATCTTTGCGTTGCAGGATCTCTTCATAGGTCAACCAAACCGCGTCGATAATTCCGGTATCTAACGGGCGCGATTCGTCGTGACCAATCACATCCGCAATAAATGTCGTCCGGCAGTATGTAATACCGTTCGCAGGCGCGGTGTAAAGGTTAACGCCTACGACACCTGTAAGTTTTACCGTCCAACCCGTTTCTTCAAGAGTTTCGCGGATCGCTGCCTGCTGTAAGGTTTCATCAGGATCGAGATGGCCGGCCGGTTGGTTGTAAACCAGCTTGCCATCGGAATCTTCATATACCATTAAAAAACGGTTATCGCGTTCGACGATTGTCGCAACTGTTACATGGGGTGCCCAAGTCATAGGGTTTCCTTATGTGAGTAGGAAAAATACCCCTCCAGTCTCTCGGTGCTCGGAGACGGGAGTTGAATTATTCAGTAGGTTTACTTCGCGAAGGTTTAATAATCACTTTCGTTGGGACATGTGCTTTTGGTGTTGCAGGTTTTGCAGCTGATTTATGTGCGTTCGGTTTGCGTTGATCATCCGATTTAGCATTACTGGCAAGTCTTGGCGGACGCTTTTGAACGTCACCTGATTTGGGCTTATCACCAGTTGCTGCCGGTTTGCGGTCTTGCCCGTGTGGTCGACTGTTTCGGCTGCGCGGAGCATCTGCCAGAGCGGATTTTGGCAAGTTGATCGTGGTCGCTTTATATTCTCCTGGTGCAATGCCTTCGAGTGTCCAATTACCGATCTTCACGCGAACCAGCCGCAAAGTAGGGTGACCCACAGCTGCGGTCATACGGCGTATCTGGCGATTTTTACCTTCGGTGATAATAATTTCGACCCACTGAGTAGGAATATTTACGCGGCTGCGAATAGGCGGGTCGCGTTCCCAAAGCTTGGGCGTAGGAATTAAGCGTGCTTCAGCGGGCAGGGTAATTCCATCGTTCAGCTCAACGCCCTGACGCAACTTGGTTAATGCGTAGCTATTGGGTGCCCCTTCCACCTGCACCCAATAGGTTTTGGGGAGTTTGTGTGCAGGATGGGAAATGTGGTGTTGCACTTGGCCGTCGTCAGTTAGTAATAATAGGCCTTCGGAGTCGTGATCAAGCCTGCCAGCAGGATACACATTGGGAAGCTTTATATATTGCGCCAGGGTAATGCGATCTTTATCCCCACTGCTTCCAGCGCTGAATTGGGAAATTACGCCATAGGGCTTGTTGAATAAAATGAGTGATGACATGGAACAGGCTGAATCCATTTGGAGAATGAAAAACGGGTTTGGCTGTTCCCGCGAATGTCAAAAGTTTACAGCACTGTTATACTGCGCGCGATTTTTTTAAAGGTGACGAAGTCTATTTTTTTAGGTGTAGCGCCTTAATTTTTCCCCCTTCATAACGTTAATGGCAAAGCTCAAAAGGCTGAGTCTCATGAAATTCACGGAGTTAAAGTAAAAAATGACTGATTCTAAAATTATCTACACCCAAACTGACGAAGCCCCTGCTTTAGCCACTTACTCTTTACTCCCCATAGTTCAAGCCTTTACCAAATCCTCTGGCATCGCCATTGAGACGCGCGATATTTCGCTTTCTGGCCGCATCATTGCCGCCTTTTCAGATTTCTTAAAGCCCGAACAACGCATTGGCGATCACCTTGCCGAATTGGGCAAACTGGCGACTACGCCGGAAGCTAACATTATTAAATTACCAAACATCAGCGCGTCAGTTCCACAATTGAAAGCGGCGATTAAAGAATTGCAGTCACAAGGTTATGCACTACCTGATTACCCTGAGGTGCCAACTAACGATACTGAAAAAGACGCAAAAGCGCGTTATGACAAAATTAAAGGTTCTGCAGTAAACCCAGTTTTGCGTGAAGGTAACTCTGATCGTCGCGCACCACTTTCAGTAAAAAATTATGCGCGTAAAAATCCTCACAAGATGGGCCCTTGGTCTGCGGATTCAAAATCACATGTTGCGCATTTGAGTACGGGTGATTTTTACGGCAGCGAAAAATCTGCACTCATCTCTGAAGCCGGAAATTTGAAAATTGAATTTGTTGCGCAAGATGGCAGCACCAAAGTATTAAAAGAATCTGTAAAAGTATTAGCCGGTGAAATTGTGGATGCAGCTGTGCTTAGCAAAAATGCGCTACGCACTTTTATTGCTGAACAAATTGAAGATGCGAAAAAAACTGGCGTGCTTTTGTCTGTGCATTTAAAAGCAACCATGATGAAAGTATCTGACCCGATTATTTTCGGTCACTTTGTTTCTGTGTTTTATGCTCCTGTATTAGAAAAATATGCCGCACAGATTAAAGAACTTGGCGTTGATTTAAATAATGGTATCGGCGATCTCTACGCAAAAATTAAATCACTTCCGGTTGAAACCCAGTCAGCAATTGAAGCAGACATCGCAGCGCTCTATGCGGTTCGTCCTGAATTAGCGATGGTAAATTCCGACAAGGGTATTACCAACCTGCACGTGCCTAGCGATGTAATTGTTGATGCATCCATGCCAGCTATGATTCGTGACTCCGGAAAAATGTGGAATGCTGATGGCAAATTGCAAGACACCAAAGCGATAATTCCAGATCGTTCTTATGCAGGTATTTATCAAGTCGTTATCGACGATTGTAGGAAAAACGGCGCGTTTAATCCCGTAACTATGGGTAGCGTTCCAAACGTAGGTTTAATGGCGCAAGCAGCCGAGGAATATGGTTCGCACGATAAAACTTTCCAAATTTCGGCGAACGGTGTTGTACGTATCATTGATGCAGCAGGCAAAGTTGTATTGGAACAAAAAGTAGAAGCAGGCGATATTTTCCGTGCGTGCCAAGTTAAAGACGCGCCGATTCAGGATTGGGTAAAACTCGCTGTGAATCGCGCACGTGCATCCGCAACTCCAGCAGTATTTTGGCTTGATCCAAAGCGCGCTCATGACGCGCAATTGATAAAAAAAGTCGAAACCTATTTGAAAGATCACGATACCGCTGGTCTTGAGATTTACATCAAGTCGCCAGAAGAAGCTATCCAATATTCACTTGATCGCATTCGTGCAGGCAAAGACACAATTTCAGTAACAGGCAATGTATTGCGCGATTACCTCACCGACTTGTTCCCCATTATGGAGCTTGGCACTTCCGCAAAAATGTTGTCCATTGTTCCCTTAATGAATGGTGGCGGATTATTTGAAACAGGTGCTGGCGGTTCAGCGCCTAAACACGTTCAACAATTTGTTGAAGAAGGGCATTTGCGTTGGGATTCTCTAGGTGAGTTTTTGGCGCTAGCCGAGTCTTTGGATCATTTCGGTAACGTTACTAAAAATGCGAAAGCAAAAGTGTTTGCCAAAACCTTAGATCAAGCTAACGGTTTGTTCCTCGACAATAACAAATCACCAGGTCGTGCTGTTGGTGAATTTGATAATCGTGGCAGTCATTTCTATTTGGCTCTGTATTGGGCGCAAACATTGGCGGCGCAAACTGAAGATGCTGCGCTTCAAGCGGAGTTTGCACCTTTGGCTAAGTTACTTACTGAAAATGAATCCAAGATTATTGCGGAAATCATTGCAGCTGGTGGTAAGCCAGTAGATTTGGGCGGTTACTATCGTTTGGATGAAGAAAAAGCGTCAAAAGCTTTGCGTCCGAGCGCTACTTTTAATACTGCTCTTGCAAGCTTAAAATAAGACGATTAATTACGATTACAAAAACCTCTGTGCGAAAGTGCAGAGGTTTTTGTTTTTGCGGGCAATAAAATATTGAAGCTCATGCCAAAAAATTATTCTTTGACGCACAAATAGGCTGCACGCCCGCTAGCTAAGCACCAATTGTGAGCTAGTATGATTAATCATTACGTGTGCGATCAGCACCTATTGAAGAAGCAACTAGCAGGAGTGATTAAATGCCGCTAGGCCACATTTTAACATCTGCTCTGAATGTCGCACTCTGTTTTGTGCTCATCTCGCCGAAATCAGTTGCTGCAGCCGCCGAAATTGTAATTTCAAAGCGTGCATATTCCGACATTGACCATGAAGATTATTACTTCACTCATTTATTGTCTTTGGCACTAACCAAAACTGAACAACACTACGGTAAAACAGCGCTGATTGAGCAATCATATCGTAACGTAGACAAACGTTTACGCTCAGAGCTTTATGCCAAAAATATTGATGTCATATGGTCGCCTACCAGTGCAGAACTTGAATCTGAGTTCTTACCTGTCAAAATTTCGCTATTAAAGGAGCTCAGTAACTATCGCCTGTTGTTAATAAGGTCGGACATGCAGTCTGAGTTTTCTAAAGTCAAAACATTAAATGATTTACGTCAATTCAAAGGCGGCATGAGTTCCCAATGGATTGATGCAGATATTATGGAAGCCAATGAATTGCCACTGGTTAAGGCGGTGGGATACAGCAAGCTGTTTAAAATGCTTGCGGCCAAACGTTTCGATTATTTTTCGCGTGGTCTTTACCAGATCCAGACAGAAGTTAATCCCGAGTTAAATCTGGTGATTGAGAAAGATTTAATGCTCTATTACAAAAATGATGTTTATTTTTTTGTACATAAAGACAATAAAGAATTGGCCGAACGCTTGAAGTCTGGACTTGAAATAGCCCTGGCAGATGGAAGCTTCGACTCACTTTATAAAAGTATTCCTCGGTATCGATGGGGGTTGGACGAGCTGAATCAGCATAACAGGCGCGTTATTTACCTGAAATCATTAGTAGAAATGACGCATTAGCGCTTTCACCACATTTTAAAATCAAAAAAATAGCCCAAGTCAACGGCCTAACGCAGTTGGCTTGGGCTTTGTTCCTTTGTAATCGGTCTAACTAGGCTGTTGCTTCAGCAAGGGGTTGATCTGTTACGACGCTCGCCACCGGCGCGCATATGTTGACGGCATGTAGTCCTTTGTCCCCTTTTGTGATCTCAAATGATACCTGCTGTCCGGCTTTTAAGGTTTTATAGCCTTCCATATTGATCGCTGAGTAATGTGCAAACAGATCCTCATTGCCTTGGTCGGCTAGTATAAAACCGTAACCTTTAGCATTATTGAACCACTTAACTGTACCTGTGGGCATATTGAATTCCTGCGCCTTGGCACCATATAGGTATATATGTTGCCTTCGTTATTATTAACCCAAATTATTTTGGGACTTGTAGGCTTGCTAATGACTTAAGGCTAAATCGTGAGAGTTAGCCTTAAGTGCTGATAAATTGCTCAGCAGAAGGTGTTTTTTATCCAACATTTGCCCTAATGTCAAGTTTTCAACCTTTTTGAACCTATACGTGGTTTATATGCCTATGAGTTACAATGTTGGCGACAATCCAATCATTTTATTTTTCTGTTGAATCTCTATGGGCAATCTAATCAACCTTCAACTAACCTTAAATCAGGATGGCAATTCTAAAGATGCCGATCTGGATGGAAATCTTGCGGTTCTTGAATCGAAACCAAAATTAAAACGTCCACCAAAATATAAGGTGATGTTGCTCAACGACGATTACACGCCGATGGATTTTGTTGTTGAAATTTTAGAAAAGTTTTTTGGCATGAATCGTGAAAAAGCAACTCATATAATGTTGACTGTACATATTCATGGCAAAGCAGTTTGTGGAATCTATACTCGGGATATAGCGGAGACAAAAGCAGCACAAGTTAATCAGTATGCTAGAGAGAATCAACATCCATTATTGTGTGAAATTGAAGCGGTAGAGGATGACGAGAATTAGTTCGGTTTGCTTTTTATGATCAAGAGGGTATGAGTGATGTTGAGCAAAGATCTAGAAGTAACTTTGAATCTCGCCTTCAAAGGTGCGCGTTCGAAGCGCCATGAATTTATGACGGTCGAGCATTTACTGCTCGCACTTATCGATAATGACTCTGCCGCAACTGTGTTGCGCGCATGCGGTGCAGATTTATCCAGCCTACGTAAAGAGTTGATCGAGTTCGTCGATTCAACCACACCATTAATTCCTGAACACGACGCAGATCGCGAAACTCAACCCACACTCGGTTTTCAGCGCGTGTTACAGCGCGCAGTTTTTCATGTTCAATCATCCGGCAAACAAGAAGTTACTGGCGCTAATGTGCTAGTGGCTATTTTTAGCGAGCAAGAAAGCCAAGCCGTTTATTATTTGAAACAACAAAGTATTGCGCGTATAGATGTTGTTAATTACATCACTCACGGTATTCAAAAAGTATCTGGTAGCCACGACCATAGTCATGATCAACAATCGCAAGAAAATCATGATGAAGACTCGTCATCAGGCGAATCAAGCTCTACGAACCCATTAGAAAACTACGCAAGTAATTTAAATGAGTTGGCGATGCAAGGCCGTGTTGATCCGTTAGTGGGCCGAGATGATGAAGTTGAACGTGTATGCCAGATATTGTCGCGTCGTCGCAAAAATAATCCGCTGTTAGTAGGTGAGTCCGGGGTTGGTAAAACTGCGATTGCTGAAGGTTTAGCCAAGCGTATTGTGGATGGCGATGTGCCGGAAATTCTTGCAGATAGTGTAGTGTATTCGTTGGATATGGGCGCGCTTTTAGCGGGCACAAAATATCGCGGTGATTTTGAAAAACGTTTTAAAGGGTTGTTGCATGAACTTAAAAAACAAAAGAAATCTATTTTGTTTATTGATGAAATCCACACAATTATTGGTGCGGGTGCAGCATCCGGTGGTGTAATGGATGCATCCAATTTATTGAAACCTTTATTGTCGTCCGGCGAAATTCGTTGCATGGGTTCAACAACTTATCAGGAATTCCGCGGTATTTTTGATAAAGATCGCGCGTTGTCACGTCGCTTCCAAAAAGTCGATGTCGATGAGCCATCTGTTGATGAAACCTATCAAATATTGAAAGGCTTAAAAAGCCGTTTTGAGAAACACCATAATTTGCGTTACACCGATGCAGCATTGCGCTCGGCTGCGGAATTGGCTGCGCGTTACATCAATGATCGTTTCTTACCCGATAAAGCAATTGATGTAATCGATGAAGCGGGTGCGTATCAACAATTGCAACCTGCGAGCAGACGTAAGAAAACAATTGGCGTAACCGATGTTGAAAATGTCGTTGCAAAAATTGCACGTATTCCCCCAAAAAGTGTGTCGTCTTCTGATAAAGAACAATTGCGTAAATTGGATCAAAATTTGAAGATGACCGTATTTGGTCAAGATGAAGCGATTGATACATTGTCTACAGCCATTAAGTTATCGCGCGCTGGTTTAGGCACAGGCGACAAACCAATCGGCTCATTTCTATTTGCTGGACCAACTGGTGTTGGTAAAACAGAAGTGGCCCGTCAGTTGTCAAAAGCCATGGGTATGGAATTGGTTCGCTTTGACATGTCCGAATATATGGAGCGTCATACGGTATCGCGTTTAATAGGTGCACCTCCAGGTTATGTTGGATTTGATCAAGGTGGTTTGCTGACTGACGCAATTACTAAGCAACCACATTGTGTGCTTTTGTTAGACGAAATTGAAAAAGCTCACCCTGAAGTATTTAACTTGCTGTTGCAAGTTATGGATCACGGTACGCTTACAGACAACAATGGTCGCAAAGCGGATTTCCGCAATGTGATTTTGATTATGACTACCAATGCTGGCGCAGATGTTATGAGCCGCGCATCAATCGGTTTCACCCATCAGGATCATACCTCTGACGGTATGGAATCGATTAAGAAAATGTTTACACCGGAGTTCAGAAATCGTTTGGACGCGATTGTACAGTTCGGTTCTCTGACGTTAAGTACTATCAAAACTGTGGTTGATAAGTTCATTATGGAATTGCAAACCCAGCTGGACGATAAACACGTTACTTTGGATATTTCTGAGGATGCTCGTGAGTGGCTTGCGATTCACGGTTACGATGTAAAAATGGGTGCTCGTCCGATGGCACGTTTGATCCAGGAAAAGCTCAAAAAACCTTTAGCAGAAGCGATTTTGTTTGGCGATTTATCACATGGTGGTGGAACTATTGATGTTGATCTCGACCCGATCACGGACGAGTTAATTATCGAAATCTCTGCCAAACAGGCTTCGCCTCAAACGGCCAAAGCGTAAGTGTGATTGCAAAACTGTAGGAACTAAAAAGCCGCTGAAAAGCGGCTTTTTTTTGTGTCGAATTCAGCTTTAACTGAACTGACTTATTGAAGCATTAACGAGCGCGGTAAGTAATGCGACCTTTACTCAAATCGTATGGTGTCATTTCGACTTTTACCTTGTCGCCCGTGAGGATGCGAATGTAGTTTTTGCGCATCTTACCGGAGATATGAGCAGTTACTACGTGGCCGTTTTCCAACTTAACGCGGAAAGTAGTATTTGGTAGTGTGTCAACGACTTCGCCATCAAACTCAATATTGTCTTCTTTCGCCATGCGGCATAATCCTCGGGTGTGACTAACAGTGTGAGAGATAAAAAAATAGGCGCGAATTGTGCCTGAATAAGCCAGCTGAGCCAAGAGAAAAGCACGAATCAGTAACTTTTTTAACTAATTTAGTCGTAACCAGCGGCGATTAATGAGCAATTCGAGAGGACGATAGTCGGTTTTATAGTTCATCTTCTCGCATTGTTTAATCCAGTAACCCAAGTATACGTAACTCAGACCCAACTCTTGTGTCCGGTGGACTTGCGCCAAGATTGCATATTTTCCCAAGCTGCGATCTGGTAAATCGGGGGCGTAGAAGGTGTACACCGCTGAAAGTCCGTCTTTCAGATAATCACATACTGAAACGCCTAGTAGCTCTCCTTCCACTCGGAACTCCAGATAACGTGTTGAGCCCCATTCGCTGGTGAGGAAAGCTTTGTACTGTTCTTCAGACGGAGGGTACATATCGCCGTCCTGATGACGGCTTTCGATATAACGCGAATAGAGATTGTAATGTTCGAGCGTGTCAATCCGATCAACATCGGTAATGGTGATGTCGCGATTTTTGTGCAGGCAACGCCGTTGGCTACGATTGGGTTTGAAAAGTACCACTGGAATTCGGCAGGACATGCAGGCTTGGCAGTTACTACATTGAGGTCTATAAAGGTGCGCGCCGCTACGACGAAAACCTAGTAGCGATAATTGACTATATAGCTCTACATCGACATTAGCTTCCGGGTCCACAAATACAGTTGTGGCCTGTTCACCATTAATGTAGCTACAAGGATGCGGCTGGGTCGCAAATAATTTTAGTGTTGAAAGATCCGTCATAGCAGCCTCTCTACGCCTACTTCGCTATTACTCAGTGTTGACCAATTAGCGGGGTAGTTTGGTATTTTATGTACAAAGTTTAGCAGTAGTTGTTGGAACTCTTCACGTGGAATTTCAACCGCACCTAAACTAAATAGATGATCGTTGGCGACTTGGCAGTCAATGAGCTTGAAATCCCATGCTATCAATTGCTGAACTAGATGCGCAAACCCTACCTTTGATGCATTGTCAGAACGACTGAACATAGACTCACCGAAAAATATTTTACCCAGTGCCATGCCATATAAGCCGCCGACTAATTCCTGACCACGCCAAACTTCGACCGAATGTGCAAAACCACGCCTATGAAGAGCGGTGTAGCCCGCGATGATATCTTCGCTAATCCAGGTTCCATCTGAATCACGCCGTGGTTCAGAGCAAGCGCGCATAACGTCGTTAAAGCAGTTATCAAAGGTAACCCTATAAGTGCCGGCGCGGATAATTTTGCGTAAACTTTTTGACAGGTGTAAACGAGACGGGTAAATAACTGTACGTGGGCTTGGGCTCCACCATAAAATCGGATCACCAGGATTGAACCACGGGAAAATTCCGGACTTGTAGGCTGCCAGAATTCGGTCAGGCGATAGATCTCCACCGACAGCTAACAAACCATTTGGCTCACTCAGCGCCAAGTCGGGTGCGGGAAATATTGTATTAGAAGGATTCAGCCACGGAATCTGGGTCATATCATTGCGCGTATAACGAAGAAGAATTTAGGTTTAGTTAAGCTTTATATTTATATAGTCACATAGTTTTCCAACAAGAGGGATTAAAAAATAAAAAATTGTGCAATTGGCGTGATTTTTGTGTGTAATTAGCTGTCAGTGAGACTTATATAAAACTGTCACTTATTTGAATTTTAGTAGGTTGCTAATTCGTTTTTACAGCTATGCTTAAGCTAAGGTTTAGAACAAAACAGAAAACATTTTTAGTATTGATTTTATGCATTAGTAATTCGACATTCAGCTTGTAGAAATTGCAGGTTTAATCGCTTAGTTGAGGTAAATTATGAGCATTTTCAGTCACTATCGCGAGCGCTATGAAGCTACTCAGCAGGAAGAGTTGAGTATCAAGGAGTATTTAGATTTATGTAAGAAGGACCCGAGCGTTTATGCCTCAGCGGCGGAACGCATGCTAATGGCAATTGGTGAACCAGAAATGGTGGACACCGCATCTGACCCTCGTCTAAGCCGCATTTTCTCCAATAAGATGATCAAGCGCTATAAAGCCTTCGGTGATTTTTATGGAATGGAAGAATGCATTCAACAGATAGTGTCGTTTTTTAAACACGCTGCGCAAGGTCTGGAAGAGAAAAAACAAATTTTATATTTGTTGGGTCCGGTGGGTGGTGGTAAATCCTCGTTAGCGGAAATGCTTAAGTCCCTGATGGAAAAAATGCCTATCTATTGCATTAAAGGTTCGCCAGTATTTGAATCTCCCTTAGGTTTATTCAATCCGGACGAGGATGGCAAAATTCTGTTAGAGGATTATGGAATTCCCAACCGATATATAAAAACTATCATGTCTCCGTGGGCCGCTAAACGCTTACAAGAATTCCACGGCGACATTACACAATTTAAAGTTATTAAACTTTACCCATCGATCCTGAACCAAATTGCAATTACAAAAACCGAGCCTGGCGACGAAAACAATCAAGATATTTCTTCTTTGGTTGGTAAGGTAGATATTCGTCAATTGGAAGAATTTCCGCAGAACGATCCAGATGCCTACAGCTTTAGCGGTGGACTGTGCCGCGCGAATCAGGGTTTGATGGAATTTGTGGAGATGTTTAAAGCTCCAATAAAAGTTTTGCATCCATTACTAACAGCAACACAAGAAGGAAATTTTAATAGCACCGAAGGTTTGGGTGCGATCCCTTTCGATGGTGTGATTCTCGCTCACTCAAATGAATCAGAATGGCAAAATTTCCGAAACAACAAAAACAATGAAGCTTTTATTGACCGTGTTTATATTGTCAAAGTGCCTTATTGCTTGCGTGTGAAAGAAGAGATGCAAATTTACGAAAAACTATTGCAACATAGTTCGCTTTCAAAAGCCCCTTGTGCCCCAGATACTTTGCGCATGTTAGCGCAGTTTTCTGTGTTGTCCCGTATTAAAGAGCCGGAAAATTCCAATGTGTTTTCCAAGATGCGTGTATACGATGGCGAAAATTTAAAAGATACAGATCCAAAAGCAAAATCGTTACAAGAATATAAAGACTCTGCTGGTGTTGACGAAGGCATGACAGGTTTATCAACCCGTTTTGCATTTAAAATTTTATCCAAAGTGTTTAATTTCGACCCCACTGAAATAGCCGCTAACCCCGTTCATTTAATGTATGTGCTAGAACAACAAATCGAGCAGGAGCAATTCCCCAAAGATGTGCAAGAAAAATATCTCAATGGTCTAAAAGAGTACATTTCGCCAAAATATGTGGATTTTATTGGTAAAGAGATTCAAACCGCTTATCTGGAATCTTACGCAGAATACGGCCAAAATATTTTTGATCGCTATGTTACCTATGCAGATTTTTGGATTCAGGATCAAGAATATCGCGATCATGAAACCGGCGAAATTCTTAATCGCGCTTCCTTAAATGAAGAGCTGGAAAAAATTGAGAAGCCTGCAGGTATTAGTAATCCGAAAGATTTCCGTAATGAAATTGTAAACTTTGTATTGCGTGCTAAAGCGAATAATTCCGGCAAAAGCCCCGATTGGCGTAGCTATGAAAAATTACGCACAGTGATTGAAAAGAAAATGTTTTCAAATACGGAAGATTTGTTGCCAGTTATTTCGTTTAACGCCAAAGCATCTGCTCAGGACAAGAAAAAACACGGCGATTTTGTGCAGCGCATGGTGGAACGGGGTTACACAGAGAAGCAAGTGCGTTTGCTGTCTGAATGGTATTTACGTGTTAGAAAATCGCAGTAGTTACTGAGAGGCCGTTGGAATTATTAATAATGCCCAGCGGTTTTTTAAGATTTTGTTTGTTGTGCTTTATTCACACTAAGGGTTAAGCATGAGTTATATCATTGATAGACGCCTTAACGCAAAACACAAAAGTGCCGTAAATCGCCAACGTTTTTTACGACGTTACCGTGATCAAATTCAAAAGTCCGTTTCTGATGCAGTAAGCAATCGTTCCATTAAAGATATTGATAAAGGCGGAAAGGTCAGCATTCCTACTAAAGATATTGGCGAGCCTGTAATTCATCACGGTAATGGTGGGCATAACACACGTGTTTTGCCAGGCAACAAACAATTTTCTACCGGCGATAAAGTCAACCGCCCAGAAGGTGGATCAGGCAGTGGGTCTGGGAAAAATGCGAGTGACTCCGGTGAAGGCGAAGATGATTTTTCATTCACGTTATCGCAGGAAGAATTTTTAGATTTTATGTTTGATGGCTTGGAGTTGCCCAATTTAATTAAGAGGCAATTATCCGGCGTTGAAGAATTTAAAAAAGTGCGCGGTGGTATTGCCAACGAAGGGCAACCCGGTCGTATCAATATCGTACGCTCTTTACGCGCTGCCAATATGCGCCGTATCGCACTTACCGCAGGAAAGCGCAAACGTCTGCTTGAGCTAGAAGAGCAAGTTGATGCAATTGATCAGCAAGAAGAATCAAGACGCGATTTGTTGTTGCGCGAAGAACTCATCGTTGAAATGGCAAAAATTTCCCAAGCCATTAAACGTACGCCTTGGCTCGACACATTTGATTTAAAATATAACCTGCAAATCAAACAACCAATCCCGCGTTCAAAAGCGGTGATGTTTTGTATTATGGACGTATCTGGTTCAATGGATCAGGCGACCAAAGATATTGCCAAACGATTTTTTATTTTGCTGTATTTATTTTTACAGCGAAATTATGAAAGAACTGAAATTGTTTTTATTCGCCATCACACTAGCGCTAAAGAAGTAGATGAAGATGAATTTTTTCATTCGCGCGAAACGGGCGGTACCGTAGTGTCCAGTTCTTTAAAACTTATGAAAAGTATTATTGAGGACCGCTACTCACCAAATGAATGGAATATTTATGGTGCCCAAGCTTCTGATGGCGACAACTGGGGTGATGATTCTGCAAGTTGCAAAGAGTTAATGAGCGATCATCTTTTACCCTTGTGTCAATATTATTCGTACATTGAAATTACACCACACGATCATCAAGCACTGTGGCGAACTTATGAAGAGGTACATGAAGCATACCCGGAAAAATTTTCGTTGCAGCACATAATCGGCGTTGAAGATATTTACCCCGTCTTCCGTGAGCTTTTTCATAAGAAGGTCGCATGAAACAATCTAAAGCTGGCTCATCGCTTTTGTTTACTTCATCGGAATGGAGTTTTGATCTAATTGGTGAGTGTGATCAAGCCATAGGTGAAATTGCGAAAGAGTTTGGACTTGATACTTATCCGAATCAAATAGAAGTTATTAGCTCCGAGCAGATGATGGATGCCTATGCTGCGGTTGGTATGCCTATTGGTTATCACCATTGGTCTTATGGTAAACAATTTTTGAGTACAGAAAATTCTTACAGGCGCGGTCAAATGGGATTGGCCTATGAAATTGTCATTAATTCCAATCCGTGCATTGCCTACTTGATGGAAGAAAATAATATGACTATGCAAGCGTTGGTTATTGCGCATGCGTGTTATGGTCATAATTCTTTTTTTAAAGGTAATTATTTATTTAAAACCTGGACCGATGCAGATTCCATTATTGATTATTTAGTATTCGCGAAAAACTACATTAGTAAATGCGAGGAGCGATACGGTATTGGCGAAGTTGAGTCGATCATTGATTCATGCCATGCGCTAATGAATTACGGTGTGGATCGCTATAAGCGTCCTTATCCTATATCTGCACATGATGAAGAATTGCGTCAGGCTGAGCGCGCGGAATATTTGCAAAAACAAGTAAATGATTTATGGCGAACCATTCCGAAATCTGCAAATGGAAAATCAGAAAAAAACACCCCGCGTTTTCCATCAGAGCCTCAGGAAAATATTTTATATTTTCTGGAAAAAAATTCGCCATTACTTGAACCTTGGCAGCGAGAAGTTATTCGTATAGTGCGAAAAATTGCACAATATTTTTATCCGCAGCGTCAAACGCAAGTGATGAACGAAGGTTGGGCGTGCTTTTGGCATTACACGTTGCTTCATGAGATGTACAACCGCGGTATGGTTGGTGATGGGTTTATGCTGGAGTTTTTGCAATCCCACACCAGTGTTATTGCTCAGCCTGCATATGACAGCCCTTACTTCAGTGGTATTAATCCTTACACGCTTGGTTTTGCAATGATGATGGATATTCGCCGTATCTGTGAAAATCCCACTGAAGAAGATCGCGAATGGTTTCCGGATATTGCGGGCAGCAATTGGAATGAAACCTTACATTTTGCGATGCGTAATTTCAAAGATGAAAGTTTTATTCTGCAGTTTTTATCACCCAAGGTTATGCGTGATTTAAAACTGTTTAGTATCGTAGATGATGATCACGAAGATAAAATTGAAATTTCTGCTATTCATGATGAAGGGGGATTTAAACGTTTGCGGGAAACCTTGGCGGGACAATACAATTTGGGCAATCGCGAACCTAATATTCAAATTTATAGTGTGAATGTACGAGGTGATCGGGCTTTAACCTTGCACCACACTATGCACAATAGAAAACCTTTGGCTGAATCAGCTACCGAAGTACTAAAACATCTACATCGTTTGTGGGGTTTTGATGTGCATTTACATTCAATGGATGGCGATGAAATAAATCAAAGCTTTCATTGTCCCCCAAAAAAAGATTAAAGAAGAATAAAAAAGCCGCTAATTTGGAGCGGCTTTTTTATTTGTACCAGTTAATCAGGAAAACTTTACAAATCATCCAAATATTTTTCAGCATCGAGTGCGGCCATACAGCCAGCGCCGGACGATGTAATTGCTTGACGGTAGACATGATCCGCAACATCGCCTGCCGCAAATACTCCCGGTACGTTGGTTGCTGTAGCATTGCCATGCAAGCCGCTTTTCACAATTAAGTAGCCGTCTTTCATATCAAGTTGACCAGCGAAAATATCGGTGTTGGGTTTATGGCCAATCGCAATAAATACACCAGCAACATCAATTTCCTTTGTGCTTCCATCTTGTGTGCTTTTTAATCGCAAACCGTTTACGCCTGAGTCACTACCTAATACCTCTTCAAGCTGGTGATTCCAAATAATTTTGATGTTACCCGTAGCCGCTTTGGCAAATAATTTATCTTGCAAAATCTTTTCTGATTTTAATTTATCACGACGGTGAATCAAAGTAACTTCACTGGCAATGTTGGATAAATAAAGTGCTTCTTCGACCGCTGTATTACCGCCACCCACGACGGCAACTTTTTGACCACGATAGAAAAATCCATCACAAGTTGCACATGCACTTACGCCACGGCCCTGGAATGCTTCTTCAGATGGGAGGCCCAAGTATTGCGCCGAAGCACCGGTAGCAATAATTAACGCATCACATGTATAGGTATTAGACCCAATTAATTTAAATGGACGTTCGTTCAATACAGTTTCATGAATATGATCAAAAATAATTTCGGTGTTGAAACGCTCAGCGTGTTCTTGCATTTGCACCATCAGGTCTGGGCCCTGCAAATCATGCACACCACCGGGCCAGTTTTCCACTTCAGTAGTGGTGGTTAATTGACCACCTTGTTGCATCCCGGTAATGATAACGGGCTTCAGATTCGCGCGAGCGGCGTAAATAGCGGCGGTGTAGCCCGCAGGGCCCGAGCCGAGAATAATTAAACGGTGGTGTTGTATATTGCTCATGGAAATTCCTTAAAACTGTCATTCAAAAATAGTGGTTTTCACTAATGTGGGAGCATAATAGGCGAATCTTGGGGGCCGCGCAAAATTGTCTGTGTTAATACCTGATATTGCACAAAGCTATGACATTACAGCTAATTTGGTTGCAAAGGTTTGAATATCAATACTAGGTAGACGCATTATGTCTTTAACGCCACCTTCCTCCGTCATTGATTCGCCCTGTGTCCGCAATTGTTGTTTAAATGATGACGATATTTGTTTGGGATGTGGACGAAGTTTGCAAGAAATCACTCAATGGGGCAATGCTACAACGGCGGACAAAATAAAAATTCTTCAGCTTTCAGCAGAGCGCAAGCATTTGATTATGTTGCGCCAACAAGGATAGCTTTTTTAGCAGAATGTATGTTTAAGACGGAGTGATATCGTCGGCCATGGATAAAAGCACGTTCCAAGCTTCAGCACTATGATTTAATAGTAGTTGTTCAATATTTTCACTGTTAAGAGGTTTTGAAAATAAATAGCCTTGCAATAAATCTGCACCGTATTGACGACAGAATTTAGCTTGCTCTTTAGTTTCAATACCTTCAATAACGATTTTTAAATTCAAGCTTTTTCCAAACACAATCATTGCACGTAAAATTCGCGCATCATCAGCATTGCCTGGAACATCTTGAACAAAGGTGCGATCAATTTTAAGAGTTCGAGCGGGTAGAACTTTCAAATAAGCCATAGACGAATAACCTGTACCGAAATCATCTACGGAAATCTCCACGCCATAGCTTCTAATTTGTTGCAGTAATTTAGCCGTACGCTCAAAATTTTCAATCAGCACCGATTCGGTAACTTCCAATCCAATGCAATAACCTGGAAGCTCAGATTTTTCCAAATCATTTTTAATGGCGATATGTAGATCTTCATCGCCTAGCATTTGCGCGCATACGTTGATACGCACAGAAAACGTCTCACTGACTAATCGTTGAGCTCGCCATTTTGATAATTGTTGACATGCTTTAAGGCGAGTGCGTGAATCTATTTCAATAATGAGGCCAGTTTCTTCTGCAAGGGAAATAAATTCACTCGGGGGCAAAATTCCACGAGTAGGGTGGTCCCAGCGAATCAAACTTTCAACGCCCGTGATTTCAAGCGATTTAGCATCGACTATAGGTTGGTAATAGAGAATGAAATGATCAGTTGGGATAAGTGAACGCAATTCTTTTTCCATGCGAATACGTTCTTGAACTTGAGCGTGCAAAGCTGGTGAGAAAAAATGATAATTATTTTTTCCGTCGCGTTTGGCCCTGTACATCGCCAAATCAGCTGCTTTTAACATGTCACTGGCGTCGTGACCCGCGTCCGGGTAAGTGGCAACACCAATACTTACTGAAATAAACTGCTCACTATTTTTTATCGTAAAAGGATGCCGTAATTCTTCCAGAATACGTTGTGCTAATTGAACAATGCGATCCTGTGTTTCAAAGTTATGAGCCAAAATTGCAAATTCATCACCCCCTAAACGACAGACGATATCGCCGTTGCGCACTACATGTAATAAACGCCGTGCGACTTCCTTTAAGAGTTGATCGCCTGCGTCATGCCCCATGCTGTCGTTAATTATTTTAAAATTATCAAGGTCGAGAAATAATAACGCCAGCTTGTCATTGAGACGATTGGCGCGCGGTATAGCAGTGCGTAAGCTTTCGTCAAAATAATAACGATTGGCTAAGCCGGTGAGCGAATCATTTTCTGCGAGTGTACGTAAACGTTGATGGCTTTCAAATAATTCTCGCTCTAACAAATGGCGCGTGCGTGCGTGTACTATGGCGCGCGTTAAATGTTTATGAGAGATATCAGATTTAAAAAGAACATCCTGCGCCCCGGCCTCAATACATTTTTGTTCGAGTTCATCATTTTCCATGGCGCCCGTGAGTATGATGATAGCCGCGTGGTGATTAGGATGCCTGACTAGTAAACGTAAAGTATCCAATCCATCCATATCTGGCAGGCGATAGTCGAGTAACACCGCATCAAAATCATCGGTTTCAAATTCCTGCAAGCCACTATTGGCGGATGAAGCTTGTGTAATTTGAATATTCCATTCGGCTTTTTTAAAGGTGCGAATTATTGCCTGGCGATCAAGATCATTATCGTCAATTAAAAGCAATTTCATGGTGACTCCCTAAAAGTTACTGTCCGGTCTTAACCGGTAATTCGACAATACGCCAATAATGATTAAGTAAACTTACGACCTGTAGGAAATCGTTATCCATGCGTTGTTTGAGTAAGTAACCGGCCACATGCTCTCGATACGCTGCGATAATATCTTCATCGGACTTGGAAGTTGTTAATACAAATACTATTGTTTGTGTGAGTGATAAATCTGACCGCAACTCCTCAAGAAATTCCAAGCCGTTCATACGCGGCATATTGAGGTCTAATAAAATAATATAAGGCGATGGTACTGTACCTGAGCGCAACATATCTAAACCTTCAATCCCATCGTGGGCTCGATACACCGGGTTAAGTAATTTTAATTTTTGCAGTGCGCGGCGCAAAGCAGTTGCATCTATATCGTCATCTTCAATCATCAAAAGACTAACTTCACGGCACTCCTGCGTCTGTACGCTTGGGTATATTTTTTCAATCATTTTCTTGCCTCTTACGGATGCTTACAGGCCAGGTAAAACTAAAGCATGCTCCGCGTCCTTCAGATTTCAAAGTTACTTTGCCGCCATAACCTTCAACTAGTTTTTTTATTAACGCTAATCCCATTCCGCTTCCTTCCAGCTCATCTCTTGGTTTTAATGTTTGAAACATTCCAAAAATGCGGTCATGAAATTTTTCAGGTATGCCTGGCCCGTCGTCACATACACTAATCTCAATGACTTGATTATCGATTTCGCTTGAACTTACTTGAATTACTCCTTCTTCGCGATCGTGATGCTTTATAGCGTTAGAAAACAAATTTCTAATAATAAGTTCAAGTGGAGTGGTGAAGGTGTTAATCGTTGGCAAGGTGTTATTCAAAACAAGGTGCAAACCAGGTTTATTATTTTGTATCTCGAAAATTTCACTGACCATTTGATTAATGTTTACTGTTGTTAATTCACCTTCAGTTTTTCCAGCACGATAAAAAATCAGAAGGTCGTCCAATAATTTTTCCATGCGCTTTATACGATTGCGTAACAATTCCGTATGACCTTTAACGGCTTCGTTTTCGCCGCTCGCAAGATCTTCTTCAATCCATGTCGATAGTTGTGCAATCCCGCGCAACGGCGATTTAAGATCGTGAGAAGCAACATAAGCAAATGTTTCTAGCTCCTTATTGCTGCGTTGCAATTCTATGTTGGTTTGTTCTAGTTCAAATTTCCGCATGGATAACATGCTGGCCGCTCTTATTGCGGCGCTGATATCTCGTTTAATGGCGGAGATGCCAACGATATTGCCAAGTGCATCTTTAATGGGTGAAAGCGTTATTGATACATTGATAAACTCGCCATTTTTGCAGGTACGTACGGTTTCGAAATGTTTAACTTCAACTCCCAACTTTACCTGCGCTAGTAACATATCCTCCTCGTAAGCCAGGTTGGGTGGAAAAACCAACTCTGTGATTGATTTACCAATGGCTTCTTCAGCGCTATAACCAAACATATTTTGCGCGCCGATATTCCAGCTAGTGATGATTCCGTTCGGTGTCTTACTAATGATTGCATCGTCGGAGTATTCTACGATGGCAGATCTCAGCGCTTCTAAATTATGTATTTTAGCGAAGGCTAGTTCCTCACGCGTTGCATCAGTATTGGTGCCCAGCATGCGTAATTTTTCGGTGCGAGCCTGGCGCTCAACTTTGGCTTTTACATGAATATATTTGATGATACCGTCAGGTAAGACGATACGAAATTTGCTGTTGAAAGGGGTGAGGGTTGCAATGGATTCGTTAAAAGATTTTTCCATTGCTTCGATATCGTCAGGATGTACACATTGCTTCCACGCCGCGTAATCATTGGTGAATAAATCTTTGCTACGACCATATATTTCAAACATGGCGTCATTCCATATCAAGACGCCTTCGTCAACAATATATTCCCATATGCCTATCTGATTAATTCGTGTAGTTAATTCAAGTCGCTCACGACTCTCGTTTAATGCGAGGTTTGCGTTACGACGTTCGGTGATATCAACAATTGAAGCAAGCACTTTCATTCCATCTTTACTATCAACCGGCGCTAGACCTATTTCAACCGGAATTTCGGTGCCGTTCCTATGTAATCCAAAAAGTTCACGCCCAGCGCCCATGGTGCGCGTTGAAGGGGATTGAAAGAAATCGTCACGATAAAGGGGGTGCTGGCTAGTTATATTGTGAGGAATTAACTTTTCGATAGGATTCCCTATGAGTTCACTTCGGTCATAACCAAATATTTTTTCAGCTTGAGTATTAACTATCTCCATAATTCCGAGGTTATTTACCATGATAATACCGGTTGGCATATTTTCGATAACTTGTCGCAAACGAACGTCCAATTCTCTACGAGCAGCAAAATTTTCCTGGAAAATCCCAAGTGCTCGCGCCATATCACCGATTTCATTTGTGTAATTAAAAAATGGGATAGGGCGACTAAGATCTTCGACAGAAACGGCGAGCATAGTGTCGCGAATTTTTAGCAATTGATTTGTTAGGCTGCGGGTAATTAAGCTGGCAACGCTGATCCCGATAATTAAAAATCCAATAATAATAACTACGACGAGTTTTTGTGCTCCTTCTTCGATAGTTTCAATAGTGCTGTTCAGTTCGGTTATTTGGTGTTGCGCTTTGAAACTTATCCTATCTAAAATTACTTCAAAGGCTTGTAATTGCTCCTGACCACCGTGAACCGTGCGTAGTGAAAATGTAGTTGAATCATTACGAGCTAATATTGCACATGATTCAATTACATATTGCTTCCATATAATAAAGTCGCGTGAGAGATCGTTAACGTCGGCAGCAAAGTCCGGTTCGATTTTTTGGATAAATGCCAAGTGTCGATAAATATTAAATTCAGCTTTATCTAGCTCTTCCAGGATTTTGTAGTTCACTGCGAGTTCTGGTTGAATAGCAATATTTTTCAATTGACGATTAATTGTGTTTATTTCAGATTTGATGCGAAAGACAGCATTGTTAGTTTGTATCGGGCTTTCATATAACTTATGCGTGATTACAGCCACAGTATGAATTTGCATGAACGCAACATAACCTATGGCAACAATGAGCATTGACATAAAACCAAAGCCCGTGACTATTCGATTAAAAAAATTGAGTTGGTTAAACGTTTCAATAGCAATTCTGTGAATAAGAATAATAATTGCAAGCGAAGAAAAAGTTATTCCAATCGCTGTTTGGATGTTCATTTTAATACCCAACCAAATGAACGAAGGAATAACCTCCGCGCTGCGGCTCAAGATGGCAATTAGCGAAATGGTTAATACAGTTATATTTAAGAATATGATGGGAATAACAAAAATATTTTGAAATTCACTCAGTAAAAGAAACGATGCACTTATTAATAAAAAACAAATTGCGGTTGTAGACGACATTGATTCATTTGTGATATCTGTATCGGAGTTTTTAAAAAACCAGAGATCTATGAAAAAAAGTTTATCACTAAATAATTCGACTAGTGTTAATACGCTAAAACTTACAATGACCAATGAAAGTATTCGTGCCAGCCATGGTTTTTTGTAAGCAAACGATAATAACGACGCTCCCGACAAACAAAGGCAAATGGCAGTGCTGTATGAGGTGTGCAAAACAGAATCATGGTATTTCCCAAGCACTTGAGGAAAGTGCCATGCGACAATCGCGCAGCCACTTACTGCGCACAGTAGCGAGCCGAAAAGAATTGCGGTTGCTAAAACCTTTGTATTAGCTACATGCATAATGTTTTCTTGCGCTTTCATGCCTCACGTCGCTTCCATATTTTGGGATCAAAAACATTTAATTTTTGGCGTCTATACCTATATCTATTGGGTTAAAAATTTCATGTGATAAGGCGACAGGTTCGCTTAAATTTCTACTCAATTTTCTGTTGCTTATTTGTCTGTTATACGAAAATTTTTATTAGGCATGGATTTGCATTAGTAAGTGTATAACCTCTTGTAAAATAGTACAGAAACTTCGAAATCAAATTATATTTCAAAGGTTTAAGCGACTATTTTGATGTAATTGTTTGTAATTGCGGTAATTTGAAAAATGAAGTAATTGTTTTTTGAGTTTTTACTCGTATCTGCAGCTATATTTTGTTCCGATTCAAATCAATTTGGTTTTTTACACGAAGTTCGCATGATGTTGATATTTTTACGCAAAGCAAAATTTTTTTGCGGGTTGATTAAATTATTGTGATCTAATTGTGCCGTAAAAATGTCGTTTTTCTTTTTTTGCTCTTCAGAATAATTGATTGAATGGGTTATACGGTTGATTGCTGTTAATACGTTTTTGTTGGTTTCGGCTTTCGGTTAGACGTCAATTACAAAATGCCATGGTTGGGCTGCGTCTGGACGCTGCTTTTGTTACACTGCGCGACTTTTTGAGCGCCGCTTATCCAGGCCTCAGGTACTCGTCGAGGCGTCTCTTATGTCTTCTGCTAATTTTGCCAATATCCGCATTGTTCTAGTAAACACAACTCACCCTGGAAATATAGGTGGTGCTGCCCGCGCTATGAAAAATATGGGGCTATCGCGTCTGTATTTAGTTGCACCTAAGGAATATCCATCCGATAAGGCGGTCTGGCGCTCTGCCGGTGCAACGGACGTGTTGGACAACGCCATAGTTGTTGAAACCCTAGACGAAGCCATCAGCGATTGTTCTTTGGTGGTGGGAACGAGCGCACGAGAGCGTCGCATTCCCTGGCCGTTACTTGATCCGCGTGAATGCGGTGAAAGTTTATGGGCTGAAGCGGGTCAGCATCAGGTGGCGGTTTTATTTGGTCGTGAAGATCGCGGGTTGACGAATGAAGAGCTGCATAAATGTAACTATCACGTCCATATACCAGCCAACGAAGAGTACTCGTCGCTTAATCTCGCTACTGCAGTTCAGGTAATTTGCTATGAAATTCGCATGGCATTTTTGAAAAATACTGAGGGCAATGCTTTGCCAAACCACACGTGGGACATGCCGCCAGCG
>Ga0247741_1000398_pt1 | contig 25288 bp, 15 predicted proteins | sample UWRJL213509R2_FD_180945 | JGI IMG/M metagenome (GOLD analysis project Ga0247741, IMG submission 180945) | Plant litter microbial communities from Arlington Agricultural Research Station in Wisconsin, United States - UWRJ-L213-509R-2 | ecosystem: Environmental > Terrestrial > Plant litter >... | reverse complement strand
CTACCAGACAACCTGGAATGGTATCTAGATTTTTGGGAGGCCCTGCTATTCCAATTTGGACCCCTCCCGCCTACGGGATCATCCCCATCCATCCCTCCTCCCCCAGAATGACCATCGCCGAGGTGCCCGAAAGCGCCCAATCTGAATTCTAGAGCGCTGACAGCCATGACATCATGGATTCTAGGGTCCAGAACCAAAGGTTCCGAGTTTCCGGAGCAGATCTGTGATTGACAGCACCTGTCAAATTCTATTTTTAGCATGTGTCCGCTTTTATTACAACATTATCCAGATGCCCCCCGCCTAATCCAGCCTGTCCCGCTCCCCAGAGGTGGCGCTGAAGGGCGCAAAAAATCAGGGATAATATTAGGACCCTATTGGCACCCCCCGCCCCCAAAAAAAGCGCCCCATGCACCCGCAACGATGAGCAAACCATCCTGAGCACCATTTGGTGTGATGTTTGCATGTGTTTACCATTCCCACCCATCACAGCTGGCATCTGGCTCAAATCCGGCTGCCCCTACAAGGCTGCTGGGTGCCTATGGGAAGTTTCCCAAGTGGTAAATTTCCGGCTCTGACAACATGGGGTCATTGGTCAGTTTGCCAGTTTTGATGTCTTCAGGTGGCCACTATAGGTGTATAAAGACCCCTTTCGAAATGCGCTATAATTCCAAACCAAATCTATCCAACATTCACTGTTTCGGTGCAATAGTCTATTACGCCAAACGAGAGGACAACAAACTTGTACCTCATGGACGACCTGGTTTCTGGATTGGTCTGGAACCCGAATCAAACGGACACTACATTTATTCCACCAACACACACACCATTGCTGTTGAACGCAACATTGTTTTCTCCACACGTGAATTTTCCAGACTTGAAGGGGAGTCTGAAATGACTTGGGACATGGAACCAGTTTTGATCAACATTGACAATGCCAAATCTCCAGAAGAAACAACTCCAGAAAATTCAGATCCTGATAATACAGAAATTGATCCACCTATCCCATCTGACAACAATATTATCTCCGAACCAATTGATCCTCTCATCATCTCCAGTAAACACATCAAGAAACCAACTCAGAAACTCAAGGACATTGCAAACAACATTGCTACCACAAATCTTGCTCAGGAAATTGCTTATTCCGCCACCATCTCTGACACTACTTCTGAATCCATTGCATTCGATCCTCGTACCGTAACTGAAGCCATGAAATCTCCAGATTGGCCTCACTGGAAAGCAGCCATGTACAACAAACTCAAACGACTTGAAAGTCGAGATGCTTGGGACATTGTTGACATGCCATTCGACACCAACATCATTGATTCCAAATGGGTATTTCACACCAAGTGAGACTCAAATGGAAAGGTCACTGGTTATCGCGCATGTCTCGTCGCTCGCAGATTCACTCAAATCAAAGTACTCAATTATCACTCAGACGACACTTATGCCTCAGTCGCTCGCTTTCCTTCTGTCCGCACCATACTCGCTTTAGCATCTCAATTCAACTGGGAGATTCATCAAGTCAACATCAAATCTGCATATCTCTATGGCAAACTTGACATCAACGAACACATCTATCTTCGTCCTCCTCCGCACATCATTATTTCTGGACTAGGAGCGGGACAAGTTCTCAAGCTCAAAGTCGCACTTTATGGCCTTAAGCAAGCCGGACGCCGATGGGCAAAGCATTTCCACATCATTCTAGAGGACAAGATCGGATTCACCAGATGCCAACATGACAATGCAGTCTACTTCAAACACCTTATCGATGGACAACTTCTTATCATTTTTATCCACGTTGATGACACCTCTCTTATTGCTCCTAACCGTCAAATGATGCAGACTCTCAAGAACTCTATCAAGAGTCACTTAGAGATTACTGATGGCGGCGAGCTTCATTGGACTTTGGGCATCGAAGTCGGACGCAATCGTGAAAATTGATCTTTATGGCTATCTCAGAAGGCGTATATCAACTCTATCCTTCAGCGCTACTCTCTCTTTGATGGATCTGGTCAATGCTCAAAATCTTCCATCCCTTTCGATCCAGCAACTATCCTATCTGCTGAAGACGCTCCAAAATCTCTAGACGACATCACTTTCATGCGCAACAAACCTTATCGCAAAGCTCTAGGCGCTCTCATGTACTGTGCAGTCGCCACCCGTCCGGATATATCCTATGCTGTATCTCAACTCTCTTGATTCTCTTCAAATCCTGGACACAAACACTGGACGGCTCTTTGCAAAGTCTACGCATACCTCAATCAAACCAAGGACCTTCATCTCACCTTTGGCAACAATTCTTCTACCGTACTTGGATTTTCTGATGCTGACGGCATGTCTTCTCCTGATCGACACGCTACTCGGGCTGCAGGAAAGTCTTGCCGGATTAGGTAATACACTCTCACCTGATACACTCGTGTTGCGCAGAAAACACAATGTGAGACATGCAAATCACCCCCGATAGTGCTGAAATTGTACATATAGGTAGTCATATATGTCCTCAAATGTCCCAAAAAATTAAAACCTAGTATGCCCCCCCCTTGTCTCTAAAACGGCTGTAACCCGCTTCGGCATACTTGAGATGTGCTTGTCAACATCTGCAATGTTTAATTGATCCCATGCAGTATGAACGGCCGCAATAAGTTCGTCAGATGTTGAAGGTTTCTTCTCTAGTTTGCTAATCATGTTTTTTAGCTTGTTCCAGACTGGTTCTATAGGCGAAAGATCAGGCGAGTTTGGCGGGTGGTACAACAAAGGAATGCTATGATCCTCAAACCACTTCTTCATCATTTTGCTGGTATGGCATGAGGCGTTGTCCTGCTGAAAGTTGAGACAACCATGCTCCTGGGTCATTTCGTCGTAAAAAGGCAGGAGAGCACTCTTGAGAACCTGTTGGCGGTAGCGTGTTGTGTTCATCCCTCCTCCTCTTCCTCCTGGATACTCCAGTACAACCAATGGTCCCTTCCTCCCTTCCATGATGCATCCCCAGATCATTACCGCACCAACGACTGCTTGAAGGTTGGGACTAAACACTCCTCAAGGAATTCTTCATCTGGGCAGTGGGTAATGTATGTGCGAGAGCGATCATCGTTGAGATAAATATAGCACTCATCAGACCACATGACCCTCTGCCATTGCTGCCGTGTTAGGTGCCTGTAAAGGCGAGCCCAGGACATTCGAGTGAGCCGGTGCTTCTTGGTGAGGTATGGAACCTTTCGGGCAATGCATCGGCGGTAACCTGCCTCCTTGAGCGCAACTCGAATGGTCTCCCCACTGACATCCAGCCCAAGCTGATTGCCAATCTCAGAAAATGGTGTGCGTCGCTGTTTTCACACTGTCCAGGCAATGTGACGTCGGTCTGCCTTTGTTAACTTTGGTGGACGTCCAGAGCGAGGCCGATTTTCGACAGAGCCCGTTATTCTAAACTTGTTCCAAATGCGTCAGATTGTGTCTTCATGTGCATCAAAGTGTCGAGACGCTTCAGCGAAGTTTTTGTCGACTTTGAGAAAGCTGACAATTTGATTTTTTATGTGTCGGTAGCTGGCAACGAGAGGTCTTGGGTGGTGGCATGTGGGGACTGTACGTGTTTTAGTTCTTGAGTAATCCTATATACAAACATGTGCAAGGCTACCTCAAGGATGATTGGCTTACATAATCTGGCAACACTTTCCTGCAGCCCGAGTATATCTGGTTATGTCTTTATTGTCGATGGAGGAGCTGTATCTTGGTCTTCCAAGCATCAAGAACTTGTAACACTCTCCACTGCTGAAGCTGAATACGTTGCTCTCACCCATGCAACCAAGGAAGCAATTTGGCTCCAGAATTTTATCAAGGAAATCTTCAGAAATCTCGACACCATCCCTTTCCCACTTCATTCCGATAATATGTCAGCCATCACACTCGCCAAGGACAACCATTACCATTCTCGCACCAAACACATCGACATCCATTTTCATTCTATTCGTTTCGCTATTGAATCCGGCAAACTCAAACTCATCTTCTGTCCTACTGCTGATATGACTGCCGACATCTTCACCAAGGCTCTCCCATCTACTAAAGCCAAACACTTCGCTTCGTCCATGGGACTACGCTCAGTTTAAAGGGGAGTGTTGGAATATATGACTAACCTACTAGAACAATCTATGGACCCTTTTCTGACTCCCTCTATCTACTTGCTTCTATCTCCTAACCCCTACTCATATGTCCTACAACTGCTCTACTTGTGTACTAACAGTTTACCAATATCACCACGCTTGTGTTTCCCAACGACTCGTCTATATGCATTCCAATTATCCAGACAATAGTACCTACAGTATATAAAGCCTGTACTTAGGTAGATAGCTCTTTAGTCACCTCTACCCATATCTTTCTGTGTTAAACACTGCGCTCCATCTCAGGGACTCCAACTCTGCTGTTATGCAAGTCGTCTGCGCATACTGCTAGAATATCTGATTATTCTCATACAAGAGAGAATATCTGACGAGTACTGCGAGGAGAGCCAGCAAAGCGACGGAGAGAACCTGCAGTTCGATGATGCAACTCGGCATCTTGATAGAGGTACCTCCACAAGTGGTAGCAACGATGCCAATGGCGTTTTTGAAGATACGAAGGTGACTCTTAGCTCGTCAGAAACTCCGTTGCAAACACAGCAGCATCATAAAACTAATTGTTATCCAAGGAACACGACTACACCAATGAAAAAGTGCTCGTCCTTCATGCATCTCTAGCAAGCATGAAATCTAGAACAAGTACATCGCCTAGTGGCCCATCTCCCATAGCTCCTGTTACGACTTGAGCTAAGTACTTGGTCAAAGACGAAGTACAGCGACAGTCGAGTCTTCTTGATCTAGACTTGTCTTTAAAGAATGCTGCTGCAAAGCAGTATTGTCTTTGTAGAGCAAGTAAGAGTTGTTCAAATTAAGAACTAGATAAGGAACATGAACTACTAGTCTATCGTATTTATACTAGAGGTCATGGTCTGTGCACTAACTAGTTATGAGTCACAAATAGTTCATATGAGTCATGCATAATGATGGTGCAGCCATATGAGTCAGAACGAGTCAGAATGAGTGGAGATAAGAGAAACGAGGTAGTGATAAGGGAAAACGAGGCAGTGCGTGTATCATGTGCCATGGGAGTGTTGTACATTGTAAGAAAGAAATGAAATTTGTAACATTACCACTTCATTGACCCCCCCTATCCTATCAGTTAGATGGATTTATTTGGCGCATATTGCCTATCTATCTGATGGACTGAAATTTTTTTCTAGAATGTTTTTGCCTGAATATATTTCTATTGTTGCAGAAAAGTTTCTTCTTTGGGAAATGATTTCAGCTATATATATTTCTTTTGTATAGAGAAAAATGTTTTCTAGTTATGTACATGGTACCAGGGGTCCTTGTCTTATCAGGTCTATATCTGGCTCTATATCATACTCTAGAGTCTATAAGTTAGCACACTATTAGGCACAGTATGTATCTTTATGGCACAGTAGTATAAATACAATCTGAGCATCTTTAATCTGGGTTACTTTTAGAATAATATTCTGGGCTGGCTTGGTTGCTTAGACATTAGAACTATAGGCCTCTCTATGATAGAGAACCTATATGACTGTATATTAGTAACATCTATAGTCTTATATAGTAGATATATAGAATTATAAGCTTATAAAAGCCTCTTGTCTATAGACAATATTGAGTATAGTTGCAAGCTCTTTTAGACTACATTGTATTAGAGACAGGCAATAGCATGATATGTATAGCAATAGTAGTGAGACAGCCCAAAAGATAATATTATCTGTTAATAAGATCTAGCTAGTATACTATCAGCTATAGTATGTTCACTTTATTGCCCCTGATAGAACCTCTCGATCGAGTGACACTGACGCAAACGCGAATACAGGTCATTGGGCAATTAGAACCCGGTCGACACTGGAAGGCTTCTATCATAGACAACGCTGAAGCTGTGGCTGCAAGAGCAGGCAAATTGTATTAGATTACAATAACCGAAAATTCAATGCTTGTCAATAACAAAAATCCGTGGGCCACAACACTGTTACACAATGCACGAGAATAAGTGAGGAGACCCAGTGTATCCAGGCTGTTTGTGCATTTATTACGCTCCTGAGCCTTCATATCTCTATCATCCTCTCCGGTTGGCCTAGCACTCTCACTAACACTGTCATTGTGTCCACCTAGCCATCAGACAAAATACAACAACAAAAGACCGTCCCCTTTCCAGTGAGGTCTTTCATAAAATTAATTATCGCGCTACCAGTGGGACGTACAGAGGGTTTTTCAAGTTAAACAACTGATAGTTTGAAACAAGTATGAGAAAGTTATAAGGATCAAGGTGAACCGATGAGACTTACCTTGTGTGCAGCTTTGGCAGGTGCTACTTGTGAGTCAAGTACATTCAGACTTTCTACAAGTGGCTTTGGAGTCGGATCGTCTTGCATGCTGCAGTTTGATTCATCGAATGAGGTGATCTCAGCAGCGGATTCTCCTATTGTAGTTGTTATCAGTGATCTGAAAGTGCGGCATGGGAGTGAGTTATACAGGTGAAGAACACGGTTGGATCCTGAAGTCAGCAATCTGTGAGTATGTGTGTCATCTCAAAAGCTGAGGACTTGCCGATTGCAGGAGGAACAAAGTTGAAAAAAGCACCACAAGCTGGTAAGCACCGGGATAGCTGATGATGAGCTCCCCAAGGCACCCATAGAAGTATAGCACAAAATTGCCTAGGCAACAACAGATGCTGGCTAAAGGCAACAATAAGAGACCCATAATCATTGGCGCTCATCTGTTTGTTGCCAATGGTCAGTACCTCTTTCTATGCACCAAGGAATTTTCACTCACACAATGTAAAGATATTCATATACTCGTTGCGCCAGATTGAGGCCATCATTCTTCAAATTCACCGTAGATTCTGGACTGTAAGAACAATATTCGTGACTCACTGAAAAATCTACAACATGCACCATGATTCCAATTCTGCGTTGTAGTGACAGATTGAAAATTCCAGAACCTGATTGAGAGACTTGGAGAACAGTGTGATTGCATTCTTTGAGAGGGGAGCGCAAAAGGCTTTTACACACTGTGTGATTAATAATTATTCGAGTCTCTTTATTCCTTATAATTAAGTAGTTGAAGAAGTCCATGGAGGCTTCAGGTTGCCTTTCAATTTCGAGCGCCAGTACAGGTGGGTTATGTTTGAATCTTTTCTTCACGAGTAACTAGTCATTTGAGTTATTCATGAGGGAAGGTTTCACACAAGCACATAACAACACAGCAACGCTACCCAAAGCAAGGCAAACTTATATAGTACCAGAGTGCCATGAGTGTCAACATCCCAGTTGAGTCTGCTTTCTTCACAATTGTCCTACCAAGTTCCCTAATTCACAGTGCAGTCTTCAGTTGTCCAATAAATTATACAATTTTTATTACCAAAAGTCATGGCAACGTTGTGAAGCAGAATGATGTTTAAATTTTGAGGTAGCAAACCAACCAACCTATGACTCTTATTCATGTCTACAACATCCTACAAACAATCTCTTCACTGTACGCCCTAAAATTTTTCTGGTAGTGTCGGTAATCTGGAGTATTGTTGGGTTGCAATTGCAATACACTTTCAAGAAACTCCTTGAATATAGCAGGAACGCCTGCACAGAGAGATTCTGGTTCGATGCTCTGCTTGGCTCTTGCTAGCCTTTCCAAATCCAACAGTGACTGAGACGACACAAATCTCCCATATTCATTTTCCCATGGTAAGGCTCCTTTGCTATACTTTCCTCTGGCCCACGGACTTCAGTCTGACTTTAGTGAACTTCAGTGATGTTCAGTGAAGTTCAGTGAAGTTCAGTGAAGTTCTATACCAAAAAAATCCCTAAAATAGTAAATTTATTTCTGGGACTATTAATTTATTATGATATCCTATATCAGATTAGATTACATCAGTAATGTGTTTCCTTATTTGATTAAGAGCATTTTAAGTCAAAACTTAACAAAAGTGTTAGGTGTTTCAGTGTTTTTTGTGTTTTTCTCATGGAGACAAGAAGCTAGTCACATGATTCAACCAGATTTGGAAACCTCAGATAAGGGGTATTTTTTGAGTATTTTGTTCTATTTTGAGATATGTGTTTTTAGATTGAGATTAGCCTCTCAGCCCAATAGAACTTCAGTGAACTTCACTGAATCTCACTGAAGTTCACTGAAGTTCACTGATGTTTGCTGAAGTTCAGCTTCACTGAACTTCAGTCCAAAAATAAATTCCTAAAATTTTAAATTTATTTATAGTAATACTAATTGATTATGTCATCCCATATCAGGTTAAATTACATCAGTAAGATATTTTCTCACTTAGTTATGAGCATTTTAAGTCAAAATCTACCAAAAGTATTATATTTTTCAAGTTTCTTGTATTTTACTCAAAGAGAAATACAGCTAGTCACATGATTCAACCAGATTTAGAAACCTCAGATAATGGGGTATTTTTTTGAATTTTTTTTGAATTTTTTGATTGACCTGTCCACACTGTGGAACTTCAGTGAACTTCACTGAACTTCACTGAATCTCACTGAAGTTCACTGAAGTTCACTGTAAATACGTGGGCCAGAGGTAAGTCCTCAGGAACATGGACTACTAGTCTATCGTATTTATACTAGAGGTCATGGTCCATGCACTAACTAGTTATGAGTCACAAATAGTTTGTATGAGTCATGCATGATGATGGCGCAGCCATATGAGTCAGCACAAGTCAGAATGAGTTGAGATAAGAGAGACAAGGCAATGATAAGGGAAATAAGGCAGTGCGTATGTCACATGCCATAGAAGTGTTGTACATTGTTATAAAAGAAATGAAATTTGTAACAAATAGATAATTAAAATTTTCTAAGATTAGATATAGATAAGAATAAGAAGATATAATATAGATAAGGATTAGATTAGATATAGAATTAGATAAAAAAGATTAGATATGATATAGATAGGAATTAGATAAGATATAGAGATCTGGCATCTGTTATCTAATTTGATCATGCTTTCCCAATATAGTAATTATTTGATGGTACTGCTCTCATCAGGAAAAACATTAATGCCTTGCAGCAGTTATAGGCAGCCTGACATTTGTTGGATTTATCTAAGGCATATTATGCTGCCTAAAGAGCCTAGAGAGCTTTAGAGTCTCTAGGTTACTCTTATTGAAAATTTTTTCTTAGAGTGCTCTGAGAATACTCTCAAAGCACCTTAGAGCACTGTACTATTAGTCATCAGATACTCAGCCACCCTAGGTACTCGGTCACTAGTGAATAACTCGATAAGAAATGTTTACTTTCTCAAAATTTTAAGTGAAATGGAAAGCTATAATTTACGTCTATAACCTGATATTTTACTTCAAAAATATTTGACATAACGTTGGAAGGAGCCTTGTATGGTAGATTTGATGCCATGATCCCCAATTTGCCCAATTTGGAAATCTGTCTGATAGATGAATTGGCTGGTACGACACTCATTGTGCGATTCTTGACAGAGCGCCTGTTAAACCCAATATTTGACAGTCCAAGTTGAGTATTTAAGTTACTCAATAGCCCAAAACAAGTCAGGTAATCATTTTATGCAATATCTCACATTTTATTTGCTTAACTAAATTAATTCTTGATGTACACAAATGTTAGCCAGTTTAAGACCTGGCAATTGCAACGAGGGGAAATAAAAGTGACGTAGTGGAATCAATGTATGTTTAGCTAGCTCAGGAAGCATGCTTTGCATTTTTTATGATTTTCCACAGTACCGAAAGTTACAATGACTCGCTCGGTGCCAATTTCTCAGAGTTGTAATGTATGTAGGGATTTATTATATTTTTGGTTGTGCAGAAGGCTCTAATGCTTGGAGTCTATGCGGAAGACTCTAGTGAAAATATTTGGATAGTTTTTGATGGAAGATACAGAATGCCTGCTATATGTGTATGAGTACTAGTAAAGTACTAGTAGTGTGTATGTAGTATTACTAGTAGTATGTAGTATGTAGTAGTAGTAGTATATAGTATGTAGTATGTAGTATGTAGTAGTAGTAGTATGTAGTATGTAGTATGTAGTAGTAGTATCACTAGAAGCAAGAGTCAGGGCAGTTGTTCCATGGTTAAACCAAGGTCAAGTGGTGCTCAACTCATGATTCAAAATACACATGTATAAACATGTGGTCTGGTTATTCTCTCACAAAGAATCTCAACTGTTTCCCTTTTTTCACAATGCATGTGTTTTAGCATATATTTTCTATGTGACCCTTTCTTTCAACTGAGGGCATCTGCTCTAATGCTGCCAATTTAACTATCTGTACCAGTTTTTTGTTCAGCTAATTTTATTTATTTATTCAGCAAACCACCTATAGCACCTCAGACACTATGCTGAGATTATAGTGTGGGCAGAAGATGTCTTCACTGTCTGAACAGAGTGAAATCTGCCTTAAGATCATTTGCATCAGGAAAATGACCTTTTGACTTGAGCATACTTAGGTAGACTTAGGTAGCCAAAAAGCAACTTAGGTCGACCTAGGTCATCCAGAGATTGAGAGACAAAAAGCAACTCAAGTTGCTCTCAAGCATGCCCTATGAGGGTTATTGTTTTCTAGGTTGCATTCAGATAACCCTCAGAGACACTAAGAGATCCCTAGACCTAACTCATAGTAGCTTCTAAGCTCCTTAAGAACTCAATAATTTGGTTATAATATTGCAGAATGAAATTATATTGCAAATAATGAATACAATGTAGATATATTATTATATTCTTATGTCCTCCTGTCCTCCTGTCCTTGTGTTCCCTCATCCTCCTGTCCTCACATCCTCCTATCCTTGTGTTCTCACATTCTTGCATCCTCCTGTCCTTGCATTCTTGCATTCTTGCCTCCTCACATTCTTCTGTTCTCCTATTCTCCTATTCTCCTGTTCTTATGTCCTCCCGTTGTCGGCGTGAAATAAATGTTCACCTGGGTTTACTGGATTCTTGAATTGAATCAGGATATTCCAGTTGTTCGTGGGTGTGCTAGAATTTCCACTTTCTCTGTATTATGAGCTGTAGAGTTATGGAGTACAAATATATATTGTCTGTCCAATTTACTCTACTTAGTATACCTACACAAGAAATCTACTAATCCAGTCTCCCTGATCTGATATTTGAGCGTACTGTTGTGCGTTGCATGGTCTTCAAGTGTTAAATCGGTTAACCTAGAAGAAAAAGGTGAGTCAGTATGGTCCTGCTGAACGGTTAGCAGTAATGAAGTCTTAGATGAATATACGTAGCTGATTAGTTAGTCAAATCCCTTTATTGAGTACTACTTATGTACAGGCAATAAGGTCTGACGTTCACAGAGTGCGTAGAGAGTGTAGAGCAACGGTGCTCTTAATAACCAGGTACCTCGACGTTGAGGGCTTCACTTCGAGTGTTCGTCACTTGTGGGTTATTACTTCTGGGGTTCTTCTCTCTCTGACTCTGAAAACGAGAGCCCTTTTATACTCTACAGAAAGTCTATTTATAAACTTGATTTGTAATAGGCTTACTAAGAAATGTACTATCTATAGCGCAAGGCTGTGCATAAAAAGCACGGCACTTACTGAGCGCTTGTTATGATTGGCCAGCTAGCTCAAGGCTGTGCGGCGCTTAGCAAGCGTCTGTATGATGAGTAAGCGCTTAGTAAAGAACAATGGCTTTCTGAACGGCTTACCAATCTGCTTACCAATCACCTCTCAAGGCTGTGTTTAGGCTGTGCAGAGCAGTTATTATTATCTCTGAGCCGTGTGGTTCAGTCTTCAAGGCTATGCATAGCTATGCACTCAATCCTAATGATAAGTTTGAGTTATAGATATTTAATGCAAAGTAGCTAGTGCAATTAGAGGAGAGTTTTTACTCTAAACATTTTCAGAGCCTGACACCGTCCTTGTGTTCTTATGTTCTTGCGTCCTCACATTCTCGCATTCTTGTGTTCTTGTGTTCTTGTGTTCTTGTATCCTTGTATTCTTGTGTTCTTGCATTCTCGTGTCCTTGTGTTCTTGCATCCTCTCATTCTCACATCCTCACATTCTTCTGTCCTTGCGTCCTTGCGTTCTCACATCCTTCTATCCTCACATTCTCCCATTCTCCTGTTCTTGCATTCTCCTGTTCTTCCATCCTCCTGTCCTCGTGTTCTCCCATCCTCACGTTCTCCAATCCTCGCATCCTTATGTCCTCACGTTCTTGTGTTCTTGTGTTCTCCCATCCTTACATTCTTTGGTAAATACAAAAAACATACCTTAAATAGCTGGCCCACATCCCTATTGAAGGGGAGGGGCACACAGCTTGTTCTTCTTGCTGCCTGGTAGACAAAATGGCAGAGGATGTAGAATGAGTGTGACGAGTTGAACTTAGGAATTGTTCAACTTGCCAGCATGTAAGGTAATTGAGCATGGGAAATGAGGGACAGCCTGTCCTCGTCTTCTGCAAATTGAATTACCTTCCATTATATAATATATTAGTCATTTTGTTAGTAAGTAGATTTGAAAAAGAATAGATAGTAGCACTCATATTAGATAGAAAAATATCATTCTTGTATAATTTCTAGGCCTATCTGCATTACATCACCAAGAGTGACCATGGTGATGTGTACTTTATTCTGAGACAACTACTGATCCAAGTGTGACAAAAGTGGGCTTGTTGGAGAGCTAGAACTTAGGAGATTCTAGAAATAGTAAAAAAGGTGCAATTTAATTATATATAGCTCCATAGGTGTAGATAATGTATAGAGGTAAGACTAAAACCAAAGGTTGGCAAGCAGCTTAACAACCAGAGCACATAAAATTGCATGCGTAGGCTCGTTGGAAGCGCATAATTAATGCAAAGAAATTACAAAAAACCCAAAGGCCCTCCCACGCAAAAAAAAAAAAAAAAAAAAAAATTAAAAAAAAAAAAAAAAAAAAATTAAAAAAAAAAAAAAAAAAAAAAAAAAAACAAAAAAAAAAAAAAAAAAAAAAAAAATCTTGAACAACAAATAATGCACACTTTAACATGCACATAGACTTGTTAAAAGCGCATTAAAACTGTGAAGAGATTGTAAAAAACCTCAAGAGAAAATACTCAGCCATTCAGAAGATATGAAGATACAAGTATATTCTCTCCCAGTTTCCACTCAGTCACACATACAACAAGTCTAGATTTTGTTATATAAAATACAGGTCTATATCACTTAGGGCTCTATATTAAAGTGAATTAATTTTAGAATAGTCATTATATATATTCTGAGGTTTACTCAGGTCTACCCAGGTCACCACAGAGCTACTGGGGTGGACTTAAGTAACTTGATCACAGATCAAATTACATAAGTTCAGTTGATGGCCAAAGTGATTTTCCTGATACACAATACTACTCTTTGTCAACTCTTTGTCAAACATGCTTAGCAGATTCACATGAGGTCTAAACATGGTTATAGAAGACAAAATACAATTATGAGATAACCAAGTGTTGAACATAGAATAACTGTCTCAAGTTTTGTCTCTGGTGTATAGTAGTAGTATGTACTAGTAGTATGTACTAGTAGTATGTAGTATAGTAGTAGTAGTATGTACTAGTAGTATGTACCAGTAGTAGTATAGTACTAGTAGTATGTAACTAGTAGTATTCTCTGGTGTATAGTAGTAGTATGTAGTAGTAGTATGTAGTATAGTAGTAGTATGTAGTAGTAGTAGTATGTACTAGTAGTATGTAGTAGTAGTAGTATAGTAGTAGTAGTATGTACTAGTAGTATGTAGTAGTAGTAGTATAGTAGTAGTAGTATGTACTAGTAGTATGTAGTATGTAGTAGTAGTAGTATGTAGTATAGTAGTAGTATGTAGTAGTAGTAGTATGTAGTATAGTAGTAGTAGTATGTACTAGTAGTATGTAGTATAGTAGTAGTAGTATGTACTAGTAGTAGTATAGTACTAGTAGTATGTAACTAGTAGTATGTATCAGTAGTAGTATAGTACTAGTAGTATGTAACTAGTAGTATGTATCAGTAGTAGTATAGTACTAGTAGTATGTAACTAGTAGTATTCTCTGGTGTATAGTAGTAGTATGTACTAGTAGTATGTACTAGTAGTAGTATGTAGTAGTAGTAGTATGTAGTATAGTACTAGTAGTATGTAGTATAGTAGTAGTAGTAGTATGTACTAGTAGTAGTATGTACTAGTAGTAGTATAGTACTAGTAGTATGTAACTAGTAGTATGTACTAGTAGTAGTAGTATATAGTAGTAGTAGTATGTAGTATAGTAGTAGTATGTAGTAGTAGTAGTATGTAGTATAGTAGTAGTAGTATGTACTAGTAGTAGTATAGTACTAGTAGTATGTAACTAGTAGTATTCTCTGGTGTATAGTAGTAGTATGTAGTAGTAGTAGTATGTAGTATAGTAGTAGTAGTATGTACTAGTAGTAGTATAGTACTAGTAGTATGTAACTAGTAGTATGTATCAGTAGTAGTAGTAGTATGTAACTAGTAGTATTCTCTGATGTATAGTAGTAGTATGTAGTAGTAGTATGTACTAGTAGTAGTATAGTACTAGTAGTATGTAACTAGTAGTATGTACCAGTATAAGGTCTAGCATGGATGTGACCGTGACAAATCCAAATCCAGACCACGGATAAGGGTCAATCCGGATTGGATTTGGATGGACTTGAACGGACTGGATACATCCGTCTGTGCCCACTTGCATAAAATCGTTAGAAAACTGGTGGGTTAGGTATATGTTGACTCCGCGCACCCATGCCTGTCATAATTTCGTGATATAGATGTCCATGTGAACCAGCATTGAGCCCGACGTGAAAGCGTCCGGATTGCGGCCCACGGTGGTCAATTTTTGACTCGAAGTGTTCGGGAATGGCCATTTCACAGGATTTTTTGGTCCATAATGAAGTCTTTCATGCTGAACTTTGTATAAATAAAGTAGAGTGCCATTTGGAATCATACATAGACATGTTTACTTGGTAAAAAAGCGAAATAATATACATAAAGTGGTACTTCTTTGGTTAGTTTCATGTTGTATAACTAAATTTCGTATCAACGAACAACAAAGGGATTCTCGGACCTATCCATTTCGTCTTCAATGACGTTGGATACATATTTGAACCCTGGATAAAGTGGGGATGTTGCCCAGGAGCCAACAGCCATCTGTGCTTTGAAAGTCTGTGAGTTGAGGTTATGCTGCATGAAGTTCACCTGACGACGACCCTTCGAGAAAGCTCTTTCAGCATCAACAGATGTGGCTGATGAAGATACCTAAATAGTTAGTATATTGAATATAGGGTCTCGCTATGAGCCTCACCAGGTGCAGAACAGAAATCAGTCCCCATCCGTGAAACACGTACACGGGAAGTGCTTGCTGTATTCCAGTAGGAAACATATCCACCAGCTTCCTTAATGGCTGCCGTAGAAACCAGTGGCTCCTTAAGGTAAGCAAGAATGTTGTCCTCAAGAGCACGATGCCCAGCTGCCACAGCAGGAGCATATCTCGAACGCGTCTGAACGGCACAAGAGTTAGAGAATTTAATCATGTGAAAGAGTAAAGAACTTCACCTTGATCCCCTGTCCTGGTCCTGGTTCAATTTCTGCTGTGTCGGACGCATAGAACTTGTTCCATCGTGCGATGACAAGTTTTTCGATCTCTTTGGTTTGCCTGGGTGTGCGTCCATGGTCCTTGAACCATTTCAATTTGCGGTCTGGACACATAACTAGAGGGGTACAGAACAGGGAAGAAACATTAAAGTAGAAACATTAATTCAACATAAAAGACGCACCAATTGCAATCAGGTAAATGTCACAATCCCGTGCAAACGTCGAATACTTGTCAACAAGGAGTACCCCCGCTTGACAAGCAACACGGATCACGTCTCCAACATCATTCTCATCATCATCTCTCGCTGCAATCAGCCCCTCACGTAACTCCTCAAGAGTTGGGAGTACATCAACGACAAGGGGTACCTCTGCTTGAGAGAAAATTTTTGTTGCATCGTCGAAGAGCTTTGAAATTTTGTCAGCAATATAAATATGAAGATATAAAAAAAAAGCGCACAAGAAGGATCTCACTGACGTCCTCAGCCACTTTCCATTGCTTGTCCGTAAGAGCGTAGGACCTAAGACTAAGTGATGGAATGGCAGTCAGCTGTTGGATGACGTCCTTGAAATACATATGTGACAATAAGCATGCCAGGTCAGAGTTCCAGCGAGTTGGCACACGCCGTGTCAAAGTTCGCCGAGAACCTGCTAGAGCCATGTCCTCTTCGACGAGCTTGTCAAATTTCTCCTTCAGGGTGGGGGAATCGTGAACTCGACGTGCAAGACCAGCCATCTAATAGGACATGTTAAAAAGTGAATGGAGAATAATTTGAAAACATACACGAGGAAAGATTTTTAGAGCTTCACGTTGCTCGGTGGAGTCTAGAAAAATTCCGTTGGTCTCCATAATATGAATTGCTTTGGCCTGAAGTGTCTTTGCGACCTGCTCATTGTGAGCACCCTGACCTTCATCATCCTCCTCAGCTTCATTTGATGCATCAGCCTCTTCCTCCACCGCTTCATCATCGTCATCAGGTTCCAAATTGGGCAAATCTTCCATATTTTCATCAAGATCAATGACTTCCTCGTCTCCAAGATCATTGTCCTCTCCAGGCCGTCGAAATGGTGCATTTGAAGCACCAGCAGCCACACGAACAGTCCTTCGACGTTTCGGCATTTTGAAAAAGAATGATATGAATATCTTTAAGAATTGTATTGAGCCTAAATAATACAAGAGCTTGTGTTCTCGCTAAGACGTGCCTTTGCAATCAAGTTAAAGATGTGCGCCATGCAGCGCAACCGGCCCTGACGTCCAGGGAAGCTGACGAGGTGATTAGGAAGCTTCTCAGCAAGCTTGTCGCAATTGGTAGCATTGTCCATGCATATCGAAAAGAGCTGAAGAATAAATTAGAGAGAATGGCGGCGATAAGTAATTATAACTCACACGTTCATGGAGACCAAATCGGATAAGACAGTCAGCAACAACTTTTGCAAGGTACACCCCATCATGCTTCTGGGTCAGGCTAAAATATAATCGATTAGCCTTGAATGAGGTCTGGGGCATATTTCATACCGAATAAATTCAAGAATTGCACGGTGCATTTTGCCGTCTTGGTGCCATACCACAACAATACCCAGATAGCAAGAGACTAGAGGCGATGTCCATCCATCAAGGACCAAGTGAATGGGTACACGGGCGTCAAATTTCTATAACAAAATGTAGAGGACTTGTCAGAAAAAATGCACGTAAAGTGAATGGGTAGAATCCTACCTCAAAATATGACTTGACGTGATCAGACATTCGAATATAGATTTCGTTAATGTCACGACTGACAGTGCTTGGGTGTGGGATAATGGTTTTGGGACGAAGGAGTTGGACTTCACGCTGATACTCGTCATCCATAACCGCGTTGAATGGGCGACAGTACTTGGCACATCGAAGAGCGATCAAAGCACGGTGTGAAGCAGGACTATATGGGATGATGTCCGAGTGGGGTGCTGATCCGGTGGCGAGTCCCTGAGAATTGAGGCACAGATTCATAGTTCGGACCAGATTGCTTGTTCCTTCACCAGTCTTCGATCGTGGGCGAAGTAATGGTTTGTGGTCATCAGGGCGAGATTTGCACGAGAAAATAAATGTCAGACTTTGAGGAGATCCATCAGGATTGAACTCTCGCTGGAGAGATACATCATAGTGCTCATATGCATCTGATCGCCATGAGTGTCGAGCGGCAGCTATGAAGGAATTTAATAAGTAACAAGTTGAATCACAAAATCGACATACTGACCCATGATCTCAAAGTCTGAAAGTTCCCAGACGTCAAGATCTGTCTTCTTGTTGATGCCTACAGCCTCTGCACGAGCACGTCTCTTGACTGGGGAAACAAGTACAGGTGGGAGATCCTGTGGTGCATCTGGAAGTGAGCTGTCGTTATCCGAGTCAGTATTGTCAAAAGTCTCCTGGCTTAGACTGCGTCGCTGCACTATGTGCGCAATCTCCACCAGAGGTGTTGTCAATGCTGTTCGATTTGTTGTACGGCCACGGCGGGTGGTGGCGACAGGGTCACGTTGACGTGGAAGTGGTTGAGCAATAGCCGCACTGCGAGTTCCAGCACGATTGTGAGGAGGCATAAGAGAGTATAACTAGTGTATGAAGCTGCCAGCTGGGTTCCAGTGTACTTGCTGTTGAACTGAGTGTCAACATTGTGTCGATTTTATACATCTTGAACGGAAAAATCGAACATTGGTGGCAGATTATTGGAGAAAGATTGTATTGACAGGGTATATGTAGGAGATACATTGTATGAGCTGTTCAAAGTACTTAAAGAGCCCTTGGACATTCTCCGTTATACGAAGTCTTTGGACCAAGAGCCAAACTGAGCGTGCTCAGGGCGACTACAGGACAGAAGCCTGTTGCCAAGTGCTAAACCCAGATAAATCCACGGCACCCGTGGATATCTACTTAACTTATCCAAATCCGTAATATTAGCGTGGATAAGCGTCCATTGGGTTATTTCCCGGACTTAGCTAATCCATGCTAGTCCTTATACCAGTAGTAGTATAGTACTAGTATAGTACTAGTAGTATGTAACTAGTAGTATATGTACTAGTATATAGAAGTTCTAGCAGTGTGTAGAACACTTTAGTGAACCTCTGTCATAGGCTGTTAGCCTGGTTTTTTTGCAACAAAAAACTAGGCTCGAGCCTTGGGAAAAATCATTTTGTAGAAAATGTTTTTGATTGAATGTGTTTCAAATTTTATAAAACATGTTATATTTCATAATGTATTCTATACTTTGAAAACTATTTTGTGTTTGTGATAAAATGTTTTGGTGGTGAAAATGTTTTGTAACTGATAGTGGACCCCTGATACCTTCTATATTGTTTGGACAGTAGGAGGCTTCATACTGCACTCACAAAGCTGATTTTTTGTGCAGTATTAGACACTCTATATATCTTCATTACTTGCTAGCATGTCATAGGGTACTTTCAATACTTTCCTGTCCTCCACAGATTCCAGTGGACTCCAGTGGAATCCAGTGGAAGTCCAGTGGAAGTCCAGTGGAATTCCAGTGGAACCTAATTAAAGTCAGTAATCTTACATTGACTTCAACTATTTTCCAATGGAAGTCCAGTGGAAGTCCAATGGATTTCACTGGAAGTTGATGTGAATTTCTCAAAACCTTTATAAAGTCTGGTGGAGTCCAGTGGACTTCCAGTGGAAAGATTCTATAAATAACTAATTCATATGTTAACATTTATATAATTTGTTTACTTATATATTTCATATACTAGTAGGTAATTAGTCAGTACCTAGAAATAGAGATAAAGCATAACCAATAATATATACCTCATAATAGGTGCCAATGATAGATAATTGTCTATATATAGTAATTATTACTATATATAGAAAAAACCAAAATCATAGGGTTATGTTTAATAATTGTAAATATCTTGAAATTATACCCTAATGTTTGCTTATTATGGAGATAAATGCAGAATACTCGCTGAGAGCTGGCAATAAATAATTTACATGTTACTGTATTTTACTAATTCATTAATGCACTAGACTAAAGCCCTTCAAATACTAATATTTATGAATAGGCCAAATAAATAATTACACTGTACACCAATCTCATATAAAATACACTTATGTCTACTGGACTTCCAGTGGATTCCACTTGTTTTCTATTGGACTTCCACTGGACTTCTATTGGACTGCACTGGAATCCGTGGGGCACAGGAAAGACCTCGGTACTTTAGAGAGGATTAGACTTTGTTAATATATATATTGGGAACATAATCTGTATATGAAATATTATATCCAGAGAGGGTATGGCCATTCTCAAGGAGGTCTTTCATGTCCCCCACCAGTTCCAGCTGGATTCCACTAGAATCCAGCTGGGGACACTAAAGTACTGTTCTCAAGATACACATAAGGGTCTTTACAAAGATCTGCATATGAGATATTGTAGTCTGAAAGGGTATGGCCATTCTCAAGATACTCCTAAGGGTCTTCAGAAGATCTGCATATGAGATATTGTATTCCAAAAGGGTACAGCCATTCTCAAGATGCCCACAAGGGTCTTCATGAAGATCTGTATACAAGATATTGTAGTCCAAAAGGATATGGTCATCCTCAAGCTGATTTTGTACTCATAAGGAGTCTTTATGAAGATCTGCATTATTTTTAATATAAATAAAACAATTATTATATAAAACCATATTTTTGTTTCTTAAAATGTTTTTAATAAGATTACAGTATTTTCTATATGACTCAAAATGTTTTATTCACTAGTACAATATTATTACTGATAATATGAAATGTTTTAGCAATCTTGAACAACATTTTTAGACCATCTAAAAATGTTTTTCATATCATCTACAATGTTTTCATGGACAATAACATCCAGCATAAAATGTTTCTCATCTTCTACAAAATGTTTACATATGCTTCAAGATGTTTTTATACACTTCAAAAGATTTTCTACCCACTATGAAATGTTTTTCATGTACTATAACATGTTTTTATACACTCTAAAATATTTCCCACCTACTATGAAATGTATTTCATATACTATAATATGTTTTTATACTGCTCCAAACATTTTGTGATTCATTGCCCAACATTCTTTGCAATACTTTACCATCCCCTACAGAGTCCATGTGGAGTCTACTGGACTGAGAGGGACTCCACATGGACTGAGCCAGGAGTCAGTATAAGACTTACTGACTCCTGCTTTGACATCTCTGAAGTCTATATGGACTCCACCAGGACTCTGTAATCCTGTTAAGCCATAAGTTAAGTAGAGGATTTTGTGAAGTGGGTTTACTGGAGTCCACCAGGACTCCATGTGGACTCCATGTAAAGTATTTTATAGTAGAGAGTTTACTGGAGTCCTGGTAGACTCTATGTGGACTCCTCATGGACTCTGTAATTTTATTTCTAGTAGTGAGGTTACTGGAGTTCTGGTGGAGTCTATGTGGACTTGGGGGAACTTGCTATTTTCTAAAAAGGAAAATTTTACCCAATTGAAAGCCCTGAATTTCTTGATTGTAAATATTATTAAATTATATTACCACTATCATTTCTGAGTGAGTTATTGTGATTTTAAGTTGCAAAATATAGAAAGACTTGCATATTTTCGAGTATTTGGTGTTTTTCTTGGCAACCAAAGCTGCTAGTCACATGATTTTACTAGTTTCTTAAAGCTTACATAAGAGGGTATTCTTTGGTTATTTTTATCTTATTTATTTGAATTTATTTAATAATCACACCTAAGTCTACCCAAACAGATCATATGACCTAACCCAGTCCACTAAACAAAATACAAAACTCTAGCTGAGGGGTCAGCCCCTGAACTAAAATATATGCCAGAGTCTGTCAGCTAAGTCCTTAGAGAGTCCACAGGACTCCTAGTGGTTCCAGTCCACATAGACTAAGGTGGAGTCCCTATAGAGTCCTGTTGCTAAATCTAATGGTTTCATTACAGAACATTAGGTTAAGGATTCAGTGCAGTCCATGTGGAGTCCACCTCAGTCCACTGGAGTTCTTGTGGACTTCACATGGAATCCATGGGGGAAGGTAAAGACCTCATTCTTTGTGCTATTGAAAATATTTTAAATCATCATAGAAGATTCTATTATTCTGCACTATAAATATGCTCTTAATACCTCAGTTTATACAATAATGACTTGTTTATTTGGAAATAAAATTTCACCTATATTAAGAGTGACTTGTAAGGTGAACACAATTCAGAGATAGATATTATGAGAGAATTTGGCTAAGACAATAAAGAGAACCAAAGAATAGGTCAATGTGAATGCTATTCAGACTTGGGAAAATGTAGAGATATAGTAAAAAGAATGACATAGGAGTTGGACAAGAGAAACAGATAGAATATATTGGAATAAAATAGATATTAAAGCTGAAGTGTGTTCATAAATATGAGATTAGCTTATGAACAACTAGAGCTTTAAAGAAAGCAAATAAAACATGCTTATTACATGTATTTATGCTTACTTAGCCCTGCAATGGCATTTTCATATTGAGATGTTGAATAACAAGACATACTAGACCCTTTGAAAGCTGTTCATGACAAGGCATCTGAGATGAGAAACCTCTTTCTCAAAACAAGAGGGTTGACCTATAGGTGGAACTCAGTTTACCTGCATATGAGACTTTCCAGCCACAGGAACTTGATTGACAGAGGGTCTCTGAGTTGAATGCAAGAGACTGCAAGGGGATGGGGGTAGAAGAGTTTGCTTCTTGTAGAAGGCCAATAGATCAACCGAGCTATGTGCATGGTGTACAATATCACCACAATAAATAGGTGGTTGAGAGTGAGCTTTAGCGGCTAGCTGAGTCTTAAGCTTGGATGTGATCTTTTTTTTTTATTTTTTTTTAAAAAAAATCAACAATTTATTCTGCGGTGCTCAATCGCAGTCCGCATGCCCAATACCCGGAGATACAAAGCGCCACTACTACCTACATCTAAGTTGTTACTACATAAGCCGAGTAACTAAGCAAAAGGAGGCCGACCGGTGCAACCCACCCGGCCTCGGTTAGTGTGTCCAAGCCGCTCACCCCGAAAACCGTAAGGATCATGGCGGTTGGGTGAGTTCATTTGAGGCTACTAGGCCTCGCGAGTGCCAACCTACTAGGTAAGCCACTAAAGGCAGACTCTAGCCACCCCACCCGAGTCCAAAGGTACAAGCGCCAAAGCTCTCTATGAACCAATCCTCTCACCAAAGCAAGGCTAACAGGCATCATGGCACCAGCATCGAGATGTGGATACGTCCCACACAGGGAGGGGGGAGGGGGTGAGCCCTCTCCCTCCCATGTGCGTGGGAGGGCCTGCAGGCACCCCCGTTACCGGTCTGTTGAGTCTCTGTTCAGAGACGCGGGCGAGTTGTTCACCACACATCACTCATCTGACACCCTCGGGCGGAGGCCCTTGGGTTCTCTGGGCAAATGCTTTTGGATTCATGTCCAGGAATGAGGCAAGTCCCCCAAGACGAACGGAGACCCTGTGGTTGTATATTGCGCAGTAGTTCTTACACACAGCAAAGATATGCTCTCGAGTTTGGAGGGTTGCTCTGCACTCGCAGCGTGAGGGTTCGTTGATATTGAAACGTCTGAAGTACGTTCCAATGGGCGCATGCCCAAGTATAGATCGGCACATGCGTGTGGTGGTAGATAATTTACCACTCACTTGACCAAGCCATGACCCGCCTTTAGATGTGATCTGTATATGAAATAAAAGATGAGTGGTGATAGAAAGAGCAATGAGAGAACAGGCTTTTTTTTTTTAAAAAAAATCAAAAATTTATTCTGCAGTGCTCAATCACAGTCTGCATGCCCGATACCCAAAGATATAAAGTGCTACTACCTACATCTAGGTTGTTACTACATAAGCAGAGTAACTACACAAAAGGAGGCCAACCAGTGCAACCCACCTGGCCTCGGTTAGTGTGTCTACACTTCTCAACCCAAAACCATAAGCATCACAGAGGGTGGACTATATGTGAGTTTGTTTGAGGCTACTAAGGCCTTGCAAGTGCCAACCTACTAGGTAAGCCACTAAAGGCAGACTCTAGCCACCAGCAGTAGGCAAGCCAATAAAGGCCAACCCACCCCACCCGAGTCCAAAAGTACAAGCACTAAAGCTCCCTATGAACCATCCTTTTTTCTTTTTTTAAAAAAAATCAAAAAATTTATTCTGCAGTGCTCAATTGCAGTCCGCATGCCTGATACCCAAAAATACAAGGCTCTACTACCTACATCTAGATGATACTAATATGGTGAAGTATCTACACAATAGAGGCCCAACTACTGTAATATACCTGGGTCTAGTAAGGCGTCTGAGCTACTCTGCCCAAAAACGTAAGCATCACGGCGGCCAGACAATACATGAGTTTGTTTGAGGCTACTAAGCCTCGCAAGCGCTGACCTACTAGGTAAGCCACTAAAGACAGACTCTAGTCACCCCATCCGAGTTCAATGGTACAAGCGTTGAAACTCCCATTGGACTATACCACTCACCAGAATGTGGAACGGGCATCATGACACTGGCATTGAGAGTTGGTGCAACTCCCACATGAAGGGAGGGGGATGAGCCCCAAGAACCTTCGTGCATGGGAGGGCCCACAGGCGCCCCTGTTACTGGCCTGTCGAGTCTCTGTTCAGAGACGCGGGCGAGTTGTTATGAGTCCTTTTATAAAGGACTCATTCTTTATAAACCCAGGACTTAGGCTGATTTTTCATTTACTTACTTACTTACTTACTCATTGATTTCCACTGAGCACCGCGGCAAAATATTTCCAAAAAGGAAATTGAAAATCAAAGTTGTAAATTTTACTTGGCTGATTATAAATCTATAAAAATCATGTGATTTGCTTTATTCCTTATTGAGATATGACTGTTTTAAGTCTAAAATCTGCAAAAGAATCGTGTTTAAAAGTGTTTTTTTGTTTTTTCTCGCTGAATAAGCATCCAAATCACATGATTTTGACTGATCTGTGATCAGGATAAGATTATCTACAAGTCCATTTTTGGAAGTTTTTTCCCACAGTCAGCTACCTCTCTTCTTTCTTCTCAAAATCATCACAAAATCAGAATATTTCATGAGATAAGATAATATTAGCTTTCTGGGATCACATGCTGGCTTATATAATCAATGCTGTGTAGCAGAATTTTCTTTTGTTATCACCTGCTGAAAACTTCTTTCTCTCTTACCTCCACCACCAATGCACTTATTCACCTGTTTTTTTTTGCTATGGCCTCTGATTACCCTCTGCTACCATCTGGGGGTCTTATCTAATCTCTTAGGGCCCTGCTTATCTCAGAAAATCAGCAATGCTGCTGATTCTTATCTAGATCTTGCTGATCTAGTGCTTTCTAGGTCTAACTGGCCTTATTCTGGAACTTCTGGACTAGATACTGCTGTTCTAGCTTCCTATGATCTATCTAGGACCCAGAAAAGTGAGTATTCATTCAATATACATCATATAGTCTACTTTATAGGCTATATGAGATTTTTTTTGACTTATAATTGATTATTTCTGTTCTTTTGTATTATAGTGGGTCTAGGCAATAGCCAAGCTATTCAGAACATTGAACTCAGTGGCAATTCAAGTGAGTAATGTTTAGATATTCTATCTTAGTCTATTAGACTAATATTGTTTTCTTATTTTAGCCACTTTCTATTATTTTAACAACTTGGTGGCTCCTAGTAAGTAA
>Ga0247741_1000397_pt1 | contig 25302 bp, 23 predicted proteins | sample UWRJL213509R2_FD_180945 | JGI IMG/M metagenome (GOLD analysis project Ga0247741, IMG submission 180945) | Plant litter microbial communities from Arlington Agricultural Research Station in Wisconsin, United States - UWRJ-L213-509R-2 | ecosystem: Environmental > Terrestrial > Plant litter >... | reverse complement strand
CGGATTTTCAACCATTCTCCTTACATTGTGCACGACAATCTTGCTCATTATCTTCTTAATCGGTCCGTTCGAGCATAATATTGCCAGGGTTATCATCGTACATGGAATGGGTCATATTAACGTGCGTTCACATTCTTAATTTGGCCTACATTATCTCTTGAATTTAGGGATCACCATATCTTCTTTCTAGGCAGCTACAGGACTGCTAGCATGCAACGCCCTCATTATCGGCACCTTCTTATATCGTGTTACGCTTACGGCGCATGGAGGCGGGAGCAACTCGCATTTTCAGAGCAACTGTGTCAGCATATATGCTCGTCCCCAGTCAACGATAATGAAGGTCGATAAAGGAGAGACAACTGGGCGGGAGTTTGTCACTAGTTGTATCGACACGTTCACGACCGCCGTCGACAGTAACGAAGATGAAGTGGGCCTAGCAAGGCCTGCTGGCCATGGACATCAATTAGAGATATTTATACGGTCCGAGTCGACGGTTAACACTGATCCAGAATGGGGTGAATCGCGGATTAGTCGTGACGTATAGAAATAGATCACATGGAACTTCACTCCACTGCAATTCAAGTTGGAAGGACAATGACACCGATATTTGTCTCACTCATGGCTCAGAATTAAGACTAGTGTCTAAAGCTGTTCAAATAGTCTACAGATTACTGCTTAAGCTTTTCTGAAGGCTCATTATGTTAGAAAGACCACTCTACTTCTGGTCAAATATTTATCTCGTAACGCGTGCGTCGTGCCTTGTGTAGATGGGGGTAACGGCAGTGGACTGGGTGGTGAAGAATGGACGAATCGAACGCCGTCTCGTCTCCAGGTCGTAGGGCCGATGGGGTTTATTTGAGGTGAGAGAATAAAACAAAAGTTAGATATAATTTGTAGATACATGTATGTATTTCTTGAAAGGCGGTGGGTGGGTGAAGAACATGTATACGGAGTCGAACGCGACTCCCCGAGCAGGTTATGGTAGTGGTATAACTCAATATTGTATAAGGTATGGGAGTCGCGCGTCACGCGGCAGTTCCTTCCCACGAGACAGCAGATCTGGAAGACTGCGCCTTCAAGCTTCCAAGTCAAGCTTCAGATCTTTCGAAGGAGGCTCAGTGTCCTATCACTCGATTCCCATATATGTCCCTCCGATCAAAACCCGTCTGTGTATAGTAGATATTATTATTATCACCTGGACTATTTCGCTGTGAGGCTATGTTCGGTGTGACTGGCTTCAAGGGCAGGAAGCAGTCAATTCTTCCTCCTCACATGTTCGTCAAGTGTACTTTATATAACATAAATACAATGTGAGAGTAAATGAAAATAAGTACAGTTAAATAGATATAAATATGTATAACTGAGGTCCCTGGTGTCCAGGCCCGACGACTCAGGGCTCGGGTTCATACATTTGACCTTGCATTGAGGTGCTAGATGACGCTGTACATAACTCCCTTTCATGTTCGACAGCTCTTGTGCTCCGGTTCCCAACCTCGCTCATATCCACAGCCACGTCTACATTGATCCCGGGCCCCATCCTCGCTTCCAATACCGGGTCATTTCCAAACTCATCGTGAATCGTCCACCAACGACTGCGATCGAAGTCGTTCTCATCACGAACAGTGTTTTTCTTGAAATTCATCACACTCCCTCTCCTTCCACAGGATATTTCACTCGTATTCGTGGACTGGTCTTCCCATTCACGGAGGTGCAGAAGAAATCGAGCAGTCATCATTCCAGAAACACTGTGAGGGTTCTTTATTCAGTGCTTTTGAATGTAAATTGTGAAGGGATGATGGTACGCACGGAAGACTTAACGCGTTGACGAGTTTTGACATGAGTGATCTTGGCTATAGTTGAGTTGGAAGGTTAAGTGATTGCAGAGAAGATCGGTGGTCATGCGCTTACCGAAGCAGCCTAAATCAGGGTTTGATATTTATCATTAACTCCATGGTCTTGGTTATATAAATGTGTTCTGCTCACCAGTTGTAGAATGAGAGCTGTGATCGAAAACGTAGTTACAAAGCTACCAAAACTCAGTGTTAAGGGCCAAAAGGTAAAATTGAGGAAGCTCACAAGAAATATAGAAGCCCTGGAGTGAGTCAGCATCCATCATCCTCATTTCGAGGGATTTAAAAACACGTACCTTGCTCAAGAACTAGATAAGTCAATCCCTTCTTGTGCACCCCGCCGGTTGCGCCCACTCGGAGTGCTTGATAACTCCTTAGAGTGGTAAAGAAAGCGGAGAATACTTCATAAACGACAGTGAATATAGCGAGAAGGTCGGTAACTGGCGGTCAAATGTCAGATCGTCTAACGAAAATGGATGTACGATGGAAGAAAGCACCGCTAGATTTAAATAATCACAAGTTAGCCTTCCTGGCCATGTAAAAGATAATCACGCTTGCATTTTGTCTCCTTTAGTCCCGCTGCAGACTACGTTCGGGGTGTGCAACTATTGAAATTTAGGTGGCCAAATCATTAAATGCGTTCAAGCTGGTTAATTTGACGACTTACCGCTCCCAGCATGAATACTGTGAACCCCAACGATCCGAAAAGGGCCAAAACCCACTTATTTCTGCTAAACACTGCATACGTTCTTGCACCCCATACAGCTTTGTAAAGTGAGCATTGAGATGGGTTCAATTTTGGTCGATGAAAGAAAGAATAACTAACTGAGGACGGCCGCTCTTCCAATGATGCTCAAGGCTGAACATAATCGGTATCCTGCGTCGCAGCTGTTTTCACAAGTGTAAGTCATGAACAGGAAATTGTAGAATGGCTGAAGGTCTACTATAACACCCAAAAGCTGTCAGGAACTGATTTTCGCATAGCTGACGAGGTTACTCACCCTTAGAGTTTTGAGCATGTTGTTAATCGCGAGGGTGTATATGATGTTCGCGACCAACGCGTATCTACACGCTATGTAGAGTGCAGTCGAAAATGTAAATCTCTTCCTCCAGAAGTGCCTGACCTCCCGTGTCCATGTGAGGCTGTAGTCGTAGTAGAGTAGAGCTTTCAAAATTTGTTGTCAGGTTGCGCAGCTTGCCTAAGAGTCAAAGGGATTACCCACCTAGGCTGGCGTATTGGATGGAAGACTTGACGATTCTATTGAACATGATTATCAGCTCTGAGTTCAAGAACGAAGAAAGGTTTAGGGTACTCACAGCGCCCCCTGGGAGCTTAGTGTCATATTTCTTTAGCGAAACGAGAGGAGACAAGGAAGCAACTAAGCAGTAAAATCCAAGGCTTCCAGGGCGCTCTCTTAAATGAGATCGTTGTAATTATACTGACGTCGTCACACAGCGCCTGACACTGCGCGTATCATTTTAGAACTCGAAGGACCTTGACGTGTTCTATCCCTACAGGTGGGAAAGTGGCAGATATTTATTTCTGCAGCCAAGGTGATGCTGTGTAAATTTATAGTTCAAGAGATTGCGTGAAGGACAAAGTGAAGGCAGTGGAATCTTATCGCAGCAGGAGCGACAGTACACAGGCCGACAATGATTGAATCGTTTCGGGCGAGAGTATCATAGGCTAGTAGCCCTCATAGACTCAGAGGTTTATTTTTGTTGCTTCATGTCAATTTGTGCCATCCAGCGCCGAAGAACGAGACCTGACTAATTGTTTTAGAAGCCATGGGAGGAGTGTGAGAACATAGGTATTCAACTAAGGGTAAGAAACAGAATACCATGCTGTGTATCAATGCCTTGAGGCTCGGAAGGATAAAACGCCGGGAAATGTTTAAACTTGCCGAAGGGATTAGTCGACACTCCCGCATCGAGTCTTGGAAAATCATTGTTGATCAAATGAAAAGGACTATGATACTGCGCGGAAATTTGTATGGAAAGAAACTAGAGTGAACCTGTGCAATGATTGGATGTATGTGATTTGAATTTGTAGATACTGGGACTGCTTGGAGGAGTTAATTGAGAAATGAAGGATGATCGGTGATGCACTGCGCGTGGTACAATCACAGGCGTCGACCGCCTCACCCGGGTTCTAATTTTACGTGAGTGTCAAAAGTGTGAAGAAGCGGGACACATGCAACATCTGAATCAAAATAATGTTCCTGGGTTGTGCCTGAGAGCAGATCGGTCGGTATAGAAACCTGACTCACCAATGAATTATGAGAGTGTTTCTTTGGACAAGAAACGAGCGTAGAGAGGTGTCCTTAATTAAGCCTTATAGATGGCCAGACGGGTACGGTATAACTAATGTTGGGTGGCCAGGTCAAATGGGTGCCTTCCATAGCGCTAACTCGATTTCTAATTTCAAACCGCCACAATCAAGGGTCCCATGCCAACTTGCCGATGCCAAATCGGTCGCGCTAGGCATCCGTGCGAATGCTACGGTGTCCTGGAACCGCATGGTTAAAACACATTTTCGTTTTCATGACTGAGATTTCCGCGAGCCATCACGTGCGCTCAACCTGAAATCCCGGATCCCAGCCCCCTGTCCCTTACATTCTAAATTTCAAGCACGATGTCCAGACAACGAATATCCGTACATACAAGCTATAATATATGTTATAAAATTGAATAGAATGCGAACCGGAAGCACATAAGGTGCTCGGAGAGACAGACATAATATGTAAGGCCGAAAACGGTGATTTTCTACAAATAATTCCAGGATCGTACTATGAGAATCTAGGTGTGGGTCCCAATATATATAAAGGTGCGTATAATGTAGCCCCAAGTAATATATAAAATTTATAGTAATTGAGGCTAATTGGACGAGAAATGACTGAGATACGGCATGTCCGAGTTACCCGTATCAGCACTTCCTTGGCCAGTGAGTAATAATCGAGCCCACCTTTTAGATTTCAATTAATCAGCCGCTTGATGCGCAATCAGGACGAATATATTCACCGAGTAGAAAATTAATGACAGAGCAGAGACACATTACAACTTAGAACGGGTGACAATAAGCAAGGGAAAGTAGGGCGACCCAGGTGAATAGGCCCAGTGGAAGGTGTCAATCAATAAATAGTGCACACTGACTTTCGTATGACTCTAAGATTATTCTAATATAGATATATACTAAACAGAGAACAAAACCAAATTGAGACTACCGGGAGATGAGTGAAAACGAGTGGACGCGCATCAAAGGTGCATGTCTCTTCTTATATTTGTCAACGGCATGAGCCATTCTACAAATTGTGAGGAGCAGCGACAGGTAATCTACCATACAAGGAGTCTTGATAATATACCTTCTGATTCGAAATTTTGTCCAAGTGTGAGACTTACTGAGTCCTGACATTTTTGGCATCCAAAGCCAACATCTGATGGGCGCCTAACTAAATACATGTTCAAAGGTGACTTATGCAAAAAATTACCTCTTCTACAGCTTCCCATTATATAGTGTTCAAAGAGTCTCTTAGACATCGAGAAGATACCTCAAGTCAAGCACTTGGCGCGGAATTGCCCATGTTAGAACTGCACAATAGTATTGGGTGACGTTCACACTATTATATTTACCTTCTCTGTATGGCTCGGATAAGAAATTAGTAACTATTTGATAAATAAATGCAACTCTTATATTTTTTGACTGATAATGGGTGACTTCCCATAGCGCTAACTTGATTTCTAACTTCAAACCGCCACAATCAAGGGTTCTCTGCCGACTTGCCGATGCCAAATCAGTCGCGCTAGGCATCTGTGCGAACGCTGAGGGCATTTCTAAACCTTAAGTCTAGAGAGAGGGTTGGTACCCCCTCTCCAGATTCTAAACGCTCAAATGAACCCTGCCCAGCTGATGGCGATGCCTTTTCTGTCCGTCCCGCCCCATTTGGGTGAGCCCTCTTGCCTCGGCATTTCTCCTCCCTTCCTCGTCTTGCATCTTCTCCATGGACTGTGCCCTCAATTACTCCTCAAACATAACTCTCACATATAAGAATTGTTTATGCACACTTTACCGTACTGTATTTCCAGCCTTAACGACCTCAAAAGTACCTTTACCATATTCCACTTGCTAGAATAGCTTACAATTATCAAATGGAGAGTGTCTGGCTGAAGGTTCACGGTTAAAGACCAATCTGTAAACACGTAACATGTTTTTGAACTGTCTACATGCATTTCTGTGTTCATAGCCCAGTTCTACGGCCTGTAAACGAGGTAAGTCGCTGACCGGCTTTCCGGTCAAGGTGTCGGGACTTCCAAGAAAGGCATTCAAGTTAGAGCAACATTTGGTGCGCCCGATGTCGCTGTGGTTTGGAAATATCCTACACAGGGCCATATTCAAACTCCGAAATACAAGGTTTAGAGATAGATATTCATTCCAACCGTATGGGAAGTCACCCAATAACTTGAACCAATAGCTCTTGACACTGTTGAGGTGCAGCTTTTACGTGAACTTGGGTGGTGGGTTACTCGGACATGCCGTATCTCAGTCATTTCTCGTCCAATTAGCCTCAATTACTATAAATTTTATATATTACTTGGGGCTACATTATACGCACCTTTATATATATTGGGACCCACACCTAGATTCTCATAGTACGATCCTGGAATTATTTGTAGAAAATCACCGTTTTCGGCCTTACATATTATGTCTGTCTCTCCGAGCACCTTATGTGCTTCCTGTTAGCATTCTATTCAATTTTATAACATATATTATAGCTTGTATGTACGGATATTCGTTGTCTGGACATCGTGCTTGAAATTTAGAATGCAACACCATATGCAGCAAGTATAACCTACCCGACCTTACAACTTTGGAAATCAAGAAAGCTCTGGAACATCAAGCTGATACAAGTGGTAAGAGATAGCTTTGTTTCATATGCGGATGTAGATATAACTGTCTCAACAGATGACGAGGATCCAGAGCATAAGAATCAGGCTCAACCCCTCGAAGATCATCCTTCGAAGGATCTCGGCTTAGAGCTATACGGCTCTGATTAGCCGGTATGTAGACAACAGCTGCCCCAGTAGGTGCGGGAAGCGTACTACGGACATAAAAATACTCTCGAGTTTCTATATATGTCTATAAAACTACTAGGAAATATGTGGCTAATATGGTACCATGTTCTATCAGCCAAAATTATGTGTAACGACAATGAGACAGGCACTGGTAGCACGGTCTGCAGTAGTATCTTCGATATTTTGCAATCAAATTACATTCCAGACCCTCAAGCGTCTGCGATAATGCAGGATTAGATATAATGAGTCAAAATATACATTTCTGGACCTTAGGCGTCCAAGCCTCGGTGCATAGTGGCCTACTCAAGCGGTTTCTTGAATTAGCACTGGCCGGCCCGGTAAACGCCGTGCGCGCGTCTGCAGTAATTTGGCACGTCTTCTCATAGGGCCTCTCGTATGAACCAACTTTGCACCAAACCTGAGATTCAGCAATGGATAGCTGTCTCGAATGTAATCTAATTTTAATATCTTGCGGCCGAGTGCCCATTGACACTCGGTGTGTGAATTCATATGGGGACATGGATGTTTTGAGTACTTAAATACACCACACATAGCTACGGGATAGTACATAGCTACTGGATATACTGATACACAAGCCAGAACAAGGTGCGCGACGATGGGACCGGCGACTGAGGGACGCGAGAATTACTCGGCGAAGTTCGGGCACGTGCGTACTTGCGGCTGCAGATGAGCATTGGATTTCAAAATTTGAATTTAACCATGCGGTTCCAGGACACCGTAAATGCTGAGGGCATTTCTAAACCTTAAGTCTAGAGAGAGGGTTGGTACCCCCTCTCCAGATTCTAAACGCTCAAATGAACCCTGCCCAGCTGATGGCGATGCCTTTTCTGTCCGTCCCGCCCCGTTTGGGTGAGCGCTCTTGCCTTGGCATTCTTCCTCCTCTCCTCGTGTTATATATTCTGCCTCTACTGTGCCCTCGATTACTCCTTAAACACGATGCTCACATAAAAGAGTATTCATTAAAATTTTACCGCATTTTCTTACCAGCCTTGACGAGCTTAAATGTACATTTGCCATATTCCACTCGCTAAAATAGCTCGCAATCGTCAAAAAGAGAGAATCTGGCTGGAAGTTCGCCATTGAAGAATAATCTGTAAAAAATTAACTCGGTTTTGAGCCGTCTATTTGCATTTCGGTGTTCATAGCCCATTTCTACAACCTGAAAGCGAGGTAAGTAGCTGGCAGGCGTTTCGGTCAACGTGTCAGGACTGCCAAGAAAGGTATTCAAGTTACACGTCAGGAGTTTTCGACTGTAGAGGCCATCTACACTTCATTCAATTCTTCCAGCTTATCTTTCACCTTATGTGGAGATGCCGACATACAGCTTTTGTTCTACTCAAAATGAAAAGTAACATAGAAAATTTCCTTTCGTTTCAAGTACACGATCTCCTAGAAATAAATTCGTCATGTTGTGTGAAAGAAAACTGTTCAGGACCCGCGACAGCTGACATGAGGCGGAACGTGAAAGAAACATTTCTACTTCAAATGGGGATGAACTTTCTACGAAATGTTACATCTCTCTTCCCATTTTGGCTGTGGGAAAAATCTACAGCACATTATTTGGCAGGCAGCTGCCGTTTCCATATGAACTGGAGTGAAATTTGTTACCTCAAATGGAGTTTTAAGTACAAAATTTCGCTTCATTTGAAGTGAAAGAAAACTCTGTGATGTTCCACCCCAGACAAAGTGAGAGACGAACAAAGAGAATTATTTCCGCTTTAGATGAAAAGACCGGCCTCCGGTGAAATCGCCACTTAAGCTGGAGATGTATTCTCCAGCAAATGGTCCATTCGAAGTAGGAACTTTTCTCAGATGCGAAATTACACATTAAATCGAGGTTTTCCAAGAGGAATAAAGTGTAATAGGCTTCTCCATTCCGGGACCCCTGACGTGTTAGAGCAACATTTGATGCGCCAGATGTCGTTGTGGTTTGGAAATATTCTGCACAGGGCCATATTCAAACTCCGAATTTCAAGGTTTAGAGATAGATATCGTTCCAACCTTACGGGAAGGCACCCAATCTGGAGACTAGAGCCTCTCCAGATTTATGGTTGAGAAATTTAGAAATTCCTTCAGCGTTCTCACGGATGACCGATTTGACGTCGGCAAGCCGGCAGAGGACACTGGATGGTGGCGGTTTGAAGTTAGATATTCAAGTTCGTGTTATGGGAAGTCACCCATATGACCATTATTCCCTTCTCTACTACTTCACCTTTGAAGCCGCTGTGTTGAGAGCTTTCACCTCAACTTCTGAGACCTTTTTATTGACTCAACATCAGTGTCTGACACCCACTGAATTTGGCTCAAAGAACGTTCTACTGGAGTATCCATTTGAATGTGGCTGGTTGACAGGAACGTTTCCCGCTGTTTTTCTCTCTGTTTGGATAAACCAGACTCCAACTCTTCCAGAGCTGTCTCTGGTATTCAAACAAGCACCTTCAATTTTTTTTAATTACCTGCAGACCTCGATGGGTCCACATCGCGGATATATACCGGGTCAAACCACATGGACAGCTCGACTCTCAGTGTCTGGGTGAACATCTCAGCGCTCCAGACTTTAGTTGAGGGAAAAGAACAACCTAGCGTGCGTCTGTTGTTTTGCATGCTATTTTTTTCTCCTTCATTCCCTTTGTTTGGGAATCCTGGAGCTCTTTTACACCTACACGACTGATTCTTTCTTGTTTTCAACCGCGACCTCTGATGTCAACTAACGCGGCCAACAACATTCACATTATTGCTATATTGTCACTTTCCGCGCTTTATTCGTTCAAGATGAATACAAGGAGTAGACGGTAGAATGGTATCTCGCCCCACTGCGTTCGTCGACTGTTGTTCTCGACTAAGCTGTGAGTGATTCAGGGCTGATGCTCACCTTTTTGTAATTTTACCAGCGCCAAAATTATACGCGTTGCCAAGCTCATGATCTCGCGCGCCGCAGTACTAAATGTTACTAAAAAACTACTCTGTAGTCGTCAAACAACAGAAAATTTACTCCTGGCAACAATTTTATTACCGCTCTAATACGAAGGTCATCACTGAAGCTGCCTCGAATCGGGGTTTGCCTATGCGAATTACAAGGCATAGAAATCAAACTTCCCTACGGACTACACTAAGCCATAAAAGCTGCAAAAAAAGAAAAAGAGCGTACAAGCGACAACGTCCAGCGAAGATTTATTCGTGAAGACTGCGGAAACATACCCTTCTGTAATATCTACTAATCTCAAGGCAAACTTATTATTATAATACATGGTTTAACATAAAAAATAACAGCCTCCCAAGCGCAAGAGCACATGCAGAAGGAAAGGTAGGGCCTCCGCGATGCACTGGTAGATTTTAATCACCTGAAGCCAATATTGCAAGATAACGCCGCAAAACTCCATAAAGACCTCGCATCTCACCATAATTCCTTCAATGACTTCGGATTGCCAGTTCATGATGGTTCGCTCCAGACGCTGGGAAAATATCCTCGTGTTTACCTAAATGAAGAGGGAAAGTTAGAGAGACAGTTAATAGACTGAACAGTATGCATACATGTAGATACATGAATTTCGACGGTGGTTACGTTTGCACATGCATTCCGGAGGTTCAGAATTAGCCTTGAAGTCATTAAGCTCGTTATTCTGAGAAGAAATATGACGTTCAGTTGTCTATACAATCCGATCTATCAGTGCTTACAGAGTGCTAAAACTTGCAGTAATAGCCTTCAAATTATCCTAAATTCACCCCAAGAGAGTCATTAAATTTTCGAGCCCTGAACAGGTGGGGAACACATACGGGAGCAACCTTCGAATAGTTAATATCAGGATCAAGCAGATAACATGGAAAGCACATACCAGGAAAATCACCGTGGTAGCCACATTGGCTGCAAAAATGACGGCAAAGTAAATGACACCTAGGTTCATAATCATCAGTTATGGAAAATACTTAGGACTTTCGCGAATTACCGTCACGTAGAATCAGATGAACGAGGTTCCGAGTTCCACCTTTCAATTGGTGGTTATACACAACGACACGATGAAGAGTCATAAAAAAGATGGCGGAGTCTGCGAAATTGAGCATACAGGAGTCTCTAAATCGTGAAAATTGAGCGGCGTGAATCTAGACTCACCGAAGACAAGTTCAGCGATCCAGGTGTAGACGAATCGTCTATAGAAGATCGTGTGAACGACACAGCAAAGAAAGCAAAAGCACAAACCTATGATTCCTTCCGACTAGGATACACCCAACGAGACCTGAAAACACATCACAGTCAGCGGACGCCCAGATCATTGACCAATGACACCCTCACCTGCAGGTAAGCGGAGGCTGGTGCCGTCGGTGAAGGCATACTAAAACGGAAATCAATGCAAAATTATTCCACATGTGCTAAACGACCTACGATCTTGACTGCGAGTTCAGCGACTAGAAGTGCTGCACCAAAGGCGGCAATGAGAGATGACCGGGAGTAGATAGCATAGAGTCGTAGAATAAAGATGACTACTTTCGTTCAGCTTGTTAGTTTGAAAAATAGCTGTTCAACAGTTACCTCCGATAACAAACGAGGTGACTACCTTCAAAGCCTCTGGGAATAGCACGTAGCGCTCGCAGGTTGCTTTCGTCCAGGAGGGATCATGAAATGCCATATATATACTTGCTAAGATATATAGCCAGGTCCGTTTCATGCGGTACTCACAGACTATAACGACGATATAACCCAGGGGGGAGAGGTACCGGTTCTAAGAATGAACGCAAAAGTCGTAATTGGCAGTGGAACTATCCTCACGAGAATGACGCACCAGAAACCACAGCAAGCTAACCATAGAGAACTTCCTTGCCCATATAACTTCCACTTCCTGGCCGAAAGTGATCGCTATGTCGTAGAAAAGCATGACTGTTGAGTAGACCGTCAGTCCGATGAAGAAATTATAATCTATTCAGTATGAAGCGCACCGCAAGATGCCAAGGAGAACATTTTTGCCGCCATCCTGTGAAGCACGAAACCAAGATTATTAGTGTTAATCGATACGGTTCCAGCGGAAGACATACAGGTCGTAGGCAATGCTGGCCAGTTCATCAGAGGGAATCTCCAACGACACCTCCATTTTCCTTCAGCGGTGAGCACACGAGAGATTGAGGCGGAGGATCGTCGATACTGCCGCCAGTAGCCTACAAGGGCGCAAATGAGGGCGGCTGGATGGCATATTCACATTTTACGGGTCTTTTTGTTCCTCTGTGATGTTTGCGTTTCCACTATCTTGGGCTTATTTATAGCAACTCTCTTGACCCTTGCCCACGACTCCGCGAGCAGGGTCCTTGGCCTAAATGTTAATCTTGGCTCTAGTGCATAATATCACGCCAAGTCATTATCTCCCCAGGTGATTCACAACGGAGCAGTACATGAAATTGATCAAAATATTTACATTAGAGCTCTTTATGCTTCGAGGAATGCGTTGGACGCTTTAAGAGTGGACAGCAGGAGAACTGTTTCTAGCAAAGAAATTACATCCTGTCAAAGAACACGTCCAAAAAAATCAGAATGCCATGGGCGAAAGGATGTATCGGACCGGTGCCGAGGAATAGCCAAGACGTGGAGACGCGCATGGCCACTGATGCGACTTGGATGTTTGTATCTATTTACACACGCAGATTTGGATGTGATCAGTGGTAATGAGACTTTTTGACCGCAATTTGCCCGATTTTGGTATTTTCTCTTTGTAGATCACCCAGGAATTAAATTGCGCAGGTACCCTTCAGAGTCGATTTTGGAATTTCCGCCTTAGAGGCCTTGATCTCACACGTATCTAGTACTCAAAGACAGTAATGCAAGAAACTATCCTGAAGGCGACCAAAAGGATAGTTAATGGCGCGTAAATGTGAAAAAATTAATGGGCTACCTTGCGTACTCACAGAGAAAAGTGTCCCCCAAACTTGACGCGTCAAACCCAATTAAGTGATTACATAATGCGTGTGGGAACGCGTTGTAAGGCCTGCCAAAACCTTCGTTATTGGACACGCGTGAGCTGTTTCAGTCTGGAACCCCGCCAAATCATCAATATTATATATGGAATGTCCTACGAGCATAAAAGATGTATCAAACGTTTCATGAAAAAAAGAAACTCAACTGCAAAAGTACGAGAAACGGCTCAAAGTCAACATTGCAGGACATCAGGAGACACCACAAACTGCGAAGGGATACCAAGACACTGGAGGAAAAGGTTTTTCAGCACAGTTTTTTCTGCAGGATCTCTTCCGCGCGTGGAACCATGTCCCTGGCCAAAGAGTAAGTCGCACTTCAAGTTTCCGGGCTAAATTCAAATGGCAAGGTCGTATGTGGTGACGACGGCCTATAATCATCAGAATTGTATTGAAAAGATATTTTACTACCTATATAATTACTTACAGTGTTCTACGAGTCTTGAAAGATTTTATTTAAGCACTAAAGGAAGACGAAACAGAGTTGGTCACTTTCTGCGTGGCTGTGCGCTTACTAAGCGGCCGCGTTCAGCCATAGGCCATGCGCGTCTCCACAAGACGTCGACTCGGGATCCAGACGTTGAACCGTGCCCAGATAGGTAGTCGATCTCAACGAGTCGGACTGCCCATCGAGAAATTGTTTGTAGAGTTGATAGATACCGTCAAGGTCTGGAGAACGCGGAATATCAGTGGTATAAACAAGGAGTGGCTAGTATCATAGAAAACTTCTACCACAGATATATCATCCAGCTCGCAGTGCTTCGAGAGCTAAAGCGTGGCTTGTTGTATACCAGGTGGTGGCTTCGATTCGAAGAAATAAAACCCAGGCTTTGGTTCCAGATCTGCGGTTAACGTCTGCGCTTGACGGCCGAAACAGAATGGCTGGTACAGTTCTTAGAGAAGGTGAAAGAAGATTCGGTTAGTTCTATTTGACAAGGAAGAAGTACACATAGTTCTAGAAAAGGCGGGGAGCGTACGTGGCAGTGTCCTATGAGGCATCTTCGACTCGAGCTTCAGTTAAACGCAATGTCTTGAGTGAGCCTGAAAACCATTCGTATATGCAAATGAACGGGTATGACGAGAGAAGATCTTCATGTAGAGTAGGTCTATATTAGATTCGAACTAGTGAGTAGAACTTACGGAGTGTAGAGAACCCAGAAGGAACCTAAAAAAGAGGTCGTCATCGACGTGATGATCATGCGCACACGAGGTTTGCTTGTCATTGATGTTCCTGCGTCACGAACTCCCTCTCGAGTCCACGGCCGCATTCAGTATAGCTAAGACAATGAGTGAGACGAAGGTATTCAAGGCAATTAAGAGAAACGGGTTTCGAGCAGGTAGAGGCCAAAGTGTAAGCGGATAAGTTAGCTAAAGTATGCTGAGGATTAGTGGGTATGAAGAACGGCAGAATGGACCAAGCGTACCAAAGTTGAGCCAATCCGACAACCGAGGCTGTCCGGAGATTGAATGAAATTCACACATCTCAATGATGTCACTAGAGTAGGTTGAAAAAATTGCATTTCGCGCAGAGGAGATCATATGGAACGTACAGTTTTTGCTTTTCAAATCACCTCGTTCTACAGGTTCCCTATAGCCCAGCAGAACAATATTCCCAGAGCAATCCAACGAGAGGTGTGGGCTCGGTTCGGTTTGAGAGCACCGCACATACACCCTTTGCGAGTGAAAGCCGGAGGACCCATGAGCTGGTTCGAGTCTGAGATATGAGATTCAAGATCTTGAAGCCATAGGGGGAAAAAAGATAGGAACGAAGGAAAGACACAAACAGACACGCTTTGGCTGAACCAAACAACGGACGGCCCAATATGGTTGACGGCGCACCGTCGCGTCCCGCCAACGGCAAATTAGACCCGATAGCATGACAGCTGCATGCAAAACCGTAGGTCTACTCCAAGATTTCTCACTTGAACCTGAATTGGGAAACACACGACTGTATTTGGTGGTCGTATGGTGCGCTGGGGGCATTGGACTTGAATCGGAAGCGCGAGGAGAAAATCGCGCTCCGGCCACCCACTTCAGCCGCCATTGGGCAGCGAACCCTATCGTTTGGAAATTCGCTTCAAGGTACACCCTGGCGTACTAAACGGTGGTCGTATGGAGCAGATTCACCGCCGAATTGTGAGAATATCGAGTGGGCCTACGGTTTAGGCTTTCCGACACCTTGAGATAAATCAAAAGAGGCGAGATCCTCAGAAACGAACTTAATATGCCAAGGGGGTCATCATTCGACCATGACATGGCTAAACACCTCGTTAAACTAGAGAGACCCTCGTCCGAGTCAATGTTCTCGATCTTCCACGTTCCGAGTTTGATTAATCTGAGGGCTGGAAATTGCCACACTGCTTTGGGAAGTACAGCATCCCTCCAAAGATCGAGTCGTTGAAGAGACGGATGAAGAATGGTGCTGACAAATTGAGGCCATTGTGGATATCCCATCGCATATAAATCCCAGAGCCCATGTCTAATTTGCAGACTCAGGACCGAGCTCAGTTTCTTCAGGAACGCAATGACAAAGGAGGTTTCAGCGCATGGTTTGTCAAATGTGACAGCGAGGTGGCGGACATATGTGGCAATATGAGGAGAGGCGTTGAAAATCCTGCGCAAGTTGAAGAATATTGGCCGAGGGTTGTCGTGAGATGACGAAACCACCAGGATTTCGAGTCTGCTGAACAGCTTCCTTTGGGATGGTTCAAGTAAGTGATGCAAAACATGACATCGATAGAGCTCGAAGAGTCAGGGTGTCGGTGTCGAGATTCAGATGACTGATGAATTCAGAGATAACATCGAATGATAGAGTCTTGTATGAAACCATCGTGGGCTATCGTCGCTGTGGAGGCTTAAGATGAAGGATGGTAATCGATCGTGAGGTTTTGTTTCTCAGGCGGTGTCGGATTGCTACTTAGCCGCTACTATAATAAGCACCAGCTCACCCTTGAATGGCGGCTACGCAATAAGTTCTCTATATGAGCTAGGCTTCCGGTGCCCAGCAGGAGCTCCTGACTGATAGGTTGAACGAGGTTCAATCTAAGCATGGGATGACTTTATCCTACGTCGTTAAACCAGACATTGGCTGATTTCGGCCGCCTGTGACAGCTTCCATGAGCTTTTAAGGTCTCAAGGATCGAGAGCGGTCAGTGCGAGCTCCAGCCTTTACTTCACATTCGAGATTTTCGTCTCCAACAACTATTGACCTCAGATCCGGAGGTCTCCTGACGATAAATTCTTCGTACATAGGTCTGAATAAAATACAGCTGATACAGTGATGAAAATATCTACTAGAGCAAATTTGCGTTTACGGTGGACGCTTTGATCATCACTTCGTCACTGCCTCCGTTCTTAAGTCCCTTGAAGCTATTACAAATTCCCATTTCGATGTCTTTGATATGTGTCTCCGTCCGTGGCCAATCTGTGACGGTAATTGTATCATACTCGTAGATATTGACCTCCAACCCAAGAAACTCTCCTCTGTACACACTATCGTAGTAGCAGAGGTCGATTCGGATCTTTTGGAGAACACTTCCATTAGATAAGGAAAGCTCTATGAGTTCTTCTGCGATTACAGCAAGAGGGAGGTTCCAAATGTGCCTGAAAAATGAACAAGTAGATCAGTATTATTAGTTAGAAATAACATGAGAAGACTCACCATTAATGCACGATACCGTGAGATGGGTCAAAAGAGGTGAGATCCGTAGAAACGTTCTCAATCTGCTTGGGGCGCCCTGGTCCTCTAGGAGTATCCATGAAATGGCCAAGTGCCTCATAACAATAGGGCGAGAACCACTCATTATCGACGTCCTCGACCCACCAATAACCAAGATCGATGTTTGTGAGGGTTGGGATCTGCCAGACCGAGGCAGGCAGTTCACCGTACTGACTAAGATCCAGCTTTCGAAGAGTAGGACGACAAAGAACTACGCTGGCGCATTCTCGCAATTGTGGAATCTTTTCGAGATATTCATGGGGCCAGACAACATGATTGATTCCCAAACTCGTGATTGAACACATTTTGTCAAGGACTGATGCGATGATGGAGACCGTGGGTGGGTAGGGCGGTTTGAACGTGACGGTGAGGTGGCGGACATATGTGGCGAGATAAGGGGAGGTGTTAAATAAGTCGTTCAAGGCAAAGTATGTTGGTGGGTCATGTTTAGATGCAGATGGTTGACCGGATGTCACCAGGATTGTGAGTTTGCAGAACAATTTTCTTTGGGAAGGTCCGCGCAAAATATGACAAGTTGTTGATAAAGCTCTCAGAGTTAGGGCATTGGCGTCGGATTCAAGATGATGGATGACCTCGAAAATGATATCGAACGGTAGGTTTGGATTTTCGATTGGTGAGATCATGATGGTTATTACCGAAGTTCGAGATGAAGCCCCTTCCATCTTGAAACGGAGAGTGGGTTCGGCAGAGGATGTAAGTAGCTGGCACAGCCTCAAACAAACGGACGTGAAAGAGATATCCACCATATATCTAAGGTCCGTGGTACGCTTCGCTTGCCTTCTCTTCATTAATATTTCAATTCTTGCTCCGTGGCTCCTCTTTTGTCCCTATTCTACGTTGGATACCTGCTTCATGGTTTTTTTTATGAGAGTCGTGGCATTTTCCATTATGTTTCGATTCCAAGAGACGAGGGATGCATCTTCTCGCAATATTGACTTCCCTTCGCTCATTGCTCATAAACCATCCTGCAGCTCTTTATAAAGCACCATCGGCACGAGGTCTACCTATTACTCGCTGGATCATCTACATATCTCCTTCGAGCATAGTGGCAGAACTAATGATTTGGTTTTTTGGCTCAATGTCAATGCGCTATCGAAGAGTGTTCTACTATTGCGTTTTTATTGTGACTTTCTTTCTTTCTTTGCATTCGGGCGCTCAATTTGACCAGGTGCGAGTAATGTGATGAAACCCACTTTGCTCGAAGAAGGCTTTACACGGTCTTTCTCTACTAGACTTCTCATTTTTGAACGGAGGATGTCTTGATCCCCGCTTTGCCTTTCGTCATGATTTCGTTCCAAGAGTCAGATACACATAACTTTTTTGCACTATGCCGGCCTACCGCTTGACACTGTTTTCTACTCCTCCGCTAAACAAGGCCCACGTTCGGGCACCTTCTCTTCGTTCTATTTCCTTCACCCCGTTTTTCCAGCTGCCATCAGGAAAATCTCACAAGGACCATCGGCATTGGCATCTGCTTTACCGTCAATCGCTGGGTTATTCACATGTCATCTTCATGCGTGTATAACCAATAGTTTTGGAGATTTTTGGTTGAAACCATCTCGATGCACTGTCGAGAAGTATCTCGTCTCTAGGACCTTCTCTTTGTTATCAAACGTTGCTGCTTCCTTGCAAAGCTCTTGACCCAATCTTTTCACCCATAAAACTGCGCTATGCTCGTCATTCGATGTTCATCTCGAACGAGGGGACTACCATCCAAGTTTCTTTTACGAAGAATTGCTCCCGATTGTATTTTCTCATAGAACGGTCGCATACACATAGCCGCTCTCAAGTCGTAGCTACCGGGAGCCTCTTCTAATTGGTGTATCGCGCCTTATGGCTATCTCGATCGCTCACCATGATAAAAACCTCTCCAAGTTTACTATCCTGATTCAACTATCTATTATTCGATGGGGCGCGCTCTAGTTGGTGGGCTAGATCACTGGTTCAGTGCAGGAGCCTTCTGATCTTCGTGGATCCTCTAACCTTTTCTATTCGTTATTGATACTCTGACTCACACAAAATTAGAGCTCAACAGGAAAACGTTCGGTGTCGGGAGCTGCCGCCGATGCATCATCCTTCCATTTTGAATCAAATCCTCCAAGCAGATCCCGAATCTATTCTTACAAACTATAATACTTCTACTGCGCGCACAGGTTCGCCGTAATTTCCTTTCTATACCAATCTTCTGCGAGTGGCACTGGTTCAACCGAACTTCCTTTGGTCAACAGTGATTTTCCGATGACTCGATGCGGGGAATGTTCACTGACTCCCTTCGGCAAATCTGATTTCATCCCCGGAAGGTGTTTCACTCCGTCTCCAAGGCGCTGATGCACAGCATGGTATTCACTGACGTGTGCTTCTCGCCCTCGCCCTTAGTTTAATACTTGTGTTCATTCTCCTTCTTTGGCGCTGGATGGCCCAAAGTTCTTGATACTCTTGCCTCGACGAATCGACCACCGTCGACCTGTACGGCTATTGTGTACCGCCTGACTAACTTGTCCGGTATGTTGAATGTCGCTTGCATCGCGATAGAATTTCACAAACCACAGGACGAATATCCTCTTCATCATCTCTCGAATTACACCTTTCCGCAATATCAGCTTGGCGGCAGGAACCCATGAACCTTGCTTTTCCACCTCGCAGTTCCCCACTTCTTTCGAAGTTGTTGGGTGCTATTATTGCATCGAAGGAGATACGTATGAGGATAGAACTCACGCCAAAGTTCTTCGACCTTCCAAATGAATACAGGCAGTGTCGGCTGCTGTGTGACGATGTCAGTAGATGTATTTATAACGATCTCCTTTAAGAGCGCCCGTGCCCTGGAAGGTCCTGTTCATTTGTCCTCTTTCTTTCCGGTAAAGAAATATGGCACCAAGCGCCCTGGAGGCACGGTGAGTACCTCCCACTTTTATCATTCTTGAAGCTCGAGCTGATATCTCATCGCCTAGCACCATCAAACTTTCCATTCAATACGCCAGCCTGGGTGTGTTTTCCCTCTACCATTCTAAGATAGCGATATAATCTAACAATTAGCTATGAAAGCTCTACTCTACTACGACTACAGCCTCACATGGACGCGTGAAGTCAAGTACTTCTGGAGGAAGAAATTCACGATCTCGACTGCGCTCTACATTGCATGTAGGTATGCGTTGGTCGCCAACGTCTTATACATACTCGCAATTAGCGACAAGCTCAAAACTCTAAGGGTGAGTGACCTCAACAACTAGGCAAATTGAGTTATATTGATGTCATTGGGCCGCCATAGTACACCTTCAGCCATTCTGGAGTTTCCTGTTGACGGCTTACGCGTGTGAACAAAAGCTGCGACGCAGGATATCAATTATGTTCGGCCTTAAGTATCATCGGAAGAGCAGCCGTCCTCAGTGATTTACCGTTTCTTTCATCGACCAAAATTGAACCCACCTCATTGCTTATCTTACAAAGCTGTATGGGGTGCAAGAACATATGCAGTGTTTAGCAGGAACAAGTGGGTATTGGCTCTTTTCGGGTCATTGGGATTCACGGTATTCATGCTAGGAGCGGTACGTCGTCAAATTAACCAGCTTGGACGTATTTACTGATTTTTCGGAAAATTTCAATAGTTGCACACCCCGAATGTAGTTTGCAGCGGAAGTAAAGGCGACAAAATGTGAGTACCATTATTTCTCGTCGAATCATATGTACAAGGGCTGAAGTAGTCACCAATTCAAATCTAGCGGTACGCCCTCTTTGTGGTAAATGTGTTCTCTTACCGACACCTTACCGCCAGTGACCGATCTTCTTGCGATATTCACCGTTGTTTATGAAGTATTTTCCGCGGTCTTCACCACTCTGAGGAGTTATCAAGCACTCCGAGCTGGCGCAGCTGGAGGGGTGCATACACAGAAGAAAGGGTTGACTTATCTAGTTCTTGAGCAAGGTACGTGTTTTCCAATCCCTCGACATGAGGATGAGCGATGCTGACCAACCTCAGGGCTTCTATATTTTTTGTGAGCTTACTCACCTGTATATTTGGATATTGACACTAAGATTTGCTAGTTTCGTAACTACGTTCTCGATAACGGCCCTCATTCTACAACTGGTGAGCAGAACACAATCGATGACAGAGAGTTCATGCTAATGTCAAATTCGAACCCTTGACTCAAGGCTGCTCCTGTAAGCGCATGACCACACGATCTTGTCTACGGTCACTTAACCTTTCTTCTGTCCAATTTCAAACTATAGCCAAGCTCATTCATGGCAAAGCTCGTCAACGCCTTAAGTCTTCCGTGCGTAGCATTGTGGCGTCTCCGTTTACACTCAACAGTGCTGAATAAACAACCTTCACTGTGTTTCTGGGATGATGACAGCTCGATTCCTCCTCCATCTCCGCGAATGGGAACATCAAGCTACGAATATGAGTGAACTCTCCTGTGAGTGGAGGGGAACGGCGATGATGTTCAAGAAAACTACGGTGCGTGACGACAACGCAAATGATCAGAACCAGAACGCCTTGGGACATGGCCATAGATGGACGGTTCATGATGAATTTGGGAATGACCCGGTGCTCGAGGCGCGGATAGGGTGTAGGGTGAGCGTGAATGAAAATGAAAATGAGAATCTAGACATTAATGAGGTCGAGATTCCGAGCGTGATACTGATATGGAGGCGTCTGTGGGTTCATCTAGTACTTCAATGCCTGATTCAAGGGTATGATGAGTCTCCGGGCTTGGAAAAAAATGTATAGTATTCAGCGCTCTATTTTATTTATCTATCATACTGTATTTTATATTGTATAAAGTACCAATCGACGAAATCATGCATTCGGGCAAAGATGAGGTAGCATACAGGCGTCCGCGTGGCTATTTTTCAAGCTGAAGTTTATGACAATGTCAACATCGAGAATATTCTCAGAATTAGGCGCCGATTACTTACTGTATGAGCTAGCACTGCAAAAAGTACGGGCCAATCGTAATTTCATTTCAGCGTCATGACCATCAGCTGCATGACCTTTGACGTACGTTCATGATATAATGCAGATCTGTCCGCCGGTTTTGTCCCTTCATCCCCACCCAGATCAGCTTATCGCTCAGTTGTAGCCCAGCTTGATTACATGACCCTTCAGCGCTTCAGCAATGAATTTGAGGACCAGCTTGTTTTTGACAACGGCCGTTCGAAGCTCTTGTATTCCCCCTCTATGACGAGGATGGAAAGGCGAAATGGTTTGGAGAATGATGTGAAGCAGCATCCGTCCTATCTTCCTTGGTTCTCTGCTATCTTGCGGCCTAGTGACCTATTACAATGCCACACATAAATCACTTTGATATTTTTACGGGGTCTCACGAAACTATGAGCTCACATTCTCGGGTATCATTTTTTGCTTAGGAAATATCTGCCCCGTATGTTCTTTATATTGCTGAATTCTATAATTACATCCGCATGGAGTATTCGTTTGATGTCCAGTGTGCTTTCAGACTATCTCTATGGGTAGCGCAGATATCGTCTATACTTGGGTTCAATTTGTGAATTGTGGGACAGAGAAGGGAAAGGTCTGCACCATTAATCTTCGAACTTCACCTACGCTCAAGGGAGCTCGCCGTGAATTTGCATCATGTTCAGGATATGGCACCTGCTGTCTGTGATTCGTTTCATTTATTGCTGTCATTAGCGTAGGGGAGATCCCGTGCATCAATACCACATGCGTGTGTCGTGTTCGAGTAGTCCATGAGGTTTCTGCATGTTTAAAAAACATAGTTCAAACTTAGTCAGTCAACGCACAGCACGGTTGAAGTCGTTTCATACTCTACATGACAAGAAACTAAATATCACATACTCGAGTATAGCACATTACTTATAGACCCCAATCTACACAAAAAAGGTTAGATGACTATGCATGCTGTAAAGCAGAGGTGTGAAATGGAAAGCTAGAATACGGCTTGAGTGGTCCGAGGTCGACATCTACCAGGCGCTTGTTCCCAATGAGGTGTTAGTGAATAAAATGGGACACGGTGGCTGGATGTGGGGGAATGATTAACCGAGCATAGGTGAATGGGTAGAGTGTGGTATAGTGGTCTTCCGCTACTACCAATAGTGTGTATATCTGCGGATCACCTAACGTAAAAGGCACATTGTATTTAGTTCGCATCCGAGTCCCTGGAACTGAAAAGAGGGGTATCATATTTTGAGAACACTGCCCCACAACAAGGCACACACAGTGGGCAGGGCACTTTTCTTTTCCACGAAACGGGCAGGGAAGAGAGGATATATCAGTGAATTGTTGTCGTCTGATTCATAGAAATAAAGCCTTGCCGATATGTAGCTTGTTTTGGCATACTTAGAGGAAAAAATTAGTGCCCGAATTCTAATTTAGAAAGATGCGAACAAAAATTTTAATTGAATGTCCCGTGATTTTTGGCGGACAACATCGTGTTTCCAGGAGAATATGTGACATGTACATCTGCGTATTTTCCCTGCCAAAGTCTTGGTCGACAAGATAACTATTTGACTGGACAACAGGCATTCATCTTTCTAAATTAGAATTCGGGCACTAATTTTTTCCTCTAAGTATGCCAAAACAAGCTACATATCGGGCAAGGCTTTATTTCTATGAATCAGACGACAACAGTTCACTGATATATCTTCTCTTCCCTGCCCGTTTCGTGGAAAAGAAAAGTGCCCTGCCCACTGTGACACACGTGTTATTCTCTATTAGACGCTTAAATTGCATTGATCAGCTCAAAGCGGGGCATGACCAAGATTAAAGATACAGTATCACTCGAAACTGGGGTGCACTCCCAAGTGTTTTACGGCAGGCGACTACGAAATGCTGTTGTTTTTATCGTTTTTGGAAATCAGTAGGGTATAAATAAAGGTGTTATAACCCGTTCTTTCTATCACTCATCAGTTTGACACCCACCCCTCGAGACATTTCAATCTTTATATCATGAGCGGACGGCGAGGAAATCCGGGTACACCAGGCAACCCAGGTTGTGGCGGTAGGGGTGGAGGTGGTGGTGGTGGAGGTGGAGGTGGATGGGGTGGATACGACGCTAATGATGGTGTTGATGGCGCCAATGGCGCTCCATGCGGGTGCCCTCCAGCCAATGGAAATCCAGGAAATCCAGGGAGCTACGGAGGAGGCGGTGGCGGTGGTGGTGGCGGTGGTGGAGGAGGTGGAGGAGGAGGATATGAAGAGGAGGATGAGGATGAGCGACTTGAAGACGAAGAGGAGTTGGTCAAGGAATTGAACGAATTGAACAAGGAGTTGGATGAGTTGTACGAGGAGTTGAACCGGTTGGAAAAGGAGTTGGACTGAGCGTGGACAACGGCAGATAATCAGAAACAAAGAATATTGTTAATTAGCCGATGCAATCACATTAGTAATGTCCCATTTATTATGTCTGTGTGACCGATTGCATTCTCTACATGCACCCCGCTTCTTGCTATGCAATCTACTTGCAGCCGTGATGTTATATTACTTGCCTTTTCTTTACCTACTTTCGATATGCTCCGGGTATGTACCCATTTGTAAATATCTAATCAATATTCAAATGCCTTCGCTGTAAGTCCTAAAAGGAGGTTAAAAACGATGCAAAATGATGTGGAATAACCTTACATTCTAATGACAAAATAACCGATTCTCGTGTTTGTTCGCGCAAAGGAAGGGGAGAGTATCAAGAGTCGTCTGATATAGGTCTGAACAAGATCTATAGAAATATGAGGAAAGGTTGTGGGTTGTGAGTGATGCTTCGTCAACTGACCGTGAACTGAGATCCTCGAGATCTGGAATGTGATTTGTATAGAAAATACAATAGTATTGGGGTATAGTAATCGAGCCATAGTCTGGAATAAAAAAACTACGGAATTTATGAGGAAGACGAGCCCATGCGCGTGCTTTTGGTGGTAAGCCAGTCAGTGTACATTTAGGCCTGGTGTCTTGATTTACCGAGTAACGAGTCCCACAAGTCAAACGAGTTACGACTGCGAGCAGCCTGCAAACTACTAGTGGTAGGGTTGTTGCAACTTCACCATAGCCAGTTTCTCCGATTTAGTTCGAACGGCTATCGCTCACGCTGTAAGGCTCCAATAGGGACTGAAATATATTCAATAAAATGGGAATTAACATTATATTTTGAAACGCATCTGCAACAGGAGACAATGACGAACAAATACAGGTATCAGAGTAGAATTATAACCGAAGAGGGGTAGACATCGATGAACTTTTTATTTTATTGCTTTGAGTGGGATTTATAGTCACTGAAGGCTGGGCCCCATATTAGACTTTACATGCGTGTACATTAGCCCCTGACCCCATTGTCAGTTCATGCGTCGTTGGTCCCAGGAAATATCCATGCATTCCGTGAGGCGCACCCCGAGTGCTCGCTCCCACAACGGTACTCGACAGGCGGAGGCCTGTCGTTTCGGATAAACTCCTATGCGGTTGCACATTGGTTCGTGTCTCTTGGTTTCACAGGTGAGTTGTGATCAACTTGGTCTTCATATCTATTGAGCGCAGTGTATGAAAATAATGAATTAACTAAGTCTGTACTGTGAATCTACAGGCTTTTTATACTACGAACGAAATATGTACACTAAGAAGAAATGACTATGAAATATGGAGATTGATAAGACACTGAATAATGTCCATAGCGTCGAATATTCGAGCGTTTAATTGAAGTGGAGCGTATACGG